>Ga0055584_100000011_pt1 | contig 151473 bp, 114 predicted proteins | sample OSDHelmetaG_FD_58716 | JGI IMG/M metagenome (GOLD analysis project Ga0055584, IMG submission 58716) | Pelagic marine sediment microbial communities from the LTER site Helgoland, North Sea, for post-phytoplankton bloom and carbon turnover... | ecosystem: Environmental > Aquatic > Marine >... | reverse complement strand
GACTCTTAATCAGTAGGTTCTAGGTTCGATTCCTAGCGGGGGCACTTCAAAAGCCATAACTCAATCCGAGTTGTGGCTTTTTTTTTTGCCTGTTTTGTACCTGATTGACCAGTTTTTAGGGTGTACCTAATTTCGATGGTATGATGCATTAGTTACAACAGGAATTGAATTAGGTACCCGAGAATTAATGGCACACGAGTTAGGTCACGCATGAGGACGACCGAGACAATTTGATGCACCCAACGTCCACGTCGGACAATATTTTTTATTCTTACGAGAACAATTTGACCGCAAAACAGTGTAGTGACGCCCGAAAGATAGCAATAGCCAAATACCCGGCCAAATAATACAAATAAAGACATTCGAAGTCGGACTATTCAAACAAAAGCCAAAGTGCCCGCTTGCAACAGAGCATAGTCACTGCGAGCCCATGGTGATCAAATTGGATAAAACGTGTTGCCATTGTAGCGGTTCGCTGTCAAGGCATTCGTAATATTCTCATCGGATAGAAAGAGCGGTGCACATATGATTTTGAGTCAAGTCAAAACCAAACGTTTTAGCGCGGTTTGGATATTGTGTTCATTGATCACTTTTTACATTCTATTGTTTTCATACCAAATTAGTGCTTCGTTTCCATCGGAATATAAAACTGTCGATGGCACATTGGGCCTTTATTATATCCGTTGCACATTGGGTGAATGGTATGAATTGGAAATAATGCGTGTTCTCTTTGGGGATACTCCAATTCCGATCGCCTCTTATGCTACTCGCCTGATGCTGTTTTGGCATGTCATTGCATCGTGTTTAATTGGCCTTGTTTTCGCACCTGTTACGCTGATGGCAATCAAAACCAAACGTTTTAGCGCGGTTTGGATATTGTGTTCATTGATCACTTTTTGCATTCTGTGGTTTTCATACCATATTTATGGTTCGTTTCCATCGGGCCTTGGAACAGTCGCTTGCTTTTTGTCTTGCACATTGGGTGACTGGTATGAATTGGAAATAAGGCGTGTTCTCTTTGGGGATACTCCAATGATGATCATCTCTGATGATACTCGCCTGATCCTGTTTTGGCATGTCATTGCATCGTGTTTAATTGGCCTTGCTCTCGCACTTATTACGCTGATGGCAATCAAACCTGCTAACAAAGAAAAAGAGGAACTAAAGAAGGTGTAGATAATATGAGTACCGAAAATTCCACGTACAACGGATGGGGCTTCAGTAGCGTAGGACAGGCTCCCTGTAAAGACCGTAGAGATAGGTAACAGTCGTTCGGAGACATGGGTAACACTTTTATTGTTCATTAGACTTTCTGAATACCTAATCTTGTCGTGCACACATTCTTGGAGGGACCTGTTTCTTCACAGCCGTTACATACTGCTGAGGACATATGTTTCGTTTTTCTGACTCTCGAATATTGCTCGGAGAAGTGCCCCGGCAATATCAACGAGATTGGCTGTTCGAAATCGATACCATCGTTCTGTTATTAGATTATTTCCATTCCATCGAAGATGAAAAGGACTTTCGAACTCACTTCGACTTAATCATTTCAATTTTGCTAAACATTGCCCGATTTGATCTGGATAACTGTTGGCGGCTAGACGGTCCAACATGATGAGATTGCACCAATGGTTGTACTCCATCGGGCGGTCAACCGGTTGACGTGCCTTTTGGCTCAAAAAAACCTCGAAAACAAGGGTTTTCTGCAGTGTTGGCAGGCTCTTGCGGTTGTCGAGAATCGTTTCAAAGCGGGGCGTCCACCCTTTACAGGTACGCTATACACAGTATAATGCGAGTGTCACAATAGTTGTGACGAGCAGAGACAAGGTGTAGGTTAAACCGCCTTCGGGTTGTTATTCTCTTCCCGCTTCATTCTGCGTAGCAGTGCTTCCTTGTAAGTGACTGCTTCGGTTTTGTGGCTCTATCTGCTTTCTTTATTTGGGCTACGGAGCGCTGCACTGCCGGCCGTTTCGTGTATTACAGGTTATTAAGTTGGAGAGCAGAAATGCCACAAGGTAAGATCAAGAGATTAGTCACAGATCGCGGATTTGGATTCATTGAAGGAGAGTCAGGAGACTTGTTCTTTCATCATTCTGAAGTTCAGGGAAAAACACTCGAAGAACTTCAGGAAGGTGATGTTGTCGAATATGAAATAGGCGAAGGTCGTAAAGGACCATGTGCTACTTCTGTACGGGTATCTGAATAAGTTCGTAAGTCAGACAAGTCTGAATACAGAGAAACGCCCGTGCTGAACAGCTCTGGGCGTTTCTGCTTAAGTGCCTCTCTCATCTGACGAAGTCAGATGGGGACGAAGATTTCTCAGTGGGTTCACGTTAGTCTGGCAAAGCCGGAATGTTTTACGGGACCACCTATCCGCTGTTGGATCTTACCGTCGCGGATGGCACTGGCCAACTCTGCAAAGACTTCATCCAACGCTGCAAGATAGCTGGCAATGTGCCGCGATTCATGTGCGAGAGTTGCATTAAAAGCACCACTGGCAAGAAAACCATGTTGTAACATTCGCGCCGTCATCAACGTTGCCAGCTCAGCCGATTCCGGATGATCGAATGCAAGCACCGCCATCGCGGGATGACCCACAGTATTGATCGGCACGTTATGTTTGCTACCCAGTTCTTGCCACCCTTCAATCACCTGCGATCCAATCTGCTCAAGGTGCGCGGGGATATCCAGACTCATCTGCTTCCGCACACAGGCGACCGCTGCCGCAGGACCCACGCCTTCGGTCCAGAATGTACTGGAAATAAATGATTCCTGTGCCGCCTGCATGATATCGCGTTTCCCAATGATGGCCCCGATCGGGAATCCGTTACCCAGCGTCTTGGCAAACACAGCGATATCGGGTTCCACACCATAATTTCGATGCGCACCACCAAGACAGAGCCGCCACCCACTCGAAATTTCATCGAAAATCAAAGGCGTTTTCAGTTTGTCGCAACGTTCGCGGACGCCTTCAAGGAAACCAGGTTCCGGATCGGTTTTTCGAGTCGGCTCCATCACCACAGCCGCCAGTTCGTGTCCATGTTTTGCAATGAGAGCGTCAAGCTCATCCAGTCGATTGTAACGGAACGTCAAAGCGGTGCCCGACAAACCAGAGGGAACGCCCCGTGGCTCAAGACCGGGCAAAAGGTGCCCTGTTAGATGGTCGGTCTGTTCACCTTCATCGGTTGCAGGCAGGTTTGCGGAGAGATACCAGTCATGCCAGCCGTGATATCCACAAATGGCAACTTTATCACGTTGTGTGCAGGCACGGGCAATTCGGGTGGCAACGACCATTGACTCACCGCCAGCACGCGTAAACCGTGCATTGTGCGCCCAGGGATGGATTTCAATGAGTAATTTTGCGAGTTCGATTTCGTCTGCCGTTTGCAAGGTTGACATCGAACCGAGATTCACACGACGAATGACGGCAGCATTAACGTCCGGGTCACTGTAACCAAGAATGCACGCAAGGATGCCACCCAGGCTCATGTCGATGAAGTGTCGACCTTCGATATCGATAATTTCACAGCCTCTTGCTTCGCGGTAGTAAGCGGGCCACTGGTCCGGAGCAAACATTTCTGGCCGTTTGCTAAGTAACTGTGTACCGCCGGGAAAGATCTCCTTCGCTTCTCGATAGACTTCCTGAACATCGGGCAGGCTTCGTGTCAGAGGTAAATCAAGTAATCGTCTGGCACCCAGGCAGAACACTTCTTCCACATCGCCATCACTCAAGTGCTGGTTAGTACAGGCCTGTTTTAATGCCAGCAACGATTCGATGCCCAGCAGCGTCGGTTTTGCAAATCGAGAACGACTGAAATCAGGACGGATTTCATCAAGCCACAAAAAACCATCAGCAAGATTCACACACCGACTACGCATTTCCGTCACACAAAAATCAGCACCGAACAGTAATCTTGTAGGACCAAATGTTTTCAGGATGGCCTCGAACGCCTCCGGCTCACAGATTGCAGAAGTATCGAAGAAGACATTTTCCAATCCACGAATGGAGGAAATTCCTTCGACGGTATGCCGCCCACAAAAACCACGAGCCGCGTGTGCAAGAATCAATTTGGCATTCGGGTATTGCTCACAATGCTGGCGTATGTATGTCTGATTTGCAGGCTCAGCTAAAGCCCGAGGAAGTACCATATGCAACATAATCACCAGCCCATACTGGTTAGCCAGCTCCCATGCCCATTCCGGAATGAACTCTTCTGTCGGCGCGAATAGTGTGTCTTCGCGTTCCGCAAACAGATGGTAGACTTTAAAGCCCGCGAAACCATCCTCGAGGATCTGCTGTTCGACCTGCGCCGGTTCCTGATGCGGAGTAACAATCATTAATCCACGCGAATGAGGGCTCCCTTTCATCTGGTCAGCCAGAAATCGGTTGGCGGCATCAACATTCAATGCACGCGTCGGAAACGGAAAAAACAGACCATCAGACGGGCATCGGTCGGGCATCCAGAGCGACACTCGTTCATCGTAGACCGCTCTGGTGACTTCTGCAGGTCCTGCAGCCGCCAGAGAGGGCGTAGGCTCTCCGAGATCAGACACGCGCCACAGATGGGCATGCGCATCAAAAGAATCAGGCGGCACAAAATTTTTCAACTGCTGGTTGAACAGTTTGAGGTCTTCCTCATTAATGGTCGCCCAGACATACGGATTGAGATCATCAGATTTCTTCGTAGATGTGTTCATGGTCTTGCCTTAGTTCTTTCCAACATAAATTGCGTAAACTCTGGCGCCATTCATTTTGGGGTAGCTTACTTTGATTGATAGTTTTTTGTCTTGTGGCAATTGGCTCACTTTGCCGGGCCAGACAACTTTTTGACGTGTTCCCGGTTTCGAAAGCTGAGCGGCATCTGCACCAGAAAAACCAGCCAATGGTTTGGCACGTGAGTCGAGTAATTCCACTTTCAACGGTGCCGCGGAGGAGACCCCTTCTACATTCACGAATAATTGTGCATTGCCTGTCACGTCGAAGGAAGTGGTTTCAAAACCTGCTGCCGAATTTTCTACTTTGCGAGAAAGATAACCAAAACCATCACGCCGCAATGTGGCAAGGCCGATTTCCATATTTCGCAGCTTTCCACCCGTGTCCCAGTGCGAATACCACATCATGGTTTTGTCACCGACATTCGCAAAAGCATGACCTTGCAGTAATGCCGTATTATCCCACTCCTCTTTGGTACCTCGTGAGATCACTTTGTGGCCAGGCACGGGTTCGCGGAAATGAATTCCATCGTTACTGACGATCAACCCCAAATCGATGGTCACACCTTCGTTCCAGTAGGCACTGTCTTTGGGCTTTTCCGGAGCGTCCTGCCACATCCCGTACAATCCGACAAGCGCATTGCCGCGATTCCAGATTCCAGCGCCCATATGCGTCTGCTGCCCGGATATTGGTTTTACTGTTAACTGACCAGGGCGTGCAAAAGCAGTCGCCTTGGCACGTGACCAGTTGTTAAAGTCAGACGAACGGTATGTGAGCATCACACGACCCGTTTTGCTACCGTCCATTCTCCAGGACCAGGGCGAGAGGAGTTGGCCGGGGGCGTAATAAAATCCGTCATGGTAATAAAGCCCCGATACTTCAAACCGCTCTCCCCCTGCATTCATCGGTCGGTCACCGACGACTTTCCAGCTTAATCCATCGGCACTTGTCGCGCTGATAAACGCGCCCCATCGCCGTTCATCGGGGCCAATACCACTCCGCCCTCCCTGTACATCGCCAAAAGGGGGATGGGCAATGTAAACACACTTGTAGCGGCGGTTGGGATCGGGGTCGTTAGGATCGTGCAGGACGGACAGAAAGTCATTGACTTTTGCCAATGAGGGAACTTCCGACTTGATCAGGCAAATGTTGTTGTTTTTATTGCCATTAAATTCTACCAATCCGAGATTGGGTTTCGTCCAGGTCACCCCATCAGTACTCTCTGCATAACACATAGGCCGCCACCATCCGGGGGCCTGACCGGACTTTGTCTTCGTTTCGAACATGCCGAGATACCACATTCGAAATTTTCCACCAGAACGGATAACGGTTCCGTAGAGAATGGCATGGCCATGGTCGGGGGCGCCATCAGGTCCGCGTCTGAGAACGGGATTTGCGGAGTGTTTTGTCGCTTGCACAGAGGTCAATTGCAGATTATCGCGCCAGGGGATGGCATGATCATCGAAAGAAAAAAAGACGGCCTCTGTCACTTCGGGGCCTCCAGATACGGAGACACGTACTGTCGGTTTCAGATCGCTTGAAGTTTGCTCTTCACCAACAACGTTTTCGAGTGATAGATGCGATATGAGAATAATTAATAATGAGTGCATGCAATTCCGCCAGACGGAAATGGGTAACGTGGTCTGCCATGGATCGCGATTCATTATATTACTTTCTATTTCAGATAGTCTCTAAGGGGATTTTATCAGGTGATGTTCACTCTCAGGCACAGCGGATTTTATCAGTGTTTTCAGGTCAGCACCCGATTTATCGTTGTTGGAAATAGTTTTTACGAAATGCGAGTGAATATCCTGGCCGGTTTGTTTTTGATACTCGGCAAAGTTCTTTGCGGTATAGAAAGTCTTGTCAAAACGCAAACTGCTCACGTTATAAATGTTGTCATCAGCGAACCAGTGCACATCGCGCCAGATGAGAATCTCTGGGACCAGTGGGCCTCTTGGTTTGGTAGAAGGGGCATGGTAATCGTACAGAGTTGGTATTTTCGCGTTGGCGGGCACACCAGCAATGGTCGAGTTGTGGAGATTGACTTTTCCTCCAGTGGCCTGAAATTTAAGACCAAGCAATGTGACACGGCGTGCGTCTAGTTCCGAATACTTCGACACGCGGACTTCATTCTCATTGGTAACACGACGAATATAGACATTATCGAGTGTTAATGAACACGGGCGATCGAATTTTTTACGTCCGGTCAGGTACAGCGTTCGAGCCGCTGATGAGAGTACAACGGCGTTCGTAACGGTATAGCGGCCTGTGTCGAGAAAATATAAATCGAAACCCAGGCAGTCTCGAATAAAGACACGATTGTAACTGGTGATACTGGCTCCCGTATCACAGATTCCAGTTGAATTTCCAATTGAGACAAAACCATCAACACGATACTGGGCAGTCTCATGGGCACTGATACCATCGTCACCACATTCTATGGCGCGAATATTTTCAAACAGAACATCCTCGCAATGCCCATGGATATTAAAGCCATCATTATAAGGATGCGTTGCCGTCAGGTTGCGGATGACAAGATGTGCGTTGTGATTATCTTTTGTGCTGCTGAACTGCACACCCGCGGATCGCGTTGGAACAAATATATTGGCTTCCGAAAGTTTCTGGCCCGGCGAAAGTTTCAAATAAAAATCACCATATATTTTTTGGGTATCCGGTTCTTTTCTCTTTACGTCTTCGACAAACGTCCATTCATTGGGTAATAGATCCTCAGGCTTCTTAAGCGGAGCACTAGGGCCTTTCGAGGTTCGCCCCATATGGTTCATCTTGCCGTTCCAGAGAAAAAACCACCGACCAAGAATAGCAAGGTCCATATGGGAACGAAGGTTGCTGCTGCGGAATAACCCTGGTTGAACTTCTTGCCATTGAGCAGGATCGAGTGGTTCAGAGCCTTCCAGCGTTGCACCATGGCCATCAAGAGTGATGGGATTCCCGGGTTCGCCTTTCACGCCGTAGAAACCAGCATAGTCACGATAAACAATGGGCTTTAGATGAATCGTATCACCCGGCATGGCAATTCGAATCGCACGTGTGATCGTTTTTACGGGGCCCGTGCTGGAAGAGTCATCGCCAGTCTCCGGATCAACGTGGATGTCACGCGAGAAAACCAATGAGGCCGGCAATGCCAGGTAAAACAAGATGAAGATGATGATGAATCGCAAATCTCAAATCCCTGATCGGAATAAAAGTAGATCGCTCTTGAAGATCAATAAAATACTATTATAATGAAATCCAGATTTCAACCAGTAAAGAGCCTCATTTTATAAAAGCTGATATAATAGGCTGAAACTCACTATGTCCATCTTGCGTAAGTTCGTGATTACATGTCCCCTGGCAAATAAAACAGGTTTATAGAGCAATGCTTGAAACGCCGCGAAAAAACCTTTCGCAACAACTTTCAGAGCGAATCAGAGAATATATCGAGCAAGCTGAGTTGCCTGATGGTGAGTTGTTTATGACCGAAGCGGAGGTCGCGGATCAGTTTGATGTTTCTCGCGCGGTTGCACACGAGGCTGTAGGTCGGCTGCGGGCAATTGGATTACTCGAAGGACGTCAACGAATTGGTCTCATTGTGCGACGCCCTGATCCGGTTGAATTATTCTCTGAGAGCCTCCCTTTTCTGGCTAAATCTGAGCAGGACGTTTCTGAATTATCACGACTGCGATATGTGCTGGAAGTGGGGGCCATAGAATTGGCAGTCAAGAATGCAAACCAAGATCAGATAGCACAACTGATGAATCTGGCTGACCAGATGAAAACAACTGACACAGATGAGCCTGAAATCAATCGAGGTAAAGAACTTGATATTACTTTTCACTCATTGTTGTTGGAGATGACCGGTTCTACTATTATAGCAGGTATGCAGCGCGTGCTGGTTGATTTCTTTCGTAATATTGCAATACCTGCACCTCTCGATAGAACCAGTTCGGAACGCATTGCCTGGGAACACATCGAACTCGCGACAGCAATTCATGACCGTGACGTCGAACGCGCTCGCGCATTAATACGATTACAGCTTCGACATTATCTACCAGAAGTAAACAGTGAATAAAATTCGCTGAAAATTATTCTCCAGGTCTGAAACGAATTTAGACCATCATCGATCCACTCAGGAAATATAGCGACAAGGAGTCAGTAGCAGATGAAGCTAAGTCGAGTAAAAGAAAAATTAAACCGTGGTGAGCCTGCTCTGATTACCTGTTGTCACTTTACGGATCCCACGGTGTATGAACTTGTCAGTTCAATGGGCTTTGATGGCATCTGGCTGGATGTGGAACATCATTCGACAAGTGGTGAGACAGCAGCGAATTTGATGCGTGCTGCCCGTGTTGGTACATCAGACATTATCGCGCGTCCGGCAAAAGGAGAATTCATGCGAATGGGACGCTTGCTCGAAGCGGGTGCCCAGGGAATTATGTACCCTCGCTGTGAATCGGCTGAGGAAGCTGCAGAACTGGTTCGTTGGGCGAAATTTGCTCCTGAAGGTGAACGTGGCGTCGATGGCGCCAATGGTGACAACCCCTACTGCTGTATGCCCATGCCCGCTTATCTGAAAGCAGCAAATGAGCACACATTGCTGATAGCGCAGCTGGAATCACCAACTGCTTTAGAGCAAGCTGACGCCATCGCCGCTGTACCCGGCATCGATGTTTTAATGCTCGGTCCCGGTGATTTAAGTGTGATCGCAGGTATTCCGTATCAGTTTGATCATCCAGTAATCAAAGACGCTTATAAACGCGTTTCAGAAGCGGCTAATAATGCAGGGAAATGGTGGGGAACGGTAAGCGGGACTCCCGAGCATACGCAGATGCTATTTGATCTGGGCGCAAAATTCATCTGCCGTGGCTGTGATCTGATTATGGTTAAGCAGGGCATGGAGCAGATTCAAGAACAATATGCTTCACTCGGTTTTACATTTGATAATCGTCTGATAGCAGAAGCAGAAGAACTTCAAAAACGCTACCCCTAGTACTCTGACGAGAAGCAGAACCCGTTGATCGGTTATGCAAACAAATCGCTGACGACATGTCCTTCGACATCAGTCAGGCGAAAATCACGGCCTGCATGTCGGTAAGTCAATCGTTCGTGGTCGATCCCCAACAAGTGAAGTATTGTCGCATGTAAATCATGCATGTGGACCTTGTTTTCGACAGCTTCATGACCAAACTCATCAGTGGCTCCGTACGAAAAGCCCGATTTAACACCCGCGCCACAGAGAAAATGTGTGAAACCTTTTGGATTGTGGTCGCGCCCATCAGCACCCTGTGTAAAGGGATTTCGGCCAAACTCGCCTCCCCACCAGATCAAGGTGTCTTCCAGAAGCCCCCGTTGTTTCATATCCTGGATCAGTCCCGCGACTGGTTTATCACTTGCTTTTGCGTGAAAAGCATGCTTTTGAATTTTGCTGTGTTGATCCCATCGGGGATTATTTCCATTGTCGGCATAGTTGACTTGAATGTAACGTGTTCCCGCTTCAGCCATGCGTCGCGCCAGCAAACACTGTCGCCCAAAATCGTCAGTTTCTTTCTGTCCAATTCCATATGATTCAAATGTTGATTTTGACTCTCCCGACAGGTCTGTCAATCCGGGAGCATGCTGCTGCATTCGAAAAGCCAACTCGAATGAATTGATGACGGCGGCTAATTCGTCATCTTCTTTGTGCGATTCCAGCTGGCTTCGATTGAGTGATTGCAGGAGATTCAGTTGCGCGCGTTGTTTGCTGAGAGACGATTGTGCATTCGTAATATTATTGAAGCGGGCTTTACTTGCGGGCTGCCCTGCTCTTCCCAATGCCGTTCCCTGAAAATGCGAAGGGAGAAATGCGTTCGAAAAATTTCGTGGACCACCATTGGATGAAGAGGGTGAGATGGTAATGAAACCGGGTATGTTTTCGTTTTCTGTACCGAGTCCGTAAGTAATCCAGGAACCGATGGAAGGCATGATTAAATTTGTCGTGCCCGTATGTAGAAACAATGTACTCGGACCATGTGCCACTCCAGTGGTATGCATACTGCGAATAAAACAAAGGTCATCAACGTGTTTGCCTATTTCAGGGAAAAGGTCAGATACCCAATGGCCGCATTCGCCGTATTGACGAAACTTCCAGGGTGACTGCATGATTTTTTCTTTACCGAACGTCCCTGTCTTTGCAATCTTTCTTGCATCTTTGAATTCCAGCTCTTCTCCATGTTTCTTTTCCAGGAGTGGCTTGTAGTCGAAGGTATCGACATGGCTCGGACCGCCCTGCATGAAGATAAAAATGATCCGTTTTGCACGAGGTGCAAACATTGGCTCCTGGGGTGCCAATGGATTTCCAAGAGACACGCTGGGAGTATTTCCATTTGCACGCGAAAGAAGCCCGGAAAAAGCCAGCGAGCCAAAGCCACAGGCAGACGAACGCAACAGCATTCTTCGAGAAACAGGAACATGTTCTTCCAGCATGGAAATACTCCAGGTACTTGAAATAGTAGTTGGCTATTTTATGTATCGAAAATCAATACAGGCAATGATGGTTTGACAGAAGGCGCTCCAGGTTTCGAGTTCTGTCTGATCTCCAGTTGACTGTGCTTGATTTAAGTAACGTTTGGCATCTGCTTTTTCAGACGAATCAGGCAGCCGTCCGAGTGTGGTTCGAAACAGTGCCCCAATCCGAGCTGACTGGTCTTCCGGAAATTCATCAATCAGGCGTTGAGCAATGTTTTGTGAGTGCTCAGTTACAAACGGGTTGTTCATGAGGAACAGAGCCTGTGTTGAGAGAGTGCTGGTATTACGACGCCCTAAGGATAAGTTGGGGTCCGGAAAATCAAAAATTGCCAGTAGATCGTGTAGGCGATTGCGAAAAACGGGAATATAAACACTTCGGAAATGATCATGGAACTGGTAGCCGTACTCGGACTTGGTATCAGGCCTGATTGTTTGTTCGTGTTGAGTAAGATCAAGTTTGCCGCTGACAAACAGGATTGTGTCGCGAATGGATTCGGCATCAAGTCGCCGGTGATTTTGATGAGTTAATAAGCGATTCGTGGGATCAGCTTCACGCTGGTCTATGTTCGACTGACTGGAAAGCTGATAGGTTCTTGACAGGACAATTTCACGGATGATTGATTTGGTGGACCAGTTGTTTTCCACTAATTTGAAAGCCAGAAAATCAAGTAATTCCGGATGCGAGGGAGTCTCGCCGCGGAAGCCAAAGTTGTCGACCGTACGCACCAGTCCCTCGCCAAATAAATGATGCCAGATTCGATTCACATAGACGCGAGCGGTAAGAGGATTTTGTGAGCTGGCAATCCATTGCGCCAGTTCCAGTCGACCACTGGTATTTTCAGGTATCGAAACAGAATCGGAAGCCTGGGCAACACTGACAAAACCGCGGGGAACTTTTTTGCCCAGGTGATGCACGTCGCCTCGAATCAACAGATGATAATCTCCCGGTTCGTCGCTCTCATAAATCGACATGATTTCCGGAATCGCTTTTGGTGCGGACTTCTTTTTTTCTGTAATCTTTGCGGAAAGTTCTTTAATCTGTTTTTTTGTTTTTTTGATCTTCAGCATTCTCTGTTTGTTCTGAATGACCGCCGCCTGTTGCTGATTTTCGGGAGTGGGTTCTACGGGAGCAGAAACAAAACGGATGGCGTCGACAATCACAAAACCATCGGTCCCTTCATTGGACACAATGATCTCTTCATTTTTCGTACCTGTAAAATCGAAGGATCCTAAGGATGCGTACGCGCCATCCGTCGGTTTGAGCCTCTGATTTACATAAACCGTATGTGTCTTTTTCGATGTTTTGATGGTGACAGGAACACGCGAAGCCCGCGATTGATCGGAATTATAAGCAAGCTGAACGTCGTACCGTCCCGATTTGAGCTGATGAGGGGTAAATTTGACTTGTTTTTTCCCTTTGGCGGCGTGTTGATCGTGTATATAACCTTTACCAATATAGTTCTTAATATAAGTGGATTGCTGCCAGTTCCCAACGAGCGTCGCTGAAGTGTCATCGATGGTAATCGTATTCAATTCTTGTTTCAGTTGTTCTAGTTCTTTTTGCTTGGACTCTTTCTGCGAAGTCAGACTTGCCAGAGATTGATTAAATTTGTCGATGGCGTGCTGTTGTTTCGGAGGCAGTGGCAAGGGACGCTTCGTCCAGCCTGAGACATTCCCCGGGGTTAAAAATTTGGAACTGCGAAAGATGCCTGCTAACGCATAATAATCTGTGGCAGGAATCGGATCAAATTTATGGTCGTGGCAGCGTGCACAACCCAGAGTCATCGCCAGAAATGCTTTACCAACAGTTTGAATCTGTTCGTCAATGATATCCATCCGTAACAGTTCTTTATCTTGCTGCTCATAATTTGAAGGTCCTAGCAGCAGAAAACCTGTGGCCAGCCAGCGTTCTCGTTGTTGAAGGTAATCTTTCGATTCCAGTAAATCACCAGCGATCTGTTCCAGAATAAACTCGTCAAAGGGTTTATCTTGATTGAATGAATCTATCACATAATTTCGATAGCGCCAGGCGGATTGATAGAGTAGTGAGCGTCCACCGCCCGTTGATTGTGAATAACGGGCAATATCCAGCCAATAACGGCCCCAGCGTTCTCCGAAATGCGGGGACTCTAATAGACGATCAACCAGACGCGCGGTTGCATCTTCCCGCTGGTCATTCAGGAATTGGTCTATTTGTCCGGGTGTGGGAGGCAGGCCAGTTAAGTCATAGTACAGACGACGGATTAAGGTAACACGATCTGATTCAGGAGCCGGAGTCAGCTTTTGCTTTTCCTGTTCTGCGCGAATGAAACGGTCAATACCAGATCGATTCCAGTTGGGATCAGAGACCAGGGGAAGACTCTGTTTTTGAATTGGTTGAAAGGCCCAGAATTCTCTACCTTTTTCAATATCAATTTTGTGCCGAATGGATTTGCTCTCCCCTTTACGAGGGTCAGGAGCTCCCATTTTGATCCAGGTTTCAAAATCAGATATGATTTCCGGAGCAAGTTTTCCGGAAGGAGGCATTTCAAAGGAATCGTATCGCAAGGATTCCAACAACAGGCTCTCTGCTGGTTTTCCTGGAACGAGCGCGGTTCCGGAGTCGCCCCCTTTCAAAGTGCCGGCGAGTGTGTCCAGTAATAATCCGCCGCGGATCGATTTGGAATCGGAAGCGTGGCACTCATAGCAATGTTTAATCAGAACAGGACGAATTTTCGTTTCGAAAAACGCAATACCTCGGTCTTTACTGTCAGCATTTTCTGCACCGACAGTCGTGACGATCCCGCCTGTCATCAAAAAAATGATGAAGGATATTCCGACTCTCAGGAAGCTTCTTTCAGGCCGCAGCATTCACTACGCTCCACTCTCAGATTAGGAACAAAAAACACAACTGGCATCAAAGCTTGTTTATATCAGGGTTTAGGACTAAAAACAACTCTTTTTCTTTCACTCAGATAGTGGATAATAACCATTTATATCCCTGGCTAAAGCCAAAAAAACACCCCCGGCTCCTTCTAAGGGCCGGGGGTGTTTGTATTGGACGAATTCCTTAACTGTCAGTTTCAGAGTGAATCTGAATCAATACTGTTTGTGAATCGATTAGCTGTTTTTCTTTTTCTTCTTCTTCTTCGAACCTTTGACAGGTTTAATTTTTGCGAGTTGCTCTGCAGTTAATACTTTTGCAACTTTATCACGGACTTCTCCATTTAAAGCGCGCGTCTCCTTCTGAAGTTCCTTCATTTGTTTTTTCTGATCATCAGAAAGATCTAATGCAGCACTGACAGCATCACGGAGTTCTTTTCCTTTTTTACCAGAATCCTTTGCATCTTTCATCGCTGTCCGTCGTGCTTTGACTTGATCTGCAGTCAGAATCTCACGATTTTTCTTTTGCATGGCGGCAAACTTTGGTGTGTATTCTTTTTTCAAAGCGCCCACTTTTTCTTTTTGCTCTGCAGTCAGCTCAATGGAATCAGGAAATTGCAAAGCCTGAATTTTGACGTTTTGCCCCTTTTTTCCTTTTTTCTTTTTACTCTTTTTATCAGCTGCATCGACGGAAGCGACACAAGCAAGCATCAAGGCCAGTGCTACAAATGTTTTCGTTACTTTCAGCATTCTCTTTTCCCCCTCAGGAAATTAAATAAAGTGCCAGATATACAACATTGATATTGGCAAAAAAATATCAGAAGACTTGTAATGTCAGGAAAACAACTTGTTAATCACATTGCCATTACGGACGATAGTAATCGGTCGTCCGGTATTTGTGTGATATTCTTTAGAGAAATCAATACCAAGGTTTTCATAGAACGAAGCGGCGACATCATCGGGAGAATATCCTTCATTAGCAGGCTCTGTTCCTTTGTCGTTACTTTTACCGAGAACCTGCCCGCCTTTGACAAGCCCCCCTGCCATCAGCATAAACATACAACGTGGATAATGGTCGCGGCCGCCGCGTTCTGTGTTGATTTTGGGGGTTCTTCCAAATTCACCTGTAACATAAACGGCTGTTGACTCTAGCAATCCTTTTTCAGCCAAACCGGTAAACAACGCAGAGAGACCTGCATCCAGAGGTGGCAGTAATCGATTTTCAAGAGTGTCCCAGTTGTTTCGATGGGTATCCCAGCCACCCATAGAGACAGTTACAAAACGAACTCCTGATTCAACGAGTCGTGATGCCAGCAGGCAACTCTGCCCAAAACTGGATTCACCAAACGGCTTGGCAAATGCGGGAGATTCTTTCGAAACATCGAAAGCATTGCGTGCTCTTTTAGATGTGATGATCGAATGGGCCTGTTGACCAAATCGGTCCAACCCTTCAATCAGCTGCGAGTTCTTTTCCAGACTGTTGAAAGTGGTATCAATGTCCTTCAGGAGTGATTCACGACGTTCAATGTTCTCAACCGTCAAACCGGAACCAAGTGAGATTCCCCGCACACTAAATGGTTGCCCGGCACGTGGAGTGGCCCCTGTATTGAGCGGAGCGTATTTGACGCCAAGAAATCCAGGTTTTTGCGTGGAATTAGGAATCGACACATAAGGAGGTAAATTATCCGGTCCTGGATTCTCTTTTGTAAAGACAGCGCCATAGCCGGGGTATTCCAGTGATGGTAATGGACGATTGCCTGTGTTGACATAAGACCGTCCTAGTGCGTGTGCTGCAACGGAGTGCGAAACACCTCGCAGCAATGCAAATTTATCCATGCATCCAGCCAGTTTAGGTAAATGTTCGCTGATTTTAATTCCATCAACGTTCGTCTTGATCTCCTTGAATTCTCCACGATATTCACTGGGAGAATTTGGTTTCAAGTCGAACGTATCCATGTGGGATGGTCCACCAGCCAATTCAATAAAAATTGCGGATTTCGCTTTTTGCGGTTTTGCATCGCCGGCCTCTACCATTTTGAGATAAGAAGAGAGAGTCACACCAGTGAAACCGAGTGCTCCGATTTTGACAAAATCACGGCGTTTGACTCCATCGCAGGTTCTTGAAATGGGCATCTGAATTCCTTTCGCGTTGATTAACCTGACTTTAGTGACTCAGGCTTGAATTGTTTGTTTATGTTGTATTTGACTCAATCGATAATTCAACCATTTCATTTAATGATTGAGCATAAATTCCTTGGTGTTAAGCACAGCCCAGATAAGATCGTAGACACCTGCGATTTTATCTTCAGACTCGCTCAGATACTTTCTGGCAGTTTCTTTTTCTGACTCTGTGGGGAACCGGCTCAAACTTCTCAGATAAGTTTTTGTGATAATTTCCTCTGTTTTGTCAGTGGAAATAGGTTTTTCAAATGTCTGCAGACGGGCAGGAGAATTCTTGATCCGTTTGGATGCTTGTTGCATTTTCTTTAGCTGAACAGTCAGATTACGCAATTGTTTTTGTGACTGTTGCAATTCTCTTTTCTTATCTCCCTGTTTTTGTAGTCTGGTAACTTTTTGCTTTAATGTTTTGGTTTGCTGCTTGAGCTTTGCGATGCGCGTTGCGGCCTGGTTTTTTTGTGAATTGGGCTTTTGTACTGCGCCCAATTGTTGTCCCACCTGGAATAACCAACTGCTGTTGGATCGGTTAATGGCCGAGTAAACATCGTTATCATTTTTGATATACATGGTCTGCAACAGACTGGGTTCGACCGAACGATCACAGTCACAGTTATTATCACGTTTTGATCGACCAAAAATGGTCAAGGCATACTGCTTTTCTCGCATGGTCCGATTTCGAAGGCCAGAAGCGGCAAGTCCAATCGTGCGTCCGTCAATACTGTTCTTCAAAGAATCAATTGCATCGTCAGAAGCGGTTGCCTGGTGAATCGCATCGTATAATACTTCTGCAGGTAAACGGTGCGGGATGTAGTGACTGAAATTAACTTCATCCAGTTCATTCGTTTTATTGGTTTTCCAGCTACGCTGATATGTGTCACTGTTGGTGATTTCACGATGCAACCATTTCATGTCGAAATCGCGACGTACAAATTCACGTGACAGATAATCAAGTAAGGGAGCATTAGAGGGAGGATTTGCAAGATTCAAATCATCGGCTGGTTCAATGATGCCTCTGTTAAAGTAAGAAGCCCAGACTCGATTGACAAAAGCTTTAGCAAAATAGGGGTTGTCTTCACGCCGTAACCACTCCATCAGAGCTTCGCGTGGATCTTGCATTTTATTGATTTCCACGACTTCGGCTCCCAGCAACTTGGCAGTCGCAGGACTACGGTTGTTACCCCGTCTTTTTTTGTTCTTTTTGTTTTTGTTGTTTGTGCGCTGTGGACGTGCTTTCGTAACATAAACTTCCGAGAGGGGAACAATTTTCTTATTTTTTACTTTCTTGTTTAACTCACGAATCAGCTGGTTTCCACGCAGCTTGTCGGCACCTAATTCTTTGACCATTGCCGTATATTCTTGGCGCGATTCCGGATTGACACCAAAATTAACTCGCGTAAAGAATCCTCGGAATTCTTTGAAGTCGGTTTGTGTCCATTGATCGAAGGGGTGTTTGTGGCACTGTGCACATTGGATACGGATACCCAGGAAAGTATAAGCAAACCCTAATACCCGGTCGTCAGGGTTTCGGAAATTTCGGCGTGCCCAGTAATAAGGCATATGTTCGCGGTCGGCGAATTCATGTCCGGGTTTGTCCTGGTAAATATTGTTCATTGATTTTACGAACTGACCAAAATCCTCATCGGGTTCCCGACTTGTGGCTAATAAAATTCCTTCCGCGATATCATCATAGCCCACATTGTCTGTAACACGTTTTTTGATCCAGTCATACCATTCCTGGCTCGGACGTTCTCGGACAGGAGAAACGTTGATCAGATCATCATAATTGTTTTGGGTGAAATCACAGAGTTTCGTGGTCCACCAGGCAGCGTAACCAGGGCTTTCCAGCATTTCATCGATCTTTTTGGATCGCTTGTCAGGTGAAGAGTCTTTGAGAAAGGCTTCTACTTCATGTGGGGCAGGAAGTGTACCTGAAATATCCAGACTGATGCGACGCAGGAACTCTGCATCATCACACGTTTCAGCAGGGATCATCCCCAGCTTGGATAATTTGTTAATGACGTGTTTATCAATTTTAGTCGAGGTCGCAATTTCAGGGTATTTATCACCATAGCGGTCAGACACGGGGCGAAATACCGGAACAGGAATCACGCCAGAATCATAAAAGACAACAACATGTGTATCTCCTGGTTTGCCACCAGTGACGATCCCTGATTTTGAAATCGTTGCAATCTGTTCGTCATTCGTTTGAAATCGACAAATGGGTGTGACATCTTCTTTTGAACCGTCAGACCACTCAACCACAGCTCTTAGTTTGACGGTCTCCCCTTCTTTTTTGAACTGGATGGAATCAGGAGTTACATTTAAGCGTACAAATTTGGGGGCATCTGTTGGAACGCCTTGTGCACCCCCTTCGATCCATCGAGAAAGAAGTCGATGTTGCCAGCTGTTGGCTTCAAAACGTTTGCCGCCATCGTGGTCAATTTCTTCAAGAGGTTTTTGTATCATCAGGCTTTTTGCCGGTTCTTTGAGATCAATACGTCCCACATCTTCAGCGGTAATTTGTTTATGATCCAGACTGAAATCATAACCGAACAGTGAGAGTCGGAAGTCACCTTTTCCCTGAAAAGAACCGTGGCAGGCACGACCATTACAGCCTAACTTGCCAAGTAAGGGAACCACGTGCTGTTGGAATTGAGGAGTTTCCTTGTTCCCCGGATCAGCAAATCGCTGGCTGACCGGTTTGATGATTTCGGCCTTTTTCGCTGCCTCTGCTACGGTTGAAGCCGTAATCAGTGTCAGGATTCCTGCGATAAATGTGAAACAGCAACTTTTCATTCTGAATGATTTCATAACACACCTTGCAATAAGGACGACATAATGTCAGTCAAAGGGTAATCCGGTTACTTCTTACTTTTGTTTTTCTTTGGTTGATCAGTTTTTTTAATGCTGCGTTGAACTTTCGTTAGCTCAGCATCTACCATCGACTCCTGGTTCTTTTCAATTTCAGAGATCGACTTTTTCAGTTTTTTTATTCGATTTTCAGCCATTTTGTGGTCATGACGCAATTGTTCGAGATGCAATGCAACCCGTTGTTTAATCAGAGATTTCAATTCTGATTTATCTTCTGAACTTCCCATAACGGAAACGCGTGCAGCCAGTAAACGAATACGGGAATCAACTTCCCAACGTTCCAGAGTAAGACGGTAGCGTTCACTATCACGATTTTTGAAACGATCCAGCTTGGCGAGAGTTGTATCCAGAGCGCGAATAGCCCGCTTATATTCACGTGGCTTATGTTTTTTGAGCCGTTGAATCAGTTCGGCCAGTTCCGGGTGATGCATTTTGGCAAACGCAAGAGCCTGCTTTTCCTGATTTGCATCAATCGTGTTTAATATTTTGCGGTCTTTAAGTTCCGAAACAGACGTCTTCTGTGCTTTCGATTTTTTAGTTTGCGGTTTTACCTTAGAAACGGTAACTGTTTTCGTCTGTGCGGGGTTCTCAGCATTCGCGACAGATAAGAGCATAACCGTCAGGCAGAACACCAAGCCAGATGCCAGGCGCGAAAGATCAAAAGGGCTTATGAAAATTGATAACATCAGTCTAATTCACACTTTCTTCTGGAAGAGAGACTGCCGTATAAAGCCAGTCAGGAATTTCTAATGTCTGATTATCTGCTAAAACATTTTGTTGATCGATTAGATCAATCGCATCTGTATTAGAATTCAATGAGATCGTGAAGCTGTTCTCTTCCGAAGCTTCAAACCAGAGGTCCAGCACATGTTCCAGGTCTTCCTGAGTCGGTTCGGTTGGTGCTGTATACGCCAGGGATGCTTCACGGGATACTGGTTTCGTTAAGAGAAAAGTAGTGACGAGCAAGATGACTGCAGCACAACTGACAAGAGCCCATTGCTGAGAGCGAAATGGCGAATTCAGACTCGCATTAAAAGTCGCTTTTCCACTTGTGGATGCCGGCGTTTGGACAGTGGGCACGCATTCAATGGATTTGAGTCCCGCTACCAGTTGAGTCGCGCCAGCCAATGCTTCCCGCGCTTCTTGTTTTTGGGCAAGTAATTCTTCAAACGCTTCCGATTCCTGTTCAGAAAGTTCGTTCGAGATATATTGAAATGCGAGCCAGTCTAAATCGTCTGTGTCGAATTTTATTGATGAATTGTTGGGAAGATCAGTCATGGTTAATGTCTTAAAAATAAGATACCAAATTCAAGGATTTTCAGAGGGATTGTCTATCTGTCTGGATAACGTTTTGATTGCAAGTCTCATACGAGTCAGTACGGTTCCCAGCGGGAGCCCGAAATCTATTGCAATTTCTTTAAATGTTTTGCTCTCATAGATCCTGGCGATGACAATTGCCTGCTGGCTTTCCGGCAGATTTTTAAGAGCCATTCGGATCTGTTCGATATTTTCCGTCTCTAAAAGTCGTTGTTCTGGAGTTTCTGTCCAGTACGATTTGGTTGTCTGACACAGATTATTTAATGATTTTTTATGAATCTTGTTGCGGCGAATCAAACCCATCGATTCGTGATAAGCGACACGAAATAACCAGCCTTTTCGAGTTTCTTCATTTGATTGCCCTCCCGACTGGAGTGCTTTCGAAAAAGTCAGCTGTATTACTTCATCAACGAAGTCGTGATCACGTAACAACCCGGTCAAAAACGCGCGCAGTTCCTTAACATGTGTTTCAAATAGTTGATGGACGATCTCGGGATCGAGCTTGCCATCGTTGCCGGTGGTCAATATCTACTCCCGTTTACTGCAAAACCACGGTTTTAGTAATAACGATGCACGACAGACCGATTTTATTTTCAGAATCTTTGAAGTTTCAAAAAAAACACTGACCAGGCGCATGACGCATAAGTTCTTTTGCTTCAGTATGTTAAGCACCAATACAGGATGCCTGATGCCTGAAGTTCAGAATCATAATTGGTTTGTCAGACCCATTATGCACAAAAGAAGGCAGAGTTTCGACTATGGAACCGGTATTTCACAGGAAGCTGTCTCTTGCGAATTACGATTGACTGTTTAGGCAGGCGCAGTTGATCTTCAACTATTGGGGAATTGTGAGGCGGTGCAAAACCACACTTCATGCAGAAAGAAGTAGTGAATCACAGGTTGTAAATCACAGACAGCTTCTGAAAAACTGATTTGAAGTCGTTTCTCAATCGGTGCTTATTCATCATTGCTGAAATAGATCGCTGGGACGATTGTCTCAGCGATACTGGGATGAGAATAGTAATTGGGAAACATATGGCCTGCCCCAACGCATTGTGAAACATCAATATCATGTACGCAGGCAAAACTCTCTCCTATAGCGCGTCGGTCCAAATAGGTGAAACCGGTACGCGCTAATGCTCTGCGGGAGATCGGGGCCAATACGGGATAAAAGAGCAGCAATCTGTCTTTTTTGTTACGGAGATTGACCAGGCAGTCAGTACAGTTCAGGCTGCAGCCGTATCGTTGCCCCGGGTTCAGCCAGTTATGATTGATAGCGGCCGCTGCAAAGACGACTCGGAATTTTCGACAATGACAACAGATATGGATTCCACATTCATTCAAAGAGACACCTTGGACTGAGCCGCCACCAATCAGATGCATCGTCGAAGACACAATACGTGCTCCATGACTATGACCGAGTAGACTGATAGAATGACGCTCTGGTAATTTAGAAATCAGTTGCGCCAAATAGTGACCATTATATTCTGCTCGTTTCCCAAGAATATTTGCGTCGATCGGGATAATCTTCGTCGGTAGATAATAGCTGGGCCAGGTGAAAAAGATCACATTCAACGGACGATTCGGTGCGGCATTTCGCAGCCAGAGATAGGTATGGTAAGAGTCGTTTAAAGCACCTTCCCATTTCACCAGACTGCCATGCACCATGATGCATATCGGGGCATTGGGATCCAGAGATTGAATCATATTATCGTAAGTGGACTCCAAAACTTCACCATCTCCACTCGAGTGATAATAATCAAACTCACAACAAGGACAGCAACACTTACTTTTTTGTTGACAGCAACGACTACTGACAACCCAATAATTAAGTTCGGGAACGCAAGCAGTACAGTCTGGTGAAGCAACGCAGGAATTTGCATCGTTAGCACAAGCGGGTGCTTCGGGGACCTCTCGTGCCAATAATTGTGTGGAACACAGGAGTATGCAGAAAAAGAAGCAGGATTTAATCTGCATGGAGGGAGTTGTCACGAAATTCATTGGATTCTTGTTTTATTCAATGGATGTGTGGATTTGGGACATCGTTTTTCACATGCAGCGCGCACTCCGCATCTGGCCGTGTGGGGAATGCACTTATACGTCATATCGGTCTTCGCTTAAGCAGAGTAGCGCTTTTTAAAGCGGGTTCCGATAATAAGGGTTCGATGAATGACTTTTTTACAATCGAATCAATATTGGTGGATATGAGTAAAGTCGAGGCAGCAGACTGAAACTGATCCAGGAACTTGATATCGTTGAAAGGATGAACTCAGCAATCGAATAAGCCTAATATTTCATGACTCGAACAGCACAACATTTATACGAAGGTTGGCTGGAATGGGGGTCAAACACGGCATCGGTCAATTGATTCGTCTGTTCATAGTGCATCGGGATAAAGAGCTGCCCTGGTTGTATAGACTGCGTAACAAAAGCACGAGCTTTGATTCGACCACGTTGTGAATCAATATAGATCCAGTCATTGGGCTTAATCGAATGTTGACTGGCATCACTTGGATTGATTTCTACATAAATGCTCTTCGGATAAAGTTTTTGCAACACATCTGAATTTCTAGTTCTGGTCTGTGTATGCCACTGTGAAGCGGTACCCCGCCCGGTCAGCAGGAGAAAAGGATAATGCTCATTGGGTGCTTCCGGCATTTTTGTCGATTCAGAAAATAGAAATTTCGCTCGACCATTACTATGAAAGAACTGACCATCAGTAAATAATCGTCGCTGTTGTTCTGGTGGTTCTGTTTCCGCTTCCGAATAGGGCCATTGAATTCCCCCCTGCTCTTCTATCGCAGCATAATTTTCGATTCCGGAAATATCACAGGGTTGACCCTTCGTCAGTTCTTTCATCATCTCGAAGACATCTTCTGGAGACTTCCATTGCGAGAACATCTCAGCACATCCCCAGTATTGGGCAACTAATTTAAAGATTGAAAAATCACACAGTGCCTGGCCGGGAGCCCGAGACACACGTTTCACGCGACCAATTCGGCGCTCGGCATTGATAAAAGTTCCCTCTTTTTCACCCCATCCAGCGGCGGGCAATATCAAATCGGCTAGTTGGGCCGTTTCTGTTGTATGGTACATATCCTGAACCACCAGAAAATCTAAACGGTCCAATATGTCACGAACTTGCTTCTGATTAATCCAGGAATGCGCAGGGTTCGTACAGATGATCCAGAGTCCTTTGATTTTTCCAGCCAGAATCCCTTCGATAATTTTGTGATATGGCAAACTGTTTTCAGAAGGTATCCGATCAATGGGAATTGAAAGGGTTTCAGCTACTTTCGCACGATGTTCTGCGTTGAGAAAATCGTGCCCTCCCAGAAGATTGGTCGTGTTACTGAATAAACGGGATCCCATCGCGTTACATTGGCCAGTGATCGAATTCGGACCCGTTCCCGGCCGACCGATGTTGCCAGTCATTAATGCCAGATTTATCAATGACTGTGCCGTCCTGACTCCCTGATAACTCTGATTAACCCCCATTGTCCACCAGAACGAAACTCGTTTCCCTGAATGAATCAGATCTGCAAAATGTTCGATCTCTTTCGGTTCTAACCCTGTTTCTAAAACGACCCGTTGAATGGAAAAATCTTTGACGTGATCCGAGAACGCTTCAAAGTCATCGGTGTGCTCTCGAATGTATTCCTGGTCGATGTGTCCTCGTTCGATGAGAATTTGGGCGATGCCGTAAAACAATGTCAGATCTGATTTCGGATAAAGCTGCAGATGCTGTGTGGCCTGCATGGCTGTTTCTGTTTTTCGGGGATCGACAACGATGATCTCAGGGTCACACTGATTGCGCATGACTCGTTCCCACATAATCGGATGTGCAATACAGGGGTTGGCGCCTACAAATACCAGTACGTCAGACTCTTCAAGATCCTGGTAAGTAAAAGGTGGGGCATCAAATCCAAACGATTGTTTATATGCCGTGACAGCCGATGCCATGCACTGTCGCGTATTTCCATCGCCGTGCAGCATACCCATCCCAAACTTGGTCAGCGCTCCCAGAAACGCCATCTCTTCCGTCACCATTTGGCCCGTACTCAGAAACGCGACCGACTCAGGACCATGTTCTTGCTGAATTCCTTTGAACTTCCGTGTAAAAAGATTGAGTGCGGTATCCCAGTCGACGGGCTCCCAGTGACTGGGAGACTTTTTAACAAGTGGGCTGACTGCACGATCCGGAGATTTCAGTACAGACAAAGCTTCCCACCCTTTGGGACATGCCATTCCCAGATTAACCGGATATTCGGTTGTCGGTGTGATACAGACACCTTCCCCCTCTTTCATGTGGATGTTCAAATTGCAACCTGTACCACAAAACCCACAGACCATCTGAGTCGTTGAGTCCGGCAAGTTTTTTTCAGGCACTTTTCCCAGTCCGAACCCGCCGGGAGAGAGTAATAACTCTCGTGTAAGGTGTCCCTCTTTTTGATGAATCAGGGAGTTGATTTTTGTTCGCTCAATGATCGACATGAAATCGATTCCAGTACCGAAAAGGAAATTTATCTTAAAACGCCGGGCATACGGGGAGCAGCAACCGCGGAGAAGAAAAGGTATCGTTCTAAAAGTTCACCAGCCAGACAGGCAATAAACATCATGCAGACAATGAAAATCAGAATGATATATTGCAGTGGTTGTGTTTGGTGGTTCAGTAAAAAGGCAGGCATCAGGATACCACCGAGAATTCCACACGCAAAACGGGCGAGTGTCACATTTGACAGTTCACCGCTCATCAGTAAAGCAGACCGTTTGAGAGGCGAATTTTGCCGGTGAAACAAATAACGAAATAGTGAAGCTTCAAAAATGAGTTTAATGATTGATGTCACAATCAATGCTTTCGAGAGCAACGGCCCTGCCAGAGCGAGTAGCAGATTGGATTCAGGTGAATTATCCGCGAGATTTAAAACCAAAATCACCAGCCAGGTTGACGTGATTCCCAATAGAATTGCGGTCAGTGAAAACTTGACCGACGTGGATTCAAAACTCCAGAATTCCCGCTTGGTGAATACATAGATCATAATCGAGCAAAAGATACCAGCGATTCCGAGCAGGCCAACTACGCGACCAGCAATAGGCTGCCAGCTCTTTAACTCAGGAAAGAGGGAGACGGAGATCCAGGTCAGTATGGCATAAAGCATCGCCGCACCAGCGAAGACACCAAAGGCAAGAATTTCTCTACTCAACCAGGAATGCTTTAGCCCTAATATCCCACGAAACGCATATAAGGGTCGTCCCAGGTGAAGCGTACTCGCGCCTAATGCCACCAAACCAAAGAAAAGGGCACTCGTTACGTACAAGCGAGTCATGACAGCCGTTGTTGCATTTGTGAGAAAATATTCGAGTGCCGAACCGGTAAGAATGGCACCGACTGAAAGCTGAGTGAGAACCAGCATAATCACCAATGGCAGGTGTGCGTGTTGCGGACTGGCAGAATAATAGTCTGCCGGTAATGTATTACGGGGAAACGGTTTTTCCGATTTGTAGCGCGTTGTGGGAAAGGTATGTTGCGGGTCTGGTGACGCAGGCAGGAAGGGATTGATTTCAGAATCGGCAATCACCTGTTCCTGGTTCACGATCTCGATGGAAATGGCCTGATGAGGGCAGGCTTGCACACAGGCTGGTGCTTCACCATCAGATAATCTTTGACTGCACATATCGCATTTACGGACAATTCCCTTGTTGCTTTGATATTTCGGAACATCATAAGGACATGCTAATGTACAATACTGACAACCAAAACATTGATCATCCAGATGTTTGACTATTCCCGTGAGTGGATCTTTTTCATAAGCATTGACAGGACAAGCCTGCATGCAAGCTGGTTCCAGACAGTGATGGCAGGCTGTTGTCACATGCTGATGAATAGGGTTTTGATTGGAACCACCAATCAACAGGCCAACGTCGCGCCAGGTTTCCTTTTCATCTAATCCGTTCAATGAATGGCAGGCCGTCACACAGGCTTTGCAGCCCGAACAACGATCCAAATCCACTTCGAAAGCGTATTGTTCGCCCGATTGTGGTAGTGCAGAGGGAATCAGGTCTGCATAGAAGCGTGACTGGGCCGGCAAAGATTGCGTGTCATATTGTTTCGAAAACTGTTCGACGGCAGTCAGCGATTGCTGTTCTTTCAACAGAATCGAAATTAGATCGCATTCCGTTTGACTGGCTGAGTTTTCTCTTGAAGAAGAAGCGGCCTCATAATTCGAGAATGCAGAGTCTTGATGCTGCCCCATGACGTCGAAGTTCATGTGTATCTATTTCGACTTTCGTTTTTTATGGAAATGTTCGCAGTGAATTAATGATTGTGGAACGCCAGATTCTAATAGTTGCTCTTCAAAATTCTGGTTGAAATTTCGGGGGCCACAAAGAAAAAAACGAGACATGAGCGTTGGGGAAATCTTTGCTTGAATGAAGTCAAAACTGAGGCGACCACAGTTACCCAACCATTGCGGAGACGCTTGTGAGAGTGTTAAGAAGTATTGAAACCCTGGCAAGTCTGTGATGGACTGTCGGGTTTCCTGATCGAAGATAATATCACGATGAGTTCTGGCGCCATAAAATAATGCACAGGGAGTATTTTGTTTGATATCAGACAGATAGCGAATAATGCTCATCATAGGCGTGATCCCAATTCCCGCACACAACAGAACAACAGGCTCTGTATGAAGTTCCTGGTCATAGAAAAATTGACCTGACGGACCTTTGATATTGAGTTCACTACCGGGACCGATGTGTTCAAAAAGAAAGTTGCCAGCTTCTCCTTGGGGATTTCGTTTGATGGTTAAGTCAATTCGCTCTCGATGGAATGGGGAAGAACTGATTGTAAAACTACGCCAGACTTCCTTACCTTTAATATTCAGACAGACTTTAATAAACATGCCTGGTTTATGTGGCGATAGAAGTCCGTCTGAATTGTCCAGTCGAAAGGTTCGGACATCATTTGTTTCCTGGATCACGTCTGTCACAGAGAGCGCAACAAGCGAGTCGTTGTGTTTTTTGAAATCAGGTTGTTTAAAAGTCATAAGAAAACCTGTGCTTAGTGAGCGCCAGCACATTCTGTTTGAGATAATAATTCGTCGAGTACTTTTGCTTCTGGAAGTTCCAGATACACTTTATTCAATTCATCTACTTTGACTTTGAATACATTAACCGAATACTGCAGATCACCAGTCAGGCAGGATCCATTTTCCAGAGAAAATGCTTTCTTGTGCAAGGGACAGGCAACTTTAGGAGTACCCTGGATGTCACCAATAATACCACGAGACAAAACCATTGCCTGCTTATGAGGACACATTTGCTGGCACGCATACCACTCCCCGCGACTCGTAAAATTGAAAACCGCGATTTGAGAATTGCCATATTTAATCGTTGATCCACTCTCTTCGGGAAAATCACTCACAGATCCCACCGCGACCCATTCTCGGACCTGACTGTTCGAATCGTCCCCTTCATCCTTGTTCATGATTTTATGTGGTTTTAAATCATCGATCGGAACGAAATCGGGAGCCCAGTCAACAGGACGGTGTTGTTCACGCTGAGGTATCAGTTCAATTGAAGGAAGTTGATCTTCGGTATTGACAAATTGTTGAAATAACCGTTTTTTCTCCGGGTTGTCGACCACTTCTTTCCATTCACATTGGTAAGTATCTACAAGAGATTGCATCATGGATTCAAGTTCTTCACAAATTCCCAGCTTGTCCTCGATAACCACCTCACGCAAATAATCGATTCCCCCTTCCAGTTTATCCAGCCAGGTGGCAGTCCGGGTTAATTTGTCTGCCGTCTGAATATAAAACATCAGAAATCGATCCAGATATTGAATACAGGTTTCTTCATCAAGGTCCGAAGCAAACAGGTCGGCGTGTCGTGGTTTAGCACCACCATTTCCGCAAATATACAAATTGTATCCGTTTTCTGTCACGATGAGTCCAAAGTCTTTACTTTGCGCCTCCGCACATTCTCGCACGCAGCCCGAAACACCACCTTTAATCTTATGTGGTGCTCGAACGCCGCGGTAGCGTTCTTCCAGACGAATTGCAAAACCAACCGAATCCCCTATTCCATAACGGCACCAGGTTGTACCGACACAGCTTTTTACCGTTCTAAGCGATTTCCCGTAAGCATGCCCGCTTTCAAATCCTGCATCGATTAGTTTTTCCCAAATCTCAGGGAGATCATGGACTTCCGCGCCAAACAAGTCAACGCGTTGACCGCCGGTGATTTTTGTATAAAGCCCGTATTCCTTTGCCACATTTCCCAGCACGATCAGTTTATCAGGAGTAATTTCTCCACCAGGTACTCGCGGTACAACGGAGTACAGCCCTCCCCTTTGCACATTAGCCAGAAAACGGTCGTTCGTATCCTGCAAGTTCGCATGATCGACAACATGTTCATTCCATAAACTGGCAAGAATCGAAGCAACGGTAGGTTTGCAGACTTCACAACCTGTACCAGTACCACAATCTTTGAGAATGGCAGAAAACGTTTTAAGTTTCTTGATTTTTATAATATCAAAAAGCTGTGTACGTGAATATTCAAAGTGCTCACAGAGATGATTGTTAACGCTGATGCCAGCTACTTCCATCTGGGCTTTAAACAAGTCCGTCACCAGGGGCATGCAGCCTCCACAACCACTCCCGGCTTTCGTACACGCTTTTACTTGATCAATGGAAGTCAAACTTTCATCGATGATGGCATTGCAGATTGCCCCTTTGGTCACATTGTTGCAAGAACAGATTTGCGATTCATCTGGCATTTCAGTAGCATCACCACCCGGAATGCCTCCTCCAGAACCAACAACCAGTTCATGTGGACTGCAAGGCAACAGATCTTCCGATTTGGCCAGCAGAGACAGGCTCCCATAATCAGAAGCATCACCAATCAAGATTCCTCCCAGTAATCTTGTACCATCCAAATTAAATACGAGCTTTTTATAGACGCCTTTAAATGGATCTTCGAAAGTGAGGCATTTAGAAACTGCGGGTTCGGCTTCGTAATCACCAAAACTGGCAACATCGACACCCATCAATTTTAGTTTTGTAGAAAGATCGCTTCCCTGATACTTCTGATCGACGTCACACAAGTTTGCTGCGGCTACTTCTGCCATTTGATAACCGGGAGCAACCAGTCCATACACCATGCCCGAATGTAAGGCAACTTCACCGATGGCATAAATATCTGGATCAGAAGTCTGCAGAGAATCATTGACTAAAATTCCACCCCGCTCACCTACTTCGAGCGCGCATTCGCGAGCCAACTCATCACGCGGTCGAATGCCCGCTGAGACAATAATCATGTCGAGGTCTAACTCTTCACCATCCTGAAAACGAATCCCTGTGACTTTGGACTCTCCCAAAACTTCATCCGTTGCTTTATTCAGATGTACCTGGACACCCAGCTCTTCAATTTTCTGGACCAGAATTTTGGATCCTGCGTCGTCGATCTGACGTGGCATGAGCCGTGGAGCAAACTCCAAGACGTGTGTTTCCAGTCCTAAGTCCAAAGTAGCTTTGGCGGCTTCCAGACCGAGCAGACCGCCTCCGATTACGGCAGCTTTTTTTGAGTGTTTCGCATATTGAATGATCAATTCCAGATCATTAATCGTACGATAAACAAAAACACCACGGTTTTTGATACCTGGTACGGAAGGCACAAAGGGATAAGAACCGGTCGCAATCACGACCTTGTCGTAAGGAATCTCCTCTCCCTTCTGCGAATAGATGACCTTATTTTGCCTGTTGATACTGACAGCGCGATCGGCCAGATGAAGGTCGATGTTATTTTCGGTATACCACTCTTGGCGAGCCAGCATCAGCTTTTCGGCATCGTTATGAGCAAAAAATTGTGTCAATCCAACCCGGTCATAAGCGGCCCGCGGTTCCTCGCAAAAAGTAACAATCTTGTATTGGTGCTGTTGATCTTTTTCCACCAGCTGCTCACAAAATCGTAAGCCCACCATGCCATTGCCAATGACAACAACCGTTTTCTTTTGTTCAGAATTTCGCTGATTCACAGTGAATCTACCTTTAAACAGAGCACTTATGTTAAACGCAGAATGAGTCTTGTGTCTCTAACTCCCCATCGAAGCGGCCAGCTTCCTCTCCATGGATTTCGAGCTGTTTGCCGATTCATGAGCCAGTCTGGCCTCCTCTTCCGTTTCTTCATTGAATCGAACCATGAAAGTCAGGAAAGAACAGCTGGTGACAATTGCTCCCAGAATAAAGAGAGCTGTCGGCCAGTTGATCGCCTGAGATTTGAAGAGAAAACCTGCTGCAACAGCTCCAGCATTTCCACCGGCTCCCACAATCCCGGAAACGGAACCCAGGGCTTTGGGGTTAATAAAAGGAACCACAGAGTAGGTAGCTCCTTCCGACATTTGTACAAACAAGCTGAAGACGATGAGTGTTGGTAATGCCAGAGAAAGAATACTCATCTGTGAAAAGAGCATCAGTGCAATCCCTTCACAGAAAATGACAATAAATAACCATTTGACGCGACCGCTGAGTCCCCATTTTTCCCCAAAACGATCACCGAACATCCCGCCTAATGTACGAGCAAAGATGTTCATCAATCCAAAAAGACCGGCAAACAACCCTGCCAGTTTGATGGCCTGTCCGGTTTCCATATTCTTGAAGTAATCAAAGTAATCCAGGAAATAGAGTGCAGCAACATTATTGAGTGTCAGTTCAATCCCAAAGCAGGCACCATAAAGCACGAATAAAGCCCAGACACGACGATCTTTACAAGTGGCCCAAAACATTCCTTTATGTTGTTCTTTCTTAGGCAACTTTCCTGCTGCACGCAGATCTTTGAAGTTTCCATCAGGGGCATCCTGGGTCAGGAAGAAATAAGCAACACCCATCAAAGCACAGACGATTCCAGCCAATAACATGGAAGCTCGCCAGCCAAGCGATTCACTGAAACCGAGGACTCCAATGAAGAGACTGAAGATGAGTGGCATCAGAATTTGTGTGACACCTCCTCCCAGGTTTCCCCAGCCCGCTGTAGTGGCATTTGCCGTTCCCACACAATTGGGTGCAAACATGACTGACGTGTGGTACTGTGTAATCACAAAAGAGGCACCAATCGCACCAATCGCAATTCGGAAAATGAGAAATGTGGTGTAGTCATGGGCCAGACTGATTCCCATCACGGGCAGCGAACCCAGAATCAACAGCCAGGTGTATGTTAAACGCGGACCAATCTGATCACAGAGCCAGCCTATAAAGAGGCGTGCAATCACAGTAATCGCAACCGAGCCGATGATACACCAGCCTATTTGATCTTTAGTCAGCAGCATTTCTTCCCGGACCACCTTCATTAAAGGTGCAATTCCAAACCAGGCAAAGAAACACAGGAAAAATGCAAACCAGGACATATGAAATGCACGCATCTGCGGTGTTGAAAAGTTAAACAGAGTGATTCTGGTTGCTTTATTATGAATTTCCATTTCGTGAATGCTTCCTGTTGCTGTTTTTGTCGCGCGTAATCAACTTTATCCCGGGGTAATTCAAAGCGAATTAGTTTGAAAAATTACTAAAAGAGGCGCGCACCTTTATCGTAAGAAATAATGGGTGTCATAAAGAATATGATCCAACGGACCACCAGTAACTTGTTAGCAAGGTCGAAGTAATGCCACTCGATTGACTTGCTTTACCAATGATTGTGATTCAATATTTTTTCAATTTATGAATGATGTTCTCTTCGATTGGAATTGCGTAATCGAACCTGCGAGAGCACGGTTCAGATCACATGGGATCTACCTAAACTGATAGTCTGACAGAATAGGTACTTTTCTATGCAGAGAACTAAAGGCAAAGTGTGTGCCAGAAATTAAGTCAATGAAATTGATAAAGTGAGGATTGAAGGATGCAACTGAGAAAAGTCGACTTTTGTAAGTGAAAAACGACTTTGGCCGACACAAAAAATATTAAAAGACGGGTGATCTAAAGAGTGCGCTGCGTAGAAAATATGAGTGCGTGCTTAGGAATTAAGCAATTGAGTCGCGCAACTGCCCAGCTGTTGTCTACTGCAGCAGACTGCGCTGCAGGACTTCTTTCGCCTGATCAAAATAAGGTTGCCACTCAATTTCTGGCTTACCATATTTCAGGCAGTCACGTACCTTCTGCAACGTATTTCGTGCCATATGCGGACAGCGGTTACAAGCACAGGTTTCACCGGTGGAAGACATGATTCCCGGAACAGGTATGTATGTATGGTGGGGTGCCGATTTTTGTAACGGATGAATCATGTTGGCTTCAGTCGCAATTAAAAAAGTACCGGGCTCTTTGACAGACATCACGTACTGTCGCAGCTTTTCCGTACCACCTACAAAATCAGAAACATCCAAAATATTATGGGGACATTCCGGGTGGGCCAAAACCTGAGAACCGGGATTCTGTTTTTTGGCGCGGATCAGATCCTGTATACTGAAAATTTCATGTACCATGCAGGAACCGGGCCAGAGGATCATTTCTCGCCCCGTGACTTCCTGAAGATAGCGTCCCAGGTGTTGATCTGGGACGAATAAAATTTCTTTGTCGGCTGGGACACGGTCGATAATTTCCCGTGCATTTCCACTCGTCACAATCCAGTCGCACAAACTTTTGACTTTGGCTGTCGTATTGATATAAGCGACTGTTTCAAAATCGCGTCCTTCTGACCTCAGCTTTTTCTGGAATTGATCCAGATCTCCAAATTGACAACTATCAGCGAGAGAGCAGCCAGCGTTCAGATCTGGCAAGAGCACTTTTTTTTCGGGACTCAGAATCTTGGTCGACTCGGCCATGAAATGCACGCCAGAGAATACAATTGTGGACGTTTTTACATTGACGGCATCACGCGCCAGTTTCAGGCTGTCACCGGTGAAATCAGCAATTTCCTGAATTTCTCCATCAATGTAAAAATGTGCCAAAAGCGTTGCATCTTTTTCTTTTTTGAGCGATTCGATTTCATCCATCAGATCAAGGGGATCTTCATAGATTTCATCTTTGTTATCGATTGTTGGCAACGACATTTGCTCATATCCTCAGAAAATTTTTATATCCTGAATATCACCTGCCCCAAGGACACGGAATACCCGTCAATAGTTCAATAACAATATTCCGCTTTTACTGGAGAATCTGAAACCCTTGCGGTACAACTTAGATACTATAGTTGAAAGGATTCACTCCTGGTCAACTTGCGATTATTCTATATAATTCGGTAAAGGTTTAGAACTCTATGGCAGATCAATCGTTACGAATCCTGGTTATTGGCGCTCATCCGGATGATTGCGACATCAAAGCAGGTGGAACGGCCGCTTTGTACCAGCAGGCAGGTCATACTGTGAAATTCGTCAGTGTCACAAACGGCGAATCAGGCCATCAGAGCCTTTCTGGACCGGAGTTAGCGGAAATCAGACGTGCCGAAGCCGCGGCTGCAGGAAAAGCACTGGGAGTACAATATGATGTACTCCAATATCGTGACGGATATTTACAACCGACCATCGAAGCACGCTTCGAAATCATTCGACTGATCCGTACGTTTCAACCGGATCTCATTTTGACACACCGTCCTAATGACTATCATCCAGACCACCGATATACTTCGCAACTGGTCTGTGATGCTGCATACATGGTCACTGTGCCTCCTGTCGTACCCGAAGTGCCGGCATTACGCGAAAATCCCGTAATTGCTTATTTATCCGACGATTTTACTCGTCCTTATCCGTTTTCGCCCACCGTCGTAATTGATGTCGAACCAGTCTGGGATCGCCTGATCGATGCGCTCGATTGTCATCAATCACAGTTTTATGACTGGCTGGCCTATAATCATTTTTATGAAGGTGAAGTACCGACTAAAAAGTCAGATCGAAAAAACTGGTTGAGTGGAAAGATAAAAGAACGAATTGCTCCTCTGGCAGATCGCTATCGGGAATTGGTCATTCAAACCTATGGTGAAAAACGGGGCAGAGAAATTCAATGGATCGAAGCCTACGAACCCTGTGAATATGGAACATCCTTGACAGACGAAAATACCAGACAGTTGTTTCCCTTTCTTCCCTGACGCCTCATTCAACGATTCGTAAATATAAAGTAAAGAACCAATGCAAACTCTCTGCCGGTTTATCTCTTTTCTGATTTTGACATGCTGTTGTCTATCACATCTGCACGCTGGAGAAACTGCCGCTGAACGAGGGTATCGGCTGTTGACTTCAAAAGCATATTTGCCGCCAGATTTTGATCAGGAGATAGTGAATGATCTCTGGAAGGTCTGGCCCAAAGACTTGAGAGAACAAGCCGAACAGGCATCATCAGATGAGCGGCTAAAAATGATCTATTCCTATTACGGGATCATGCAACGCCCCGATTCCAAATCAGAGCCCTTAGGATATGTGGTTACACCAGAACAGAAATGGGTGATGAACTGTTTCAACTGTCATGGCGGAAAAGTAGCAGGCACTGTGATCCCCGGGGCACCAAACAGCCATGTTGCACTGCATACTCTGACGGAAGATGTGAGTAAGATTAAACTCCAGCAGTTAAAAAAACTGAGTCATATGGATCTGGCTGCATTGGGCATGCCTTTGGGAACCACGCACGGAACCACGAACTCGGTAATATTTGGAGTCATCCTGGATTCTCTGCGTGACCCTGATATGAATTTTGATAAGACTCGCTCAGTCCCTCATTTACTACATCACGATATGGACCCTCCCGCCTGGTGGAACGTCAAACGAAAACAGAGAATTTATTCCGACGGATTCGTCACAAAGAACCATCGAATGTTGATGCAGTTTATACTCATCCCCCAGAACAATGCGCAAAAGATTAAGGAATGGGAAGCCGACTTCGCCGATATTCTGGCTTATATTGAATCGCTTAAAGCACCCCATTATCGTTGGGAGATTAATGAACCACTCGCTTCGCATGGAAAACGTATTTTCAATGACAATTGCGCACGCTGCCACGGTACTTATGGTGAGAATCCTGCATATCCAGAGAAAACAGTACCCATTACAGAATTAAAAACAGACTCGGTTCGACTGAAATCGTTACCGCCCGCATATCGAGACGCGTTAAACCTGAGTTGGCTTTCCCGCTATGGAAAAGATCCCGTAGTGGCAGCTCCCACGGGATATGTGGCGCCCCCCTTGAATGGTGTTTGGGCTTCTGCTCCTTATTTTCATAACGGATCTGTGCCGACGTTATGGCATGTATTGCATCCGGATGAACGTCCGGTAATCTGGAAACGAACAGAAAATGGGTACGACGTTAACAAAGTGGGGTTGGAAATAGAATCGTTTTCTGTCATGCCTGCTCCCTTATCAACCATGCAAAAAAGAATGTATTTCGATACAAGGAAGTTTGGCAAAAAGGCAACAGGCCATACTTATCCAAACGATCTGAATCAGTCACAGAAACAAGCGGTTCTCGAATATCTGAAAACACTTTGACTGTTTTAATATGACCAACCAGGGCTCGTAAGCAAATTATTCAAAGCCAAAGAAAGCCATCATCGCAACGAAATTAATAATTAGAAGTAACAAAGCGGGATAAAATCCAAAGGCAACCCGCTGTCGCTCGAATGTAATTTCTTTTTCAGGTGGCGGGCTTTCGTTCGAGATATATCCGGGACTCCATTCGCTTCCATCTGGATTCAAATATTTTGAGCGGGATTTCCACAAATAAACGCAAACAATGGTAACAAATAATGCTGCCGATAAGGTAATCAGGGGATGCACAGCCTGTGTTTCATCGCCTAGCTTCACTGCTTCTTCAGGGAGAATTACTTGCAATTTGGTCACCGTAACGGCAAAGGCATTGTTCATAAAATGCACCAGAACGGGAGCCCAGAAACTGCGGGTCACATAGTAAACGTAGTGCATAAACATGCCCAACGGAATCACTGCCATTACATGAGCGGGATGTACATGCACCAGGCCAAACATGATCGAGGTGATGATCATTCCGGGGACTAATCCCCAGCGAGCAATCAGTCCACGCCCGATGGCCCCACGAAAGACCAGTTCTTCACCGATCGCAGGGAAAACGGCAATGACCAGTATCAATGCGCCTAATGAACTGTTTTCCGCCATCTGCTTGACCATTTCCATCGCTTGCATCTCATCAAATGCTTTCAAGGACGGTACCTGCTCAACAAAAGCGCTCCAGACTTCAAAGGCCAGCCGATAGAGTTCTCCTGAAAGTAAGGAAAGCGGGAACACAGATATGAGTAACAGGAATCCGGTTGAAACCGCAAACGGTTGGATATTCAATTTCCCAAAGACACCTTTTCCTAATCGTAATCCAACTGCCAGCATTACAATCAACACAAAGATACCCTGTTCCACACCTGCCATCTCTAATGCGTGATCTTCAAAATACTGAGTCAGTTGTTTTTGAATTGCTTTCGCATTCTGTTCAAGATTACTTGTCAGTAACAAATAGACGATTGCACCGACGGTAAAAATCATGATTCCCGCAAAGTGGGCACCGATGACACCAAACATCCAGCAGATGGACTCAAATAATCCTGGTCCTGGAGGCCGCACTCTTTCGGTACGTGGCTTGTGCCCCTCTTCGGCAACCCGAACCGCTTCGTTCAATATCCCATCAATTTCTGATGCGCTTTTCTCTGTTGAATGATCGATATTTGAGTCCGCAGAGAAATCCGGGCCTGTCGATTCGGGCTCTGGTTTTTCAGAAAAGGGATTATCAGAATCAGCCATAAAGCAATTCGATTTCAGAGTAATAGTGGGATGACAGTTCGAATGGAACGATCATTGAAAAGTTGGCGTAAGTTAATACTTAACCATATTTTAGACGATACTGAAGTCTATGGTTTTATCGTCTCTGTTAAAAAGTGCGAATTCATGTTTTTTTGAGGAATTACCGGATTCCCGCATAATAATCAATGTCACTGAGCGAATCAGATAGTGCAGCCGTTCATTTTGGAAAAACCCATTATCGCTTTTGTCTCAAAACCATGTATCATATTACACTTAACAGGGCCAGATTGATGACTGCGCCTCTATCTGCAAATTCCAGTCTTTCCGTCGGACAAATTACTGAAATGTTACCAGAACAAGACTCTGATACTGACACAGAGGCAAATCAGTGCCAACTCCAATATTGCGCTAATTGTAATTCTACGTTCTTTCTACAGCCAGATGTTGAGAATTGCCCTGATTGTGGTGCGAAGGTTGATAGCGTTTCTGTTTCGGATTTAGAAGAAACAATGGTGCTTGATAATCTGGTCGCTCAAATTCCACACACATCAGACATCTCACCCGAACCCGACGACCCCATCATTGGTACGGATCTGCACGTGTATCAATGCCAGTCATTAATCGGCCGAGGCGGTATGGGGATGGTTTACCTGGCAACGCACCGTGATCTGGGAAGACAATGTGCCCTGAAAATACTTCTGCCAAGGCTGGCCGAACGTGATCCGGAGTATGTCGATCGGTTTTTACATGAAGGACGGGCGGTCGCGACTTTGAATCACCCCAATATCGTAACGGCACACGCCATTGGAGAAGAAAGAGGATATCGTTTTTTGGAGATGGAACTGGTTGCAGGGCGAGCGTTAAGCCGTATTGTTCGCGAAGATGGTCCACTGTCTCCCATGCATGCCACGTCTTTAATTTCACAAGTTGCCTCGGGCCTGGGAACAGCACATGTCAAAGGCATTATTCATCAAGACTTGAAGCTCGAGAATATTCTTTTAACCAGTTCTGGAATTCCCAAAATCGCTGACTTTGGGTTGGCAAAACGGATTAGTGCAGAGGATAGCTCATCGTCACAACATCAATTGTCCGGAACACCTAACTATATGGCACCAGAATTATTTCAGGGAGCCCCCGCAACCGCGACATCTGATGTCTACTCCCTGGGAGTTTGCTTCTTTGTTTTGCTAACAGGACAACTTCCCCATCGTGGGCAAAATTTTAATTCTCTGATTCAGAAAGTGACTGCTCAATCTGCACCAAGTGTGCGAGATTTATGTCCCGAAGTTCCATTGGAAATTTCTGAGTGTGTCTCGTTAATGCTGGACAAAAGCCCGGCCAATCGATTTCAAAATGGTTTCATGGCAGCACAATTCCTGACGGCTGTTTTAGGACAGGTCAAGAATATCGAGGCATTGCTCCATGAAGCTTTTGGTAATTCTTCGAACGTATCATGGAGCCGAAACGGCCAGCAGTATACCTTGGAAGTCAAACAGTCTGCAGAACGCAAACAGACTGTGCTGATTGAGCCAAGCGACCATCAGATGCATGAACGACTCTTGTTGATTTATAGTACATGCTGCGATGCGCAACCCGAATATTATGAAGAAGCTCTCAGGTTGAATGCAGAAATTTCACACGGTGGAATTTCAATCCGCGAAGTGAATGGCAAGTCTAAGTTTGTAATGGTCGATACATTTCCCCGCTCCTCCGTAGATGCGGAAGACATTTACAAAAGTGTGATTGCGGTTGCGCAACACGCAGATGAGATTGAAAAACTACTCACCGGCCATGACTTTCATTAAATACCAGGCACCTTCGCGGAATACTACCAATCGCTTCAAGTCCGTTTATAGCGATTCTATAGTTTAATCACTCATTCTGTGCTCTCAAGATTTCCTGGGAAATATCTCCCGATCAATATTATGTGAACCCAGTGTCTCGTGAATTGCGTCGAAATGCCTGAATTGCGGGTGATAGCCTGGAAATGGGCTGAAATCATTGAGATATTAAATCAAGAGCTTGACCATCCATTCAAACCACTGATATAGTCAAGGTTTGAGGGGTGAACCGATCTCAATCACGATAAGTCTGTATGTTTGTCCCGTTTTATGGTGCGGACGCACTTTTCTGTTATTTCCAAAGATATTGTTTTCATCCAAATGAGATTTCTCTGCGGTTCGGTAAACTCTGTAGGGGATTCTAGTTCATTTAGTCGATATACTGTTACTACGATAAACAGTTTTCAAAATTGTATTGTCAGTAACTCTGAGGTCTTCTATGTATCACTCGCTTAAACAGTCTGCTCTTACAGCCTTCATCTGTAGTTGTTTTCTGTATGTTCCCGGCAATCAGACGATGGCTCAGAATCAAAGCCTGAATCGTGGTTTTTCAATCAGAGCAGATATCGCGGCGACTGGCGAAGAACGAGCGGCACAAAAGTCATTGTGGGTACTTGATGCCGTATTTAAACCGATGCGAATGGTTCGTATGGATTTAACGAATCTCAAAACAGGTAAAAAAGAAAAAACTCTGGTTTGGTACATCGTGTATAAATGCGTTCTTCGACCTATTGAACGACCTGACGACAAAAACGAATTCACACCGGAAAATGCCAAAGTGCCACCACTGGGGCCTCCGCTGTTTGTTCCCGAAATCACGCTCATTACTAACGATAATGGTCAACAGAAAATTTATCCCAACCAAATACTCCCGGAAGCCGAAGCGATCATAAACAAGAGAGAACGTGCTCAGTTCAAAAATGCGGTCGAGATTATCGGTGAATTGCCTGAAGAGACCCCCACTGGTTCCAAAAAAGAAAATGCTATTTTTGGTGTTTGTGTCTGGACTGGCGTGGACCCCAATACCGATTATTTTACACTCCTGTTTTCAGGACTCTCGAATGGCTATAAAAACGTCCCAGGTTCGGACGGGAAAACGATTACACTGCGGAAAGTGCTGGTTCAGCAATATTGGCGTCCCGGCGATGAATTTGGCCAGCAGGAACAGGAATTTCGGCCTAAAGGCAGTCCTTATTGGGTCTATCTACCCGATGACCCTCAAATGGCAGCAAAGATGAAAAAAGAGCTGAAAATTGAAGAGTCAGCTACCGCTAAACCCTGATTCTTTCAGGAAAATAGTGGGAAATACGATTATCTCTTGCAAGTTAATGCCTGATTCGCCAATATACGACCTCGCGCAACAAGTTATTTTATGATACGCCCACTTTACGGGCACTTTTTAGCTACCTGAGGATAAATACAATGGCACATAAGAAGGGACAAGGGTCCAGCCGTAACGGACGTGACTCAAACGCACAACGCCGCGGAATCAAAAAATTTGGCGGTGAAAGTGTTCTGGCTGGAAATATCATTGCCCGCCAGTGTGGTACGAAATGGCATCCCGGCAAAAATGTCGGTATGGGAAAAGACTATACCATTTATTCACTGGTTGAAGGAAAAGTCTACTTCGATAAGGAAGGCCGACGTGTTAACGTAGAACCCGCGTTAAACTAAAGCTCATCCCATAGAACCATAACGACTTTTAAATACGATCAATAATAAAGGTTCCCTGAATTCTTATTCAGGGAACCTTTTTTTATTAACGCGTTGGATGGCTGCCTGTGAGTGTGACTGATATTTTTATGGGCGTCTGTTCTTTTCCTCTTAAGACAGTCACAATGACGGTATCGCTCGGCTTTTTACTTTCAATGTAGTCCAAAAAGTCAGAGGCTGACTTAATTTTTTTCTGATCGACGGCAACAATCAGATCAGCAGCCCGACGATCGACTCGTTCGATAATGATGAGCCCCCTTCTCTGGCGTATGATTTCTGGCCCTCGTATACCAGCTTTTTCAGCCGGGCCACCAGGAGTCAGTTTGGCGACGAGTAATCCCTGTTCGGTTTCATAAACACGTTGAATACCGATTTCCGGATGAATCATATGCCCATGTGCCACAAGTTGTGGAACAACACGGGCGACCAGATTTGAGGGAATGGCAAAGCCCACACCAGAGCTCTGGCCAGTGCTACTGGCGATCGCAGTATTAATCCCAATCAATTGACCTCGTGAATTGAGCAAGGGCCCACCCGAGTTTCCCGGATTAACTGCGGCATCAATCTGAATGATCGATTTGATCGTTCGGTTTCCACGGAGCTTCAATGAACGATTGAGACTGGATATAATGCCGCAAGTCATTGTGCGTTCCAGACCAAAAGGGTTTCCAATCGCAAAAACTTTCTGCCCCACTTTTAATCGACTGGAATCTCCCATAACGACTGGGTTTAAAATTTCGGGATCTTCTTCAATTTTGATAATGGCGATATCATTGATAATATCACCCCCAACAAATGTGGCTGGATAAGACTTACCATTAAATAACGTCACATTGACTTGCTGGGCGTTCTCGACCACATGATAGTTCGTCAAAATGTGCCCTGTTTTATCGATGATAGCGCCAGAGCCAGCACCCTCAGTGTCATGTTCGAGTAAGAAAAAGCCATCTGTTCTTGTACTTTTAGTTGTGATATGAGCGACACTTTTGTTTAAATTCTCATAGACACTCACATTAATTTGCTCTTCAGCCGTCAAACCAAGCTCATTAAATATTTTATTTGGCTGTACAGTGACAGAGTTTTTTGGTGCTTTTTTTGTGGATGAGGGATCAAGAGCAGTGGGTGGTAAAATCCGCGGCCCTTTTAATTTCGGTTGCAGCTGTGCCTCTGACAAGTGAAGCAAGCCTGAAGAAGGAGAGTCAACCGATGCGACGATCAGACCGCCAATAACTGCGGAGAAAAAACAACTAAATACATATTTCATGTTAAACCTCACATGAAACAAAACTCAAGGAATTTGGATGAAACGGAACGTCCAGGTGCTTGTACTCTGCATTAATTGAAAAAGAATGCAAGAGTTTTTGCAAGGGATTCCTGTACCATCTGGAAGTAACAATACCTGAAATCAGTACCAGATTACTTCCTGACGACGCTATATTGAATCAGCTGACAGAAATCCACTAACCTATTATCACAAATCTTTCTGATTCGTAAATAGGAATTCCCCTCGACCGCTACATGCCTCTTTTGATTCTGTTCATTTAAAAAGCAGATATCAAAGTGTGAATGTGCGTATTCACAAACATATTCGTTACTTGAAGTTCAATCACGAACAAGAAGATGTTTTATGAGTCAGGTTCAAGGCTCTTGTTGAGGCTCCTCAAAAGCAGCAGGCTCGATAACCGGCACCGCGGGTTGAGCAGTCGCATCACTAGAGATTGTATAGACTGCCTGATCGGCTTTTGGTCTGAGTGTCCCTGTCGTTACAGCCATTGCTAGTCGAAGCTCTTTTTTCATCGACACGTATCGGGAAGCAACGTTGCCACTATTGACCATAATATCATCTACTACGTAATGGTCGTGCTGCTTCTCGAGAAGAACGGTTGCTCCCCGGTATTTGTCGCCTAATTGAATACGTGCGTAACCTTCGTTTTCATTAAGTTCCAGGCTTTCCAATTTGGTCATTAATAATTCGGGGATTGAGTATGATGTTTTGGGAATCTGATCAACCTGTCGCCAAACCATTTCGTTAAAATCACGTGAGGAATGTCGTTGCAGGTTACGAATGTTTTGTTTGTGCATGTGGTAAGCATAGTTTTGGACTTGAACCATGAGTGCCAGTGTCTCTTTTATTGAGGCGGGTCTGTTTTTCAGGTTCAACTGAATGTCATCAACCAGTAATTGCCCCAGATGCTCGCGTAAAATATAGGTTAAAGATAAATTCCCCTGCCTTGCAAGTACCTTGGTGACAGCACCGTTAAATTTGATATCAAGAATTTTAAAGTCAGATCCTGATATTTCACCAATCGGTAGATGTGATACGATGTCCGGTTTCACTTGTTTCCAGACTCGTGTTGAGAAATCTGGTGTAGAACTGTAGTCGAGAATCTTCATGTCACGTTCAGCCAATGCGCCACTGAATAACATCGTAATCGCACGTGAGGAAAATAATGCCGTCAATGTAATTTGCTCTTTGCCCTGATCTTGAAAAAGCGTGACTTCTTCGATCAGATATTTTTCGGGTATATCAATCTCATCTGATTCAATTTTCACAATGGATAAATTAACCATCTGCCCTTCGACATGTGTGATAAAATTGGCAAGATTTCCTTCAATCTTGAGTTCGTAATCCGTGGCAGCAGAATGAGTTTCTGGTAAAGCTGCTAAAGTGAGGTCCCCAAAATCCAGGCTGCCTCGGTAAAATTGATCTGTGGTGTAGTTTTTAATTTGTTCTTTGTTGTTTTCATTGTAGGTATTCAGGAAGTTGCTGACTGCCAATAACATCTTTGCTTGTTTTTTAGCAGATTTAATATGATCACCATCCTGCTTTGATTCGACGGCAACATCGGTCGCTTTCCATTTTCCTGATTTCAGTTTCATCGAAATAATCATTTGACCCGACCGACGGGGGATTCTGATGATGGCAATATCTTTATCTAACTGAGCATCAGGCTTCTTCTTTTTTGTGCTCCGCGCTTCGCCGGCAATTTTTCGGGAAAGTTTAGCCAGAAATGCCGGGTGCAACTCTTCAAGCGTTTCTTTGAATTCACCATCCGTGGAAGCGATAATATCTTCACGATTCCCCGTTTCCCAGGCTTCAAGAAACTCCCGAACTGTCAGTAATAAATCCATCTGCTCCGTCACAGATTTCATGACGGTCAGGTTTTTTTGTTTTTGTTTGATATACAGGTCGTCGACAACCCAGTCACCAGATTTACTGACTTTTCTGAGTTCATAAAGGATTTTCTTTTTGTTTTTTCCGACTTCTGCAACCACTTTTTTATGATTGTCAGAGATGTCTTCTATTTTGATAATCGTAGTTTCACCAGTAGGAATCTTGAGGATCTTCAGGTCATCCATCGAAGATTTGTCTCGTAGAACCACTTTCGAAAAACTCATCGTTGTGTGGTGCTTTAACTGTTTCAGGTCGTCATTTTCAATCGCTTTTGAAAACTGTTCGATGGCTTTTGTTTCAACAAAAGAGGCACAGCCGGTTGCCATTACGAGAATGAATGCACCGCTCACCAGAGAAAAACCGTTTTTTAGCATCATGATTAGCCCAGGTAGGTATAAAGTTTGAGAGACGAGAGGAGTTTTCGTTTCACTGTTAATAGTTTATGGTTCGCCTTGAGTCGTTAACCAGCATTATTAACACCAAAACATTTGCAGTCATTTCATTTGAGAAAAACAAACTGATCTGCCAGAGAGAGGATGTGCTTTTTTACATTTTTTCGCAATCAGGTCAAGAGGGTTCTGAGTAAAATTCACTTGTTTTTCGACTTCAGTCATGAAAAATATTTGCTCTTGGCTCATTTTCTGAAATAACTATAATCTAACAACACTTCAAAAGTTCCATTTCTTCGCTGCCTGTTTTGGCAATCCTACTGTCTCAAATTAGATTTCCCTAGATCTTTAAGTACCTGAATGCTCAGGTATGGAATTGTGGACATTCTGTGAAACGTTTGTGGTTACTGACCGTACTTATTATTTTGTGTGTTTTTCAATCACATCATTCTGCCTTGGCAGAGATGAAACGTCCTCTAACACTCAAGTTACGAGTTGAATGGGGGGAACAAACCCCTCGTCTCTGGAATGCTCGTTTTGATTTGACCGGTGGCAAGATCAGAGCCGTCCGGTCTCTAGGCGTTGATGCCGATGAAGCAGCTGTGATCTCTCAGGCAGGGCAAAAAGTTCTCTACCAGCCACGCACCAACCGGGTGTTTAACAGTATCGAATTTCAGATTGAGGGGGACTCAACTACAAAACTACACGTTTTCATACAGGACCAGAATGACTCACACATTTCAGTGAAACATCAGTATTCCCTGACTGATATTCTGAAACAAAAAAAAATCCTGCCCATTCACCAGACAAATTCTCAATTAATGGTCCAGCAGGCTCCCGGTGATTCCTTCGCATTGAAAATGGAGCATCCACATTTGGTCTTTACCCCGAATGAAATGATGCATCTCCGGGCATTTCCCAAGTACCTGCTTGTCACTGGTTCCTCTGCGGGAACTGAGATTTACTGGACCCTTTATCGGTCTCGCAGCAGGGATGTGATTTCTTCGGGGTCCAACAAAATACCACAGCTCAATCAGAATGATCTGGTAAAACAGGGGATCCCTATTTCTATTAATGCGCCTGTGGAAGGGGTGTATGACCTGGAAGTAAACATGCAAACCGGCCAACAGGCGGTAGTACAGTTTGTTGTCGTCTCTCCACAAGCAAATCACTCATCCCACCTGGTTCAAAGTGATAATACTTTACAGTTGGTGGATGCGATAGAACTCAGTGGATTTCAATCGCACCATACGCTGGTGGCACGGCGGCCACGTACTCGTATTCGAAAGTCATTCAAGTCTCTCTTTAAGGCAGTGCCACAAGCAGAAGAAACAAGTAGCCAATTCCCGCCATGGTCGGCTTATCATCTAAAGATCAGAAACCGTAATCAACCTCATAAACTGGTTGTCACCTATCCACAGCGTTCCCAGACTCAATTGGGTTTCAGTATTCTTGAGCCTGATGCAGCGGGACAGTTAGTACCCGTTGGTGTCGATTCAGGGGTTTATCAAACGAATTCTGGTCTATCTGAGGTTTTACAAACTGACTCGCAGGAATTGTCGACAGAAATACTTTTCTGGCCGCGGGTCACTAATCCTATTCTGTTATTTCATGGCCTGGGAACATCAGTGCCGGCTGAGATTACACGCGTGCAAGTCTATGAACTTCCCGCTTCAGCCAAACCGCCTTCCATTCAGAAGAATTCTCAGCCTGAAAAGAAAAGGATGGTCGGCCCTTATATGCAAAAGCCGCTCTTGCCTGAAATATTCGGTGCGACTCAAGTACTCGATTCTATTAGTAATCGCAGTCTTGACGATTGGCAAACATTTTATGAAGCCGGTACTCGGCTGGCTTATTATCTGAATTACCATCATTTTAACAGTGTTCTACTTGCTGTTTCAGCCGACGGAAGCTCAATTTATCCATCGCGTTTCCTGTCTCCCACTCCGCGTTATGATTCCGGTATCTATCATTCTTCCGGCCAGGACACTGCCCGAAAAGATATCCTGGAAATGCTCTTTCGGATTTTTGACCGGGAACAGATGGCTCTGATTCCAGAATTGCAATTTTCTTCGATTCTCACAAATCTGGAACAAGAAATTCGTGGGCAACCAGAAAAAGCCGTCGGAATCGAACTGGTAAACCATCATGGTCAATCCTGGCGCGATACTAAGGTTGCTTCCAGAGGACAGGCGCCTTTTTATAATCCTCTGAATCCCACAGTACAGCTTGAAATCGCCAAGATATTCCAGGAATTAGTCAATCGCTACAAATCGCACTCATCGTTTCAGGGTGTAGCGGTCCAGTTGACCTTAAACGGTTACTTGCAGTTACCCGGATTGAAATGGGGATACGATGACCTCACGGTTTCACAATTTGAAAAAGAGACCGGAGTCAGGGTCCCTGTCGCACCTGAATCGTTGAAATATGAAGCACGATATCAGTTCCTCACAACAAAAGGTCTTCCCCAATGGACTAAGTGGCGATGTAGAAAAATCAGAGAACTGCATCAGAGGCTTGCGGAAATATTGTCAAAAGAACGACCTGATACACAACTCATCTTTTCAGCCAGTGAACTGTTACCAGCTCAAAGTAAAGCAGGCGATGTCGTTTCTTCATTGAACTCCGGTGCTCAATTTCGACCAGTCCTGAAAGAGATGGGGCTTGATTTTTCAGATTATGATCAATTCGGTAATAGTATCATTTTAAGGCCGGGGCAATTTTATTCTGAACAGCATAAGGCATCGGTAGCAAATATAAAAAACAATCACCCTACAATTGATGATGCCTTTAAAACCAGAGAGAACGGTGCTTTGTATTATCATCATCCTGTAGAACTTCGTATTTCAGAGTTTGATGAAATTTCCCCCTGGCAGCCTGCCTTTACCTGGCTTGTTTCACAAGCTTCTCCAGCAGGACTCGCTAACCGTCAAAGGTATATTCACACCATTGCCACCATGGACCCTTATCTTATTTTTGATGGGGGGTGGACGATTCCTTTTGGCCAGGAACAGGCAACCCAATCGATTCGCACGCAACTTCAAAAGTTACCCGCGCGACCATTTCAAACAATCAAAAATGCAGAACAACCAGTGATTGCACGCTTGTCGCGTGGAAAAGATAAAACGTATTTCTATCTGATCAATGACTTTCCTTATCCCTGCCAGCTTACTGTCGAGGTCGCCATTACCAATGCTGCTGACATCATTGATCTGGAGACAAATGAAAATGTGAAGACTGACATTTCTTCAAACGGCACAAAATCCTACCTGGTTTCCCTGGACGCTTTTGATTTTCAGGCATTCGAAGTTCAAGATTCTCAGGTACAAATAAAGTCTGTGAAATGTAGAGTTAATCAAAGTGATTTGGCACATCTACAGGCACAAATTGACCAGAAGAGACATCAATTACTTGATTTACATCGATCGAAAGATGATGACAGTACCATCGTCTTTCAGGCAGATTTTGAAAGTCATAACTCCCGTGACTATATTCTGGCAGGTTGGGAATCGAAAAATCAAAATCAGATAGCATGGAATCTGGATAGCACGGAGTCACATTCCGGCAAGTCCTCGTTGCTCCTGGGACTCAAGCAGGGAAACAGTTCTTTAAAAACGAATGAAATCCCCTTACATCAGTCTCGATATTTGAACATGAGTGTCTGGTTAAAAACGAACACCAAAGAGATGCAAGTCAGGATTGCTTTAGAAGCAGAGCAGAATGGAAAATTAAAAACACAATCAGCGATGATTTCAGTTGACCGCCAATGGCGAAAATATTTGTTTCGAGTGAAAGATATCCCCTCTGATCAAATCCAAAATGCACATATCATGATTGAAAAACTGGGCTCCGGGAAACTCTGGATTGATGATGTCGATTTGCAGATACATCAAATTTCGCCAGAAGACGACCGCCAATTGACCAAACTGGTCTCGACACTCTCATTCGCCTGGGGGGCCCAACGTTATCTGGATTGCTATCGATTGCTGGACAGTTACTGGGGCCAATTTGGAAATGAATCTGATTCAACTCAGTCTCCGCCCACTCAGCACACATCCCCTGCCAAACAGGCCGAACGTCGCGGGATTCGCAAATTGATTCGCCGCTAATTCTCTTCGAGTACTCGTTTTTTCAAAAACGCAGTTGTCGACCAAGCCATAAACTCTTTTGGGTCTATGGCTTATGGGAATTCTTCAGTCGGGGCCATTGAAGATGATATAATGGTTATGGAAGTTTATTCAAATCTTTTACGCTGATTCCATGTACTTTCTTTAGGGAAGGATCTGAGATAATGGCGCGAAAAACAATTTCCAAATCAAAATCAGAAGGTGTTAAAAAACGTTCTGCCACAAAGCAAACATCCACGAATGTTTCCGGCAAGAATAACGGCAAAGTACACACTATCGGAAGCTATTTGATTCAGCGATTACAGGATTATGGCATCAGTGATATGTTCGGAATTCCTGGCGATTTCGTATTGCAATTTTATGGCATGCTCGAAGAAAGTCCTATTCGAATCATAGGGACAACACGTGAGGATAATGCCGGCTACGCAGCAGATGGCTATGCACGGGTCAATGGAATCGGTGCTGTCTGTGTCACATATTGTGTTGGCGGTCTGAGTTTGTGCAATTCCATCGCTGGAGCCTATGCAGAAAAATCACCTGTCGTCGTAATCAGTGGTGCCCCAGGGATGACCGAGAGGGAAACTGACCCCCTGCTCCACCATCGCGTGAAAGACTTTCAAACGCAACGTGATGTCTTTGAAAAAATCACAGTGGCGACCGCATTGCTGGATGATCCAATAACGGCTTTTCAGGAAATTGATCGGTGTCTGGAAGCCTGCGTCCAATATAAGCGTCCGGTTTATCTGGAACTGCCCCGCGATTGTGTTCACACTAAAGCAATCATTCCACATATACCCGATGATAGTCAGCCAGCAAGCAATAAAAATGCCTTACGGGAATCGCTTGATGAAGCTGCCGAATTGATTCAGGCAAGTAAAAAACCTGTAATTATTGCTGGCGTGGAAATCCATCGGTTTGGATTAAGAGAAGAGGTTCTGAAGTTTGCTGAAAAGCACAAGATACCCATGTGTGCGACGATCTTAGGCAAATCAGTCGTGAGTGAATCTCATCCACTTTATCTGGGCGTGTATGAAGGAGCGATGGGTCGAAACGAAGTCCAGCGTTATGTGGAAGAAAGTGACTGTGTCATTCTTCTAGGTACATTCATGACAGATATTAATTTGGGGATATATACAGCCCATCTCGATCCTGGCAAATGTATTTATGCTACCAGTGAAAAACTGCGGATCAGCTATCATCATTTTCATGATGTTGTATTTTCTGATTTTGTCACAGCGCTGGAAAAACAAAAAATGAAGGTAACCATTCGTAAAATACCGGATGATGTTCGTCCACAGCCTGTCAACTATGAAGTGAATCCAGCAGAACCCGTGACAACAAAGCACCTGTTTGAAAGCATCAACCAGATTCTTACTGATCAGACCGTTGTGGTAACCGATGTAGGAGACTGCCTGTTTGGTGCCGTCGATTTGATGATCAGCACACATACCAAATTCCTCAGCCCGGCTTATTATACCTCAATGGGCTTTGCAATACCGGCTTCTATTGGGGCCCAGGTCGCCAATCAAAGTTTACGACCAATTGTCCTGGTGGGTGATGGGGCCTTTCAAATGACATGCCTCGAGCTTTCTACCGCGCTTAAGCTGGGATATAACCCAATTGTGATCGTCTTGAATAATAAAGGCTACACAACGGAACGTTTCCTGCAGGAAGGGCCGTTTAATGATATTCCCGATTGGAAATATCATAATATCACTGATCTCATTGGTGGTGGATGGGGCTTTGAAGTGAGCACGGAAGGAGACCTCGAAAAAGCCATCAAAGCAGCATTGGCGAATAAAGACAGCTTGAGTGTGATTAACGTGCACCTCGAACCAACAGACGTTAGTCCAGCTTTGACTCGTTTGGCTGAGAAGATGTCGAAATCGCTTTAGCCAGCGTTCTTGCGACCGAGCTATAAAAAAAACCGGATGAGAGTCCCGTTCTCTACATCCGGAATTTTTTCCTTTCGCTTGCAGTTTTTATTGTCCAGCTAATAAAAACTGCAATGTTTTATGCGAAAGGGTCCCCCCTGTTTTATTGGAAATTAATGGAATCAGTCAAATGCCTGTTTTAGCCTCAAAACGACTATGGCCGACTCGTTAATTTCACGTCTAATGACTATTGATCATCCTGGAGTTTTCGTTCCAGTTTGTATTGCTCAAGGACTTCACGCTGATTGTAGAGTTGTTCCTCAGGCCCGGCTGGGTAGAACTGTACATCATCATTCAAGTAGTAAGCAGATGGTAAAGTCTGACCACCGATACTGGATTGGCAACCGGTGCTGGTCAAACCGATTAATGCTAAACCCAGAATTCCTACACTTGACCAATTCTTAAACTGGCGAATCACCATGATTATCCTCGGATTGAAAAGTTGTCGAAAGGCACCTGCTGAGGGACATGAAAACAGCATAAGACAGGAGCCGGGAACACCTTGGGATTAGTCTGTCCGTTTACTAAATCCAGCCAACTTCATCAGGAAGTGACATACAAGGCCACACAGTAGTACAAAGCATGTACTCTATTTATCGACATTCAAAACCGGAATCTTCGGAATATTTTACCTAATCGGACAATATTTTGTATAAAGAAAGCCTTCAGTGCATAGATATGGCAGTTCAGGAAGATTTGAACACCCTTTGTAACTCATCCAGCGAGACTTTCCCTTCCACGACTAAACGAATGCCATCTTTCTGAAAGGTTGGCATACCCTGTTTTTTGGCGAATGCCCTGATTTTCCCCGGTTCTGCCCCGCCGATGATCAATTGCTTCATTTCATCAGTCATTTCGATGATCTCCAACATCAAGGTCCTGCCATAGTAACCCAGGCCATCACACTTCTCGCAAGGTTCGATTTCGTTTCCTTCCTCATCCACGGTTTGGCGGGGAGGGCGATAGAGCATTTTAGTGGATTTGGGCAGACCCATTTTTTCAATCATTTTGGGATTCGGGCGGAAGGCTTCCTTACATTCATCGCAGAGTGTACGAATCAATTTGTGCCCAATCACACAGCGGAGCGCATTGACGCCTGCTTCCACTCCACCGGCTAATTTACAGAATTTAATCAATCCTGCTACCGAATCCTTGGCGGCAATTTCTGCGATCATAGAAATGTCATCTTTGACATTCAGTACACTCTTGACATACTCTTCATCTTTGATGGGATACAAATAAATGATATCAGCTTCCATGCGAATAATTCGTCGCAACTCATCGTCAAACGTATCTCCTTCTTTTCTCTCGAGTGTTGCTATGTGACTAAAATCACGGTGCTCTGGATCAGCAATTGAGAAAATAGTGTATTGATAAGCGTCGACTGAACGTACAACTCCAAAAGTAGTTGTTGTTGTACCAGAGTTTGGCGCACCGCTGACAAGGATCAATCCGTTACGCCCTTTGCTCAACTCTCGAATTTTTTCTTTGTTCTCCTCTGTGATCCCAATGTCATCAGCGCGGTCCAGTGGTTCTTTGACATTAATCGCTTTGATAGAGAGGCGTTCCCCCCCCTCTGCCGGGCTTGTGGAAACCCTGAGCTGATAGGAAACTTCTTCCAGTTCAGCAAAGACACCGCCGGATTGAGGGCGTTTTCGTTCCTGAATATTCAGTCCCGATAAAAGCTTGATGATCTGAACAACAGCCATCCCCTGCTGTTTCGATAAACGGGGACCAGGATTTGCAACACCGTCAACATAAAAGACAACCTGGTACCGTTCCCCTTTGGGTTCAAAACGCATAAATTCTGCTCGGATTGCCAGACCATCGGTAATAATGTTCTTGGCAGGCATCAAACCGGCTTTTACCAGCCGGGCGTTTTCTTTCAGATTTGCTGGCTGACCATTGAGTGCGCCTTGAAAAGAGACCGGTTCAATCTCTTCTTCCTCTTCTTCCTCTTCTTCACGAGATTTTCCAAAACCAAATATCACAAGAGATACCTCTTAAAAAGGGTTAAGTATGTGCCTGATAATCTCTCTGTTTTATCTCTATTGTCAGTAGCCGCTTCAATGTTTTTTAAAGCAGGCCATAATCCTGCAATGTCTTCTCCAGAACTGTCATGGATGCGTTATCGAGCTGCGTCATCGGAAGTCGAACTTCACCATTATCACGTCCGAGCAACTGCATTGCTGCTTTGATCGGAATGGGGTTGGTTGCCAGTCCCAGAAGGTTCCTGCAGAGCCCAAACAATTTATAGTGCCATTCTCGGGCTAATTTCAAATCACCTGCATTAAAGGCATTTAGCATATTTTTAACATCACCGGGAACAATATTTCCGACAACTGAGACGACTCCCTTTCCTCCCAACGCCATGAGAGGCAGCGTCAGGCTGTCATCGCCAGAAAGTACCGTCAAATCGCACGCAGAAAGAATATGCGATGCCTGATCCATTGAACCTGTCGATTCCTTCACGGCCACTATATTGGGGATTTCAGCCAGACGGATGATGGTTTCCGGCTCAATATTTTTGGCAGTGCGTGCGGGAATATTATAGATCACAATGGGGATCTCGACAGCTTCGGCAATTGCCTGGTAATGCTGAAAGAATCCTTCCTGTGTCGGTTTGTTATAATAAGGAGCCACATGCAGTCCACCATCGGCACCGGCATCTTGTGCAAATTTGGTGAGCTCTATTGCCTCCTTTGTACTGTTTGAACCTGTCCCCGCCATCACCTTGATGCGGCCTGCAGCCTGGTTACAAACAATGGAAATGACCTGTTTATGCTCTTCGTGGGAGAGTGTTGGTGATTCACCTGTTGTTCCCACAGGACACAAAGTATCAGTCCCTTGCTCGATGTGATAATCGACAAGGCCACGCAGCGCGGTTTCGTCGATTTCCCCATTTTTGAAGGGCGTGATCATTGCCACAGAAAGACCTGCAAACAGGTCATTTTGATTTGCCATGCTTTCAATACCTTAAAACAAATTTGGGAATCAGTCCCGATTCACTTGAGACATTCCCGCTTGATCAATGCTGTAGATTGACAGAAAATGAAAACTAAGTACGACTTTCCCAATCGACATTGGATAATGATGCCAGTGCTAATTGCAATGCATGTGTTCCATCTCGGCCATGTCCTTGAGCTTGAACCGCAAGATAAAGTTGATGCCCCAGCGCCAGACCGGGCAGACTCAAATTCATCGCTTTCGCTTCTGCTAACGCAATTCCCATATCTTTAATAAAATGCTCGACGAAAAAACCGGGATCGAAGTTGTTATCCATAATTCTAGGGCCAAGATTTGAGAGTGACCAGCTGCCAGCCGCCCCACTCCCCACCGATTCCAATACCGTTGGCAGATCCAACCCTGCTTTATAGCCATAGAGCAAGGCTTCACAGACTCCGATCATATTGGTTGCAATCAGAATTTGATTCACCATTTTCGTGTGTTGACCGGAACCGGGGCCACCCTGATACACAATTGTCTTGCCCATGGCGTTCCAGCAGGGTTTCAGTGCATCAACAACCTGTTCATCTCCACCAATCATGATGGACAATGTTCCATTTTTTGCGCCCACATCTCCACCAGAAACGGGGGCATCAATACTGTGCACGCCTTTTGTTGCAGCAGCCTCTGCAATCTCAACTGCCAGTGAAGGATCGCTGGTTGTCATATCTACCAGAATTTTGTCTGCTGAGGCGCCGGCCAAAGCCCCCTGCTCTCCCAAAAGAACTTCTCGTACATCAGCGGGAAATCCAACGATTGAGAAAATGACGTCAGATTTTTCGGCGACTGCTTTGGGAGAATCGGCCCAACTGGCCCCTTTTTTTAGCAGTGTTTCTGCTTTCGATTGACTGCGATTATAAACGGTTGCAGAAAATCCAGCATCCATCAGGTGACCCACCATGCTGGCACCCATGACTCCCGTTCCAATCCAGCCGATTTTCGTTGTTCCTGGTTGAATTGTTGGAGTCGCCATAATATCTCATCCCTTTAGTCATGCAGTTAAAAAATTCAAATCACTCAAAAAGCAAGTGTTATTATCTCATTGCAAATCGTAAAAAAAAGACTGCTATATCTCAAGTTAGCGCAATCTTTCTCTTTGGCAGTATATCGAGCAGTGACTCAGAAGTCATACCACTGGTTCATTTTTTTTGACAACAATCGCCGCTGATTTGCCCTTTTGTTGATTGAATTTAAGAGTGGAGCTAGTCGAAACTTGCGATTCGAACGACAAGTAGGGAAAATCATGATTTGTGCTGCAAGTAGCCTCTTGTTTAACTCATTCAGATGCTGGTTGACTAATTTTCACATAAATCGATGACGTTTCCCGTAATCTTCCAGTTGATATTAGTGTTTTTTCCATACTGTTTCCCATAATCACTTTCAAATGAAATCTCTGTATGACTGAACCTCGGGCGTATCTGAACGGCTCTATGATTCCTTTCTCAGATGCAAAACTGGCTGTGACTGATCTGGGCATTGTCTACGGAGCATCCATCACAGAGGTGGTACGTACTTTCGCACATCGCTTATTTAAGCTGGACGAGCATATTGACCGCCTGTTTTCTGCCCTGGACTATGTTTTTATTGAACCTGCTCTGGAGAAAGCCGAACTCAAGGAAGTCTGTGAATCTGTTGTCGAGCACAACTCAAAATTACTGCCATCCGAACAGGACTTGGGCTTAACCATATTTATTACGGCAGGTCACAATCTGCCATATCTCGGACTGACGGAACTGGAAACATGCCAAACTCCCACAGTTTGCGTACATACGTTTCCACTCGCGTTTGAGCTTTGGGATTCAAAATATATGACCGGGCAGCATTTAATGCGTGCCAAAGGCCAACAGCTTAATGCAAACATTTTTGATCCCAGAATTAAATCTCGCAGTCGTATTCACCTGTATCGAGCCGATAAACAGGTTCGGATGCAGGAGCCAAAAGCCAGTGCGCTTTTGTTTGATCAGTCTGGATTTGTTTCGGAAACGACTATCGGCAACTTTTATCTTGTCAAAGATGATGTGATTCAATCACCGCGTCCGGAAAATATTCTCGGGGGAATCAGCCAGATGATGGTTGTCCACTTAGCGAAACAGTTGGGAATTCGCTACGAAGAAACAGATATTTCAGAAAATGATATTCTGGATGCAAATGAAGCATTGACGTCCTCTACCGCATATTGTCTGATGCCCGTCACTCGCTTTGGTGACCATGTGATATCCGATGGCCTTCCGGGACCTGTCTTTCAAAAGTTGATCTCAGCCTGGAGTCAAATGGTGGGAGTTGATATCGTTCAGCAGGCTCAACACCGGGGAGAAGCAAGACGGAACGCACCCTCATAGCAACATTCAATTTCATCTTTCAAGTCGTTTCGATTTAATACCAGGAACCTCACACGTGTCGCATTATCTGGAATTTTTCAAACAGTTTCGTTCCACATTTGAAACGACTGGAGCCATTGCTCCCAGCAGTCGTTTTCTGGCATCGGATATGGCGGGGCCGATGAGGCAGCATCAAGGACCAAAACAGGTTTTGGAGATTGGACCGGGAACTGGAGCGGTCACGCGCCAGATTGTGAAACAGATTCAACCGGGAGACCAGCTTGATCTGGTAGAATTGAATGAAAAATTTGTCGAGATTTTGCATCAACGATTTGATAAGGAAAAGGGGTTTCAAGAGATCAAACATCAGACTTCCATCCATAACTGCCCCCTGCAAGACTATGGGGCTGGCCAGGAATATGATTACATTGTCTCTGGCTTACCTCTCAATAACTTTCCGACTGAACTGGTAGGTGAAATATTCAAAGCCTATTTTCGTCTGCTCAAACCTGGCGGAGTATTATCCTACTTTGAATATATGTATGTCAGGCCCGTCCGCAAAGTAATATCAAGGGGAGAAGAAAATCAACGTATTCGTCAAATTGATTCGATCATGGCGAATTATACCCGAGAATACCGAATTCAGACTGATTGGGTCTGGCTTAACCTTCCCCCCGCATGGGTACAACATCTGCAAAAAGAAAAAGGCAGTGCTCCTCTTGTAGAAGAGCAAGCTGCCTCAAAATAACTGGAGCCCTAAAGAAAATTCACCTGGTAATAGAAGCAGTGTCTTTATTACTCGGAGTCTTTATTCTTTGCATCAGATTTTTTGTTCTCACTTTTGGATCGGTTTCTTCCCTGCTCGCCTCGGAAACGAGATGCGTTTCCGCCTTGATCTCTTCGCATAAACATTTCGCTTAAATCCAAAGAACCATCCTTGTTCTGGTCCAGTTGATCAAAAACCTGCCCAATCTTTTGCAACTCGTCCTTACTAAGTCTGCCATCTCGGTTTGTATCTAAGACCTTCATCAATGCAGGAACAGGACGGTTTCTGGTTGATTTTTCACCACGGTTCTTATCACGATCTCCTGCTGATTGTTTTTTTGCTTTATCACCATCGCGTCCTTCTGGACGTCGGCCAGGACGAAATGTCATCATAGTTTCCATGAATTCTTTTTTAGAAAGTTCAGCGTCTTGATCTTTTCCTGCTCGTTCCAGAATACGACGAAGAATTTGCTTCCCACGTTCAGGCGCTTCATCTATAGTCAATTTTCCGTCCTTGTTTGTATCCAGGGTACTGAAAAATCGTTCTGCGCCTTCGATCTTTCTTTTTTCCTGAGGCTGAGGGTTACCTTCTTTTTTACCCCCATCCGGTTTTCCACGGAACTTGCTAACATAGCGACCAAATTCTTCAATGGAAATTTCTTCTTTGTTCAGCCGTTCGAAGAGCGGTTCAAGGCGATTTCGTAAAGGCTCAGGAAGTTCCTCTTTGGAAATCTTTTGATCCCCATTTTTGTCCAGGCGTTTCAACATCATTTGAAAAGCACGTGGATCGCGATTTCGATTGGGACCTTCTCCGGCAGGAAACTTCTGTTCTTCTTTTTTTACTCCGGATTGAAATTCGTCCTGAGTCAGTTTCCCATCCTTATTCTTGTCACTTGAACGGATGAGGTGGTCAAAGAAACGATCTTTGCCTTCTGGCACTTCGTCAGCAGTGATAATTCCATCAGAATTCTTATCAAGTTGCTGGAAAATGTTTTGCGGCTTCGATTTCCCTTCATCCGGCTCTGCAAAAAGAGCATGAACAGAAAAGAAAAGAATCAACATTACAGTCATAAACTGAACTAATCGTTGCATAACAGCCCCTTTCGTGGGAGTGTTGTAACAGAGGTAAGTGCCTGAAAACTGTGAATCGAAACAGTGATTACTATATTTAACACAAAATAAATCGAAAAGTATTGGACGATTCAGAAATATTTACAGCATTACGAAAAAAACCCGGTGAGCAAATTCACCGGGTTTTTCTAGTCTCTCAATGAAGGTCTTGGCTTTCAAGGTGTGGCTTTTTTGACCGTAAAAGTCGATGTAAAGAAACCCTGGTCATCAGGAACCGTGTATCCACCAGAAATAGGTAAATACTTTTGTATGACGGTAAATGGTGGCAGTTTTGACAAATCAAGGCCTTGTAAATTCACGTTGTCCTGATTTTTTCTCAGTAATTCATACAGAGCATGAATTTGTGCATCTGAATTCTGATACGTGATAACGGAAGTCTTCTCCGGAAACTTTTCTGAAAGACGTTTATAGTTTTCATTATTCAACAGTGACCCGACACCTCTATCTTTCCTCAATATATTTTCAATTTGCTTGACATCATTAGCAATAAAGAGCTGGTTTTCTGTGATACAGAAGGCGGCATCCGTAGGAGAATTAATTAAGTTTCCAGGGAGTTCATATAGAGTGACCCCTTGAAACTCTCGCGACTGACCAGGAAAGTCATCACGGGATGTCAATGAGGCAATCAATTTTTGAAATGCATCAGAGTTCTTCAATCCTAATGCAACCGTAAACTGACCGGACATTTTAGTGAAATCAATTTGTTCGCCATCGGTAATTTCCGTTGCGACCTGAATTCGACCACTCATGTTATCCACAATATCTTTTTTGATGTGGATCTTGGGGCCATCGGGGTTGTCTGCCATTTCATCGATAATTGCAGCCAGCGCCCCCGGTCGTCCTTGAAAACCATCAAAGAGTGTCTCGATAGAATCATAGGCACTGTTGATTCCCCAGTTGATCGAATAATAGGTTGATACTTTGTCAGAAACCCATACTGGTGGCTGTTGAGCCACAGCAGGGCATTTAAACATATCGATCACTCCGGAAGTCGGCATCTCAACAAACGTGAAAGTTTTGGAAATCGAATCGTATTCCTTAGTAGCCAGATAACTGGCACCACCTACGGCTTTGAGATTTGTAATGCCTAATGCAGGGAGAAATCCTTGAACCATCCCAACCTGTGGGTTGACGCGACTGGCAACAGTCAGAACTGACTGGAGCGCACCGATGGGATTCATGTACCAATGCATGACAGCTGGTGCAGTCGGATCAACACACTTGTCAATAATATATTGGTATTCTTTTTTACTTGAGAGAGTGCCCTGATCCTGGCCATCCCACTTTGCTAAAACCGACTCTAGAATTTTGTCATCATTTGAAGCAACAAAAGTTTTGTCTTTCAGGAAATACGCAAATTTTTTCTCGAGTGGAATTTCTACAGGTCCTTCTTCCGATTCATCCCCGAAAGAATACACGATGACCTTTGTTCCATCCACACTCAGAATGGAACGCTTTGCTCCTTTCTTGTCCAGACTCTCTTCAACTTTTGCTAATATCTTTTCGAGGATTTCACCGCTTTCACCATATTCCATAAAAGCCAACCCGCCAAATTTATTGGATTCACTTTTCACAAAAGCAAAACAGACTTCCCCACTGGGAATACTGAGTACATTACTGAGGCTCAAGTCTGTTTCTTCTTCGAACTTTTCAGAGAATTTTTCAATCTGCTTTATCAGATCCTTTTTCAGGTCTGCAAATGCAGCATCATGAGTCATTTGCCCCATTGAGCACTGACTCCACTTTTCACCTAGAGTTTCGACATCAGGAATCGAAAAATATAAGAGTGAATCTGCGGGAATCCGCTGGGCAGCCTGTACTCGATTCTGTGCATGGCTGGTCTGTGCAGTCAGCAGGACCATTGCCTGCATGAGGATCAAAGTGCATATGAAAAGTGGCTTTCGCATTAGAGCCTTCATTCTTTCTCTCTCGCTGGGGATTAAAGATACTTCGCGATTGCTTCAACTTAGAGGCCATAGCAAAGGAATTCAGTGTAACGATGACTGGTTTTGTTATTTGTAGCAATTCTACTTTTTCTGGCAACCCCAACTCGCTATTGAACTTGTGAGTCTGCCAGATTTACAGAAGAGCAATACTTACTTGGGTGTACCTGAAAAAAACAACGCTGGTTGCAACTTTCTCAGATTACTTTTCAATATCCGAAGTTTTTCTTTTAGGTGCATCAAAATAGCGATAGCCCGTATTGGGACTCGTTTTGTCAAATGCAAATGCATCTCGATTGTTCAGAAAGTGTTTTACGTAGGTAATCGGAATTGCAAAACCCAAGCCCTCACCAAGAATAAGTTTCATATTTGTGACACCGATTACTTCTCCGCGAGAATTAAACAAGGGGCCACCACTGTTCCCCGGGTTGATCTGCGTGGTTGTTTGAATATACACAATACCTTGCATGTTTCGGTTTCGTGTACTGACGATTCCGCGTGAAACGGATCGTTCCAGTCCGAGTGGATTTCCGATGGCAAAGACTTCCTCACCTTCGCGCTGTTTATCATTCTCAGCTAAATAAACAGTGCGAAATGAAAGGTCTTTTTGTAAAGGAATCCGCAATAATGCTAAGTCAAAAAAGGGATTCAAAGCTACGATTTCGACATCTTTAATTTGACGGCGTTGAAATTCACCACTTTTTGTTCGGTGAAAGATTGTCACCGCAATACGGGTTTCCTTCTCTACAACATGGTAGTTTGTGACACAATAACCACGTTCGCTAATAATAAAGCCTGAACCAAGCCCGCTGGATGTTTGGACTAATGTCACCGCCTCTCCATAGGTGCGAGCCAGCTCTTTGATGCTTTTGACTGGTAGCTCTGCAATCGAATAAATGTCATCTTTGCTTTTAGAAATCGGTACTTTACCGTTGGGGGCTTGTTCCGATTTCGTTCTCGATCGAATCTGCTCAACGGGAATGCGCAATACCTCAATTCCAATATCAACCAATAAGTGGGTGTTGTTTTGTTTCAGAACTTCTCCCTGGATTTTATGTCCGCTGACCAGTTCAATCCAATCAGCAGAGACATAGTTTGAAAAACCCAGAATGAAAAACACCAAGCAGATTTTGCCCACTAAGCTGCATCGATTATGTATCATTCCCTCGATTTCCTCTCTAACAGCAGGTTCCAGATTTCAAGTCTTTAAGTAAAGACGTCAATGGCATTCGCGTTACGCCTTCACTCCTTATATTCGCTATGGCATTCCGTGCAGGATTTATAGATTCTTGTTAAACCTTTATCGAATTCATCAAAATTGTCGCTGTTAGCTGCTTCGACCATTTCCAGACAGGCCTTTGACATTGGATTGGCATGACCTAAAAATCCTTCATCGTCAACATAACCGTAACCCTCGGTCGTCGTGATTTTTGCTATGGCAGCTAAGAGATGTGTTTCCTGGATCACTTTTTCTTTTTCAGATTTCAATGCATCAGCATTACCAACATTAGATTTCAACCAATTGTAAGCGATGTCTGCTCGTTTCATTAAATCCCCCATCGAAGCCACTTCTGAGAGAGGCTTTTTCTCAGGTGATTCTGGAAGACCTGCAGGAGCGCTGCCATTTAGGATATCAATCATCTGTTCGTAAGGGATTTGGATTTTTTTATAAGATTTGGGACCACGCATAAGTGTCTCTGAAGAGATGCTGGAAGCCAGGTCGCGAAGAAATTTCGCATTTTTTTTCCAGCCCACATCTTCAGAATGTTCGGTCGCAATACAGGCCAGTGCAGCCAAAGTAGATGTAAAAGTGGGAAGTTCCAGGTATGAGGTATTATAAGTGCCGACCGACTGCATATTTTTAGTTAAACGATTACGTACATTCTTGACCTGCGATTCCAGAATGGGCATCGGGATGATTGTTTTCCAATCGATTCCATCAGTGGCTGCGGGAGTCGGACTTTCTCCAGCCGGTGGTTTCATTTTGCCATTTGCAGGAGTAGCTGCAATCTTATTGCCTGGCAATGAGACTGGTGCCACCGCCTGATTATTCCCCGCCACAGCCAGAGGATTATCGAACCAGACATCATAGGGGATGCCATCAAGCATCTTGCGGTCATCTTTTTTTTCCGCTGGTTCAGCTGGTTGAGATTGTGTGCTTTGTGCTACCTGTGTCGCGGGGGTAGTTGGAGCAACTGTGGTTGTTTGGGGTTGTGCGGGTGCAGGAGCTGGTGCACTCCCTCCACAGCCTGTGAATATTGCAACAGACACACAGGCACAAATCGGTGAAACAAATGTCAAGATTCGATTTCTGCTCAACCGGGGTTCCGGCTTGTTCATGGAGATCTCCCTCAAGTCCTTGAAATTAAACCGATTAGATTATGTGGGATCGAAGCCTCTGATGCAACAGAAGCTTGCACTGATTATTAAATGCTTTTTACACGTGATTTTTGATTACCCACAAATGTGACCACCTCAGCTACCTGAGAGATAGAGAGCAATTTCAAAAATACCACGTGTCGATATCATGCATTCTGAACATCTTTCACTCACATTCTTGTCTCTACTGTAACAATATTCCTGTCAGGCAAAACGGGGCTATTTGGATGTTTGCGTAAAAAAAGTGTAAACGAACCTTGTCAACTAAAGGTCGACTTATTATCTCTGACCCATATCAGTCATGTAACTGACATGGGTTTTTTCTCTGCTCAACTGAAAAATACCGACTCAGCCAGGAAATAGAGTATAATTTGGGTGGTGAGCAGCCACGAAACATCTCTGGCCATTCAACTGTTTAACTTTTCGCATTCTGGAGAATGCCACAAACAAGCCGTCAGGGAAAGATACAATTGATTTTAGTCAATCCGCTACCTAAATGGAGTTCACCAGGGTAGCAAAAAGGAGTATGTGAAGATGAACAAGATTGTTTGTTACACGTTGGGATTTATTGCCCTATCCGTTACAGCAGTTCAGGCAGAAGGTCCTGCATTTAATTTAGGGCAAGGATTTCTTTTAAGCCAGACAACAGCAGCACCGCCTGCATCTACAGTGGTTCCTGAACCAATGCCTGAGTTGTCGCCGCAACCTTATGGACAGCACGTTGCTTCAGGCGAAATTCCTGTGTTCGAGAATGTTCGTTACAAGCGGCATTGTAAAGTGGCACCGTGTTCAAGTCCGAAAATGGTAATGATTGTTGATCCTTGTGCTCCCAAACGCAGTTGTTGTGAGCCGGGATGTGTTGCTGTGGAAATTTGTGCTCCAGATTGTGCCTGCGAGTGTGTCCGCTGCAGCAGAGATGGACGCCGCAAAGTATTTGATTATGGAAAATACAGTGTGGTTGTTCATTCACACAACGGAAAAGTAACTGTGACTTACCGCAGTTAATTGAGACTTAAAAAGCTTCATCACAATTTAAAACAGCCAGAAACAGTTTTTGTTTTTGGCTGTTTTTTTGTCTTAAAAGCAAGCCGAATGAGGCTGATTGAACGCGTCAGTTCGAAGAAAGAGTTCTACTCTCCTGAAATTATGCCACTTCAGATAGATATTTCGTCAAGTAGATAATCGCTCCGACGGCACACCAGGCGAGGATAAAACCACTCAGATCCTGAAAAGTCGGCTTGGGGATTTCAATATCCTTTGAATTGGGAAAGAGCCTTTTACCAACGGGAGCTGGGTCTTTTGGTAATGTGCAAGGGGACTCAATCACTTCGTTCAGAGTAACTGGTGTGTGCATTAAGGTATAGAAATGGTCCAGTTTTTCTTTTGATTGTCGTGGCGTCAAAAAACTGACGATGATACCACTTAATATTGCAACGCCCATGAATGAAAACATCTGCCAGACGTCTAACATTTTTACCGTCGTACCATCAACTTTGAACATCTGCTCTGGCAGAAATCCTGTTTTGTAAATCACATCAGGATAAAAGGCGACGGCAATCCAGACAAGAATTCCAGTGACTGTAGAGGTCCAGACGGAGACTACATTCCAGCGTCTCCAGGAAATACCAAACCAGAGGCTGATGCCGATGCACGCGGGGGTTTTTACAATGACTTTGAGCGCAGCAATGATATCGGTAAAAGTCGTCTGTAAAACAAGCGCCAGAATCACAATCACTAAACCTGATAAACGACCGACCCAGAGATAGTGGCGCTGGGAACGATCTTTTACTATACATTTACGGTAAATATTTTCTGTGAATAAACCACTGGAGATAATCATTTGGGCATCGCTGGTGCTCATGACAGCCGCCAAAAGTGAAGCAAGCAATAACCCAATCAATCCGGGGGCAATCGTGGGGAGAATGTCATGGGCCGCCAAACCAAAGAGTTGGTCTGCAAAATTGCGATCCGTGGTATCAATCTTTGCTTTTTCCTCTGCGGGGAGTTTCTGGTATTCAGGACTGGCCTTCATACGTAATGATTGATAAATGGCCTGATCTGCAGGGTCAGGTGATGTTTTCAAGGGGCTATTATCACCCATATACCAGATAATGCATGCCAGCCCGGTAAAGGTCCAGGCAACAGTACAAAAGCGTTTGAGAAAGTTCCCGACGGTGAAACCAAATCGTCCTTCATATTCGGTCTTCCCTGCTCCACAAACTCCCATGATATGAGGTTGAATCACAATTCCTGCCAGTGCGGTGACCGACAGCATAAAAACATAAAAGACGGTAATTGGTTCGCCCATGGTAGCGGCCAGTTCATCGCTGGCGAATAGATCAAGCATGCCTTTTTTGAGGTCTGCCTGTTTATGCAATTCGCCAAAACCTCCAATCTGATAAAAGACAAAAGGTAGCAATAAAAATGAGAATATAATGGTCAGTATTCCCTGGATGAAGTCCGTGATAATGGCAGCGCCTAACCCGCCCGCCATTCCATAAATGACAAACATTACTGTCACCGCCAGGATGGCAAATTCATAACCCTGTAGACGACGTTCCGTAATACTAAATGTCTTTTCTGCGGCGTCCCATTGGGCAGCAGGAACCATAATGTTGGCTTCAATGGAGATACGGTCCAGTTCATTACCTGTTAACGCATCAACCATCTTTCCGGTGCCGAACAGACCACCGGCAATAAAAGTGATCGAAATCGCAATCCCATAAAAAGAATACAGGACGGCAGTGGGGCCATTAAAGCGGGTCTCAAAGAAATCTGCTGTGGTCAAGGCCCGCATACGCCGCATGATAGGAGCAACAATCCAATAAAAGGGAGTCGCCCAGAGCCAGAGAAACTGCCACCAGATCCCTGCTAGACCCGCTCGCCAGGTACCAGCAACCACACTGATGGCCTGTTCGCTGCTTGTGCCTGAACCAAAGGCAAAAAACATCATGAAAATTTTGCCGAACCGGCGGCCTCCCATAAAGAAGTCCGTCATATCTTTTACTTTCTTGATTGACCAGAAGCCAATGGCAAGAATGACGACGAAATAGAGAGCCAATACAATCCAGTCAGCTGTGTGAAGTCCTAACCAGAGAGTCTTTTCAGCAGCGAGTATCATTGCCTGATCCTCATAATGATTGATGTTTCATGGACATTATTCCAAAATCAGACTACCGAGGATCATCCAAATATGCAAACCTACTGATGCAATGATTACCAGTACTGCAAATTACATGATTTATAACTTTTTGATACAAATACCAGTTAAACCATGCCTCTAAAACCATTTCGACTCCAAAATTTTGATTTCAAAGGCAGTCGCGCAACGATACTGGGGCTGGGACGGTTTGGTGGAAGCATTGCAGTCATTGAATATCTGGCTGATCGAGATGCTGAGATCACAGTGATTGACAACAAATCAGAAGAAGACCTGACAGAATCGCTAAGTCAGCTTGCTTCTTATCCTGATATCAAATTTGAGTTAGGGAATTCAGGAACACAATTACCAGAAACCGATTTCCTGGTTGCAAATCCCGCGATCCCCCCCCATCACAGTCTTCTGAAGAGTGCCCTGGAACAGCATATTCCCGTAACCAGTGAAATAGAACTATTCTGGCAGTTAAATCGTGGCACAGTCATAGGCGTTACGGGTAGTAATGGCAAATCGACGACAACAGCCATGATTCACTCCATCATCGAAGTTTCAGGTGCACGCTGCTGGTTAGGGGGAAATATTGGCATCAGTCTATTGCCCGTGATTGATCAGATTCAACCAGAAGATTGGGTTATTCTCGAATTAAGCAGCTTTCAACTCGCAGCGCTGAACCGCATTCAGGTGAGCCCTCAGATTGCAGTCGTTACGAATTTCAGTCCGAATCATCTTGACTGGCATCAATCTGTCGAACACTATCGTCACTCCAAACAAACCATCTGTAGATGGCAGACAGAAACTGATTTCGCTGTGATCAATGCGGATGATCTTGAGTTGGCAAACTGGAATAGGACCGGGCGTCTCTCGACATTTGGAGCAAATCGGAGTCTCAACCCCGATGTGTTGGCAGATCGATCTGAAATTGTAATCAAAGGCCAAGAACAGGCGCTTCAACCTCAAATCAATGTTCCTGGCATGCACAATCGTTTGAATGCGGCAGCAGCAATTTCCGCTTGCCTCTGTGCGGACATTGATCTGACGACGATTCAAAAGGGATTAGAAAAATTCCAGGGATTGCCCCATCGATTGCAGTTTGTCGGTGAATTCCAGAAACGTCGATTTTTCAACGATTCTCTGGCAACCACGCCGGAATCGGCCATCTGTGCGCTGGATGCGTTTGAGAATGCACCCATTATCCTGATGGCCGGTGGCTCTGATAAAAAAATAGACCTGACTCAGTTCGCCAGACTGCTCCACGAACGCACAAAAGCAACAGCATTGATGGGAGAAACAGGGCCCATCATCGCGAATATTTTGGAGAAACAATCGGCTAGATCAAATGAGAATGCTTTCGCGATGATTTCTCAGCCTCACACTACATTTGCGGAAGCATTTGACTGGGCATATCGACAATCTGACCCCGGTGATCTGATTTTACTTTCGCCAGGTTGCGCCAGTTATGATTGGTTTTCCAGCTTTGTCGAGCGGGGAGAGCAGTTTATCAACTTATTTCGACGTCTTTCAGGCAGAATCGATGACTCAGCCCAAAAGTGAAATTTTGTGAGACTCACCGGCTATTTCTCTGACGTATTGCGGAACTGCATAGCCGGGCAATCGGGTACGTAATTCACGAACCAGTGCTCTCCCCTGCTCTTCTGCAACCTCAAAGTGCGCAACACCAGTAACACGATCCAATTGATGTAAATAATAGGGTACCACGCCCAGATTGATTAGTTTTTCAGAGAGTTTGACCAGTGTGTCGGCGTTGTCATTAATGCCTTTTAGTAACACGGTTTGATTCAGAGTGGGTATGCCCGCCTGCAACATGTTTCGAATAGCAATTTCCGCATCACCGGCAATTTCATTCGGATGGTTCGCGTGTATGACCATCCAGACAATCACTCCGCCTGCCGTAAGTTGCTGAAATAGTTCCAGCAAACCAGCGTGTATTCGATCGGGAAGAACAACGGGCAGACGGCTATGAATTCGTAATCGCTTTACATGTGGAATTTCAGAAATTCGCTTACAAAGCTCCTGTAATCGAATATCAGTTAATAACAGCGGATCTCCACCACTAAGAATGATTTCCTGAATCGATGTGTCGGAATGAAGTGCTTCCCAGACCGGTTCCCACTCAGCCAGAGTACGCGGTTCCTCACCATACGGATAGTGTCGGCGGAAACAATAGCGACAGTGAACGGCGCAAGCACCACTCACCATCAATAGTGCCCTGCCTTGATATTTATGTAAAAGTCCGGGAGTGTGGCGAACATTCAAATCACCAACAGCATCATCACTGAAGCCCTGAACGGTTTCGTTTTCGAGTTCAAGTGGCAGAATCTGTTTCAGTAACGGGTCTTCAGGATTACCTGGTTCCATGCGGTTTAAGTAACTTTCGGGAACCATGAGCGGAAACAATTGAACAGACTTCATGGCCGGTTTCAGCAGATTTTCGGGTAGCTTTAACCGGGAAATGAGCTCTTTCGGGTCACGAATGGCTTGTGAGAGCGACTTTTGCCAGGTGACTTCTGAAAGGGATAATGACATAATTAAGGCATTTTTCTAATTAGTTTTTTTGCAGAAAGTGATATAAAACCAAATTCGTGTGACTATCCAGAATTATTAAACTGGCAGCGAAGTAGAAATAAGGAGAAGGAATCTATCTGATGAAATGACAGATCGAATTGGTTAACAAATCACACGCTCTCCGTTTGCAACAGATATAAGATATGTTATTCTTTCGACCAGGGAAACAAAACGCAAATGTAGTTAATCATAACACTCTTATAATCAGAGAAATTGAGCGATGCCACAAATCAATACAGGTGACTTTCGTAAAGGGCTTAAGGTTATTGTTGAAGGTGAGCCTTATGAAATGTTTGAAGTAAATTTCGTCAAACCGGGTAAAGGGCAAGCATTATATAAAACAAAACTGCGGAATTTGCTTAAAGGCACGATTCTCGATCGTACTTATAAGAGTGGTGGTGAAAGCCTGGAACAGGCCGATATTCGAAAAGGAGACGGCCAATATCTCTATAAAGATGCGACTGGTCTGCACTTTATGGACAACGAAACTTATGAACAATATTCCATCGGTGAAGCCGTTTGTGGCGATGCCGCGAACTATCTTCTGGATGGCGCCATTTGTAGTCTCCTGTTTTGGAATGATCAACTGATAGGCATGGATCCTCCACAACAGGTAATTGTTGAAGTAACCTATACTGAACCTGCCGCCAAAGGGAACACCGCTACCAATGTAACCAAGCCTGCCACCATTCAAACCGGGGCCACCGTGAATGTACCGGCCTTTATCAATGTGGGAGAAAAAATCAAAGTCGATACAGCCACCGGGGCCTATGTCGAACGAATCCGCGACTAATATGAAGGAAACATCCTGAAATGAGTTGCGCATTCTTCGTATTTCAACCTCGATTTCATGCAATCGATAGTCAAATTGATGATTCTTTGGCTTAGGTTTCGTGAATCTGGGGATCTGATATTGAATTTTCTGCAGGCGTTACCAAAAATACCAGTACGAAATTCGTATCAGCTTGTTAGCGACGAGTTTAAGGGAGTTGCTTACATCAGGTTGTAACCGAAATCACTAGTTGTACCACCATGGATCTCAAGGAGGATTGACATGGATGTCTGGAATCTGATTTTGTATGTGGTCGCATCGGTCTTAGCGTTGAAGTCATTGGCTTCACTAATGACACATCACAAAAAAGTAGTCGTCCAGCAATTGGCCATTGAGTACACTCAGGAAACAGGCCAGAATGGGAATACTGTCCCCCATTCTGATTCTTCAGACCAGCAGGAAGAAAACGCTTCTGAAGAATTAAAAATGCCTGCAGCTTAAGATGGTTCGAGTTGAGTCAACAAATGATGGATCGCCTGAATCGAATTCAGACCGCGGTCCTTGTAATGTTTATTTTCATTTATTCTGAGTAGTTAAAACTGTTTATGCCTCACGTCAATAAAACAACTAACCTTGATGCAGAGATCAGCTCTACCGACTTGGGTGAACTGCCAGCGGATGTCGTAACAGACCATAATCATAAGCTCTATATTGAGACTGTCGGCTGTCAGATGAATATGCTGGACAGCGAGCTTGTGGTGGCCGACCTGCGAAAACGGGGTTATGAACTTACACAAAATATTAAAGAGGCTGAAACAATTCTCTTTAATACATGCAGCGTTCGCGAGCATGCAGAGCATAAAATTTATAGTTCACTGGGTAGACTCAGATACGGAGCCCGAAAAAATCCCAGAAAAGTAATTGGTGTCATGGGATGTATGGCTCAGAAAGATCAAAAACTGATTTTTCAAAAAGCACCTCAAGTTGACTTCGTAGTAGGAACAGGCCAACTTGCTCAGGTGTCAGAGTTAATCGAAAAAGCTCGCATCCATCACAGCAAAAATGAACGTAGCCGCGAACTTGCTGTCGGCTTAGGTCGCAAAGATGGAAAACATGCAGAAATCACGAACAGTTTTCAAAGCTATGACCCCTTACGCGACCCGGAAATGCGCCCCTCGCCTTATCAGGCATTTGTGCGTATCATGATTGGCTGTGATAAGTTCTGTTCTTATTGCGTTGTTCCTTCAACGCGAGGACCAGAACAAAGCCGTTCTCCCCGCGAAATTCTCTCTGAAGTCAAAGTACTCGCCAACCAGGGAGTAAAAGAAGTCACGCTCTTAGGTCAAACCGTTAACAGTTACAAACACACCCAGGATGGAAAACTGTTTCGCTTGTCAGATTTGCTTTATCTGATTCATGACATTGAGGGAATCGATCGAATCAAGTTTGTCACCAGTTACCCCAAAGACATGACAAACGATCTTCTGGAAGCAATCCGTGATCTCCCCAAAGCCACTCGTTATTTGCACGTCCCTTTGCAGCACGGCTGCAATGATGTATTGAAATATATGAAACGCGGCTACACGGTCGAAGATTACCGGGAAATGATGCAGCGAATTAACGAAATTCTTCCTGGCTGTTCTGTTTCAAGCGACTTCATTGTGGGGCATCCTGGTGAAACAGAAGAATCGCACCAAAAAAGCCTGGAGTCAATACGCGAGTTTCGCTTCAAAAACAGCTTTATTTTCAAATACAGCGAACGGCCAGGTACAAAAGCTGCAGAACGTTTTCCGGATGAAATATCAGACAAAATCAAAAAACGTCGTAACAATGAGATGCTGAAGGTACAGAACGAAATTAGCGAAGAAGACAATGCCGAATTTATTGGTAAGCAGCTGGCAGTTCTGGTTGAAGGTCCCAGTAAGTCTGCACAGAAAGCCGCCGATGCTTCAAGTGATACCCTCGCAGAACAATTAGTAGGACGGTCGAATTGTGATCGCATTGTCGTTTTTGATGGCAGTTTGCGTCTGGCCGGATCGATCGCACATGTTGAAATTTTTGATGTGACGCCAACAACGTTAATTGGTTCCATTGTCACAAAAGAGTATCAGCATCAGCTGGGATCATCTCTGCCCATTCTTCAGTAATAATGAAGAGGCATCACTTCAAAAGTTATAGAATTGCTCGAAGCGCATCATCCAGCCGCGCGTGTTGAAATTCAAAGCCAGCCGACTGTAATCGATGTGGGGTGACCCGTGCACTGCATAACATCAGAGCTTGTCCCATTTCGCCAAACAAGGTCTTGATGACCCAGGCGGGGACCGGCAATACGGTTGGACGCGACAATACATTTCCCATCGTTTTTGTAAAGTTCAGGTTGGTCAATTCTTCGGGAGCCACAAAATTGACCGGCCCTTCTATTGCCTCGTTTTGTAGACAGAATTGAATTCCATTAATCACATCCGCCAATGTGATCCAGCTCCAATACTGGGATCCGGATCCGATTCTTCCACCAAGGCCCATTTTGAATGGGATTAGCATTTTTGATAAAGCACCTCCCTTTTTATCGAGAATCATTCCAAACCGCATGTTGACAACCCGAATACCAGCCCTGACTGCAGGTTCAGTGGCATGCTCCCACGCCTCGCAAACATCGCACAGGAATCCATCCCCTCTGTTGCTCAGTTCATCGAGCCTTTCTTCCGCACGATCTCCATAAAAACCGATTGCAGACGCACACAAGAAAATGCGAGGCGGCTTTTCCATTGAGGCCAATGCATTGGCGAGCAACTGAGTCGATTGTACACGGCTGTTATAGATCGTTTTTTTTAATTCAGGGGACCAGCGCTTATCAGCAATATTTGCGCCTCCCAAATGAATCACCGCATCTAATCCAGTCAACGCTTCCACCGGCAAGTCATTATCCGAGGGCCGCCAGACGAGTGAAGTTCCATGGCGTTCCTCAGACGGCGTGCGTACCAGCCGTACTACTTGATTGACGGGATCAGTTTCCAGTTCTCGACACAAGTGTGAGCCGACCAGTCCAGAACTGCCTGATATCAACAGTTTCATCAGAGTGTCTTTTCCATCAAGAGAAATCACGCTAACATTATTTAGGACGCTTTGATTAAATTACTGCAATCTCCATTTTATCCAGACAGGATCAATATCTAATAATGGACCGTGCACAAATTCGAAACATGTTATTACAAACTTTTGAAGATTTTCAAATGTCACGTAGTGAGCGATCGGCTTTGAATCAGATCTTCTCACACATTAACCTGACTGAACACAGTTTGTCACTGATACGCAAAGAAGCATTTCAGATCTATAGAGATTATAAACCAACAGCAGGCCCTAATGATACAGGCTTGAGCTGGCTGGAAGACATTATGAAAGTACTCGCAAATACCACCAGCGATGAATCTTCTCTGAAATCAGAAGCATTATTCAGTCCTCGAGATGATTGTTCACATCGCATCTGCAGAATGATAGAATCTGCCAGGAAACAAATTGACATCTGCGTTTTCACGATTACAGATGATCGAGTAACCCGGGCGATCAAAAACGCTCATCAACGTCAGGTGCAAGTTCGCATTATTTCTGATAATGATAAATCATATGATCTGGGTTCCGATATAGAACACCTTTCCCAGACTGGGATTTCAGTTCGAATTGATCAAACCAGTTATCATATGCATCACAAATTTGCCTTATTTGATTCGAAATTTATATTAACGGGAAGTTATAATTGGACTCGCAGTGCTTCAAAAAATAATTCTGAAAATCTGATTATTACTAATGAACCAGGTCTCTTATTGCGATTTGAGTCAGAGTTTGAAAAACTCTGGAATGAATATGGTACTTAAGAGCTGCCCGTTTAAGAATGTATTTAATAGCTTCAACCATACAGAAAGTATCAGTCCGATGAGTGTTTCCAATTCAATGCGATCTGTTTTATTTGTACTTGTTATTTTGTTCTCGAATGAGATGAATCTCTACGCGGCTGATAAAACTGACCGTCCGAATGTGCTTGTGATCCTGGTTGACGATTTGGGTTATGGAGATTTAAGTAGCTATGGTGCTAAAGATTTGAAAACTCCTCAGATTGATAAACTCATCAGGCGGGGAATGAAGTTTACTAATTTTTATGCGAACTGTCCGGTTTGCTCACCGACGCGAGCCGCGTTATTGACTGGCCGGTATCAAGATATGGTTGGAGTCCCTGGAGTCATTCGAACTCATCCGGAAAATAGTTGGGGATATCTGGCACCTTCAGCTCTGACACTGGCAGACGTGTTTCAGCAGGCCGGTTATCACACCGGCATCATTGGGAAATGGCACTTGGGATTACAGTCTCCTAATATCCCAAACAAACGAGGTTTTGAATTCTTTCAGGGATTCCTGGGCGACATGATGGATGATTATTACGAGCATCGCAGGCATGATGTGAATTACATGAGACTAAACCAGGAAACGATCACACCCCTGGGGCATGCGACAGATCTATTTACACATTGGACCCGTCAGTTTTTACAACAACAGGCATCATCAGATAAACCGTTTTTCCTTTACCTGGCTTACAATGCCCCACACACGCCCATTCAACCTCCGGAAGAATCAGTAGAAAAGGTACTGAAACGTGAACCTGGCATTGATTTAAAGCGGGCGAATCTAGTCGCTTTGATTGAGCATCTGGATTCGGGGATTGGCAAAGTAATCAGAACTTTGGACGAATCTGGTCTCGGCGAAAATACGATTGTCGTTTTCAGCTCGGATAATGGTGGCCAATTGAATGTCGGGGCCAATAATGGGAATCTACGTGATGGAAAACAGAGCGTTTATGAAGGCGGTCTGAAAGTGCCGACTGGAATCTTTTGGAATAATCGAATTGCGCCGCGGTCTCAATCAGATTTTATGGCGATGAGTATGGATCTATTTCCGACAGTCTGTGAGGCAGCTGGGATTAAGATTCCCGCTGGACTGGATGCCGTAAGTTTTTTACCAACTCTCAAAGGAAAAACTCAACCCCCATTAAGAAAAAACTGGTTTTTTCGAAGACGCGAAGGGGGAACTCGCTATGGAGGCAAAACAATTGAAGCAGTTCGAAGTGGAAATTGGAAATTGTTACAGAACTCTCCCTTTGCTCCACTTGAACTTTACAATTTGAAAGAAGATCCGCTCGAGACTAAAAATCTGGCAGATACAAATCGAAAAATGTTCAATCAAATGTCGGCGTTGCTGAGAGCAGAAATACAAAGATATGGAAGCGTTCCCTGGCAAAAGCCCGCTCTTCCTGCTCATGACTGAGAGGAGAGAATAAAGCGATTCATTTTGAGCCAGATTATTTATGAATCACGCAACCTCCCAAGTTGGATTTTAGGTCCTCAATTGTTTGAGGTTTGATTGACGTCCCATAAAGAAAAATTTTCTGCAATCGGGGAAACCGTGTCAGTTTGCTGACTTCTTCATCAGTGACTTGTGTATAAGCAAGTTCCAGTGATCGAAGTCTTGGTAAATCTATAATCTCAGCCAAACTTTTATTTGTCAGATTTGTTTGATGTAGATTGAGTGATTCTAAATAGGGCAAATTAGAAAGTTGCTTGAACTCACTTAATTTCATTTTGGCATTTGTCAAATCGATCTCACGAATGGCAAAGCCGTTTTCCGGAATCTTTGCTGTTGAATCGATCGGCAGTTCGCTGTGGACAGGAATTACTTTCCCACCAGCCTTCAGGACAAGTTCTGTCACTGCTCTGCTGTTGGGGTCAACAACTTGCCCACAGCTCACTGAAGTCAGATATACAAGAGACAAGTAAAACCCCAAGTAGATTTTTGAATGAACCTGGTTTCTGTCATAATTCATTTTGAGATCCAGACGCAGGAAGAGCCATTAATTCGTACAGGAATTTAATAGCAGAACACAAAGGAAACGATCTATAATAGAAGTCGTTTCACTATCATAATCAGTTACCTCTGACCTGTGAAGTACGCTCAGAATTCTTCGGACTTCTTTTGCAAAGTAGAATGACCCACGATGACATCACCTGATCCTGTGAAATTCCATTTGGGGTCAACCCATCCTGCCTGCATTGATCAGGAATTATTACTGAAAGAATGTCGTATCCAGCACGTACGAAGATCTGGACCAGGTGGACAACACCGCAATAAAGTAGAAACCGGCGTGGTAATCAATCATCTTCCGACACAGATTTCGGGCGAAGCAGTCGAAAGACGTGAGCAAGGGCGTAATCGTTCAATGGCACTCTTTAGGCTGCGTGTGAATTTGGCAATAGATCATCGGATGACAGAACTTTCAGAAACACTCAGTTTGCTCTGGCAACGCAGACTTTGTAATGGCACACTTAAAGTCAATTCAGAACACGTTGATTTTCCTGCTTTACTCGCAGAAGCACTTGATGCCATCACACATTTTCAATTTGACATCAAAACATCAAGCCAATACTTACAGTGTTCTTCTTCACAGCTTATAAAATTCCTTAAGAAAGAACCACGCGCTCTTGCTCTGATCAATCGAAAACGACTCGAATCGGGATTGCACTCTTTGAAATAAGCATTAATTTGTGTTTTCAGTGGGAGTAATGAAGTTTAATATGATCTTTTTTTAATCATAGATCTTTCACTCATTGCTGTTAAAATAGAAGTAACACGGGATTGTCAGATCCTCTTAAACACTTCATAAATTCGAGTCACATTGTTTCCCAGTTAGCAATTCATGAACAACATATTAGCCAGATTATGGAGAACACGAACCGAATGGCGACCGGGGTTCTTATCTATGCTCATCGGCGTGTTCATTTTTATCTACACTTATCAGGCACCACTGACGCTAGGTCGAATTCACCCTAATCTCCCAGCGATCTTGAGGTTTGCAGCAAGTGCTTTGTTTTTGTGGGGACTTTTTCAAGTTCTCATAATATTCATCCCGGCATTGCAACGATTCCAGTTCAAACGTATCGGACGAAACCGGGTTTCACTTCCACGAGATGGATTAATATATCTGTTGATAATGACTATCCTGTTTGTAGGCTCAGTCCTCTCACGCGAAAATATGCTAATGCTGGTTTTTGCCATGATGACTGGCCCATTTGTTCTCAATGGATGGATCACATACAGTATGTTGAAAAATATCAAATTAAAACGACTGATCCCACAAAGAGTCATGGTAGGTGAAATATTTACCGCGGAAGTCACCCTTGAAAATAATAAACGACTGATTGCAGCCTACCTGATGGAAGTGAGCGATTTTTTTACTAATCGACATGAAAAACTGGAAGCATCTGTTGTTTTCCGAAGAGTGGGACCGCGCCAAAAATTATCGGCTCATTATTATGCAAAATTGATGCACCGCGGAATCTACCAGTTTGGACCATTGCAAGTATCAACAAAGTATCCGCTGGGACTGGTAAATCGGGGGGCGGTATTTTCTGAGTATGATGAAATCATTGTACATCCTCAGATCGGCAAACTAAGCTCACATTGGGCTAATGACTTTTTCTCCGACGCAGAAATGGCTCAGCAAAGCCAGAGCCGTCGCGGTGTCTTTGACGACGAATTTAATCATATCCGCGAATATCGTACCGGAGATAGCCAACGAGCAATCCATTGGAGAAGTTCTGCTCGTCAGGGGGAATTGATGGTTCGGGAATATCATCAAAATCGAAACTATGACTTGGTCATAGGTCTTGATTTGTGGTTGCCCTCGTTTCCGGATCTTGATCAGCAAGAACTTGTGGAGTGGGCGATCAGTTTTGTGGGGACGATTTGTAGAGAACATTTAAAATACAGCCGAGACACGAAATTAACATTTATTTCACAAGGAAAATCTTTAGAACATTTGGAAGTTGGTATGGGATCGATGGGCTTGGAATATTTATTGGATTTCCTTTCAACGTTGCAACCGGGTAAGTCTCAAACAGAAGACGAATTTGCTAAATTGATCTCACAAGCGAGTTCCCCTCGATCACGTACTGTTATGGTTACAACCAGAAAAGAAAGTAATTCAGGCAAACGCACTCATTTACACAAAATATTTGAAAAACGAGGCCTTGAGATGAATGGACAATGGAGAGCAATCGAAGCAGATCCAGAACTTCTTTCGCGCTGGCTCGTTTTAGACATCGACTGATTTCACCTGATAGAATTATTATCCAGTAGAGCATAGCTTGTGAATTTAACATTTACGTTTCAATTCAGTATCTATTTTCTTGTCGCCTTATCAAGCATCATGTTTATGATGGCGGAAGGTGGAGTCTTTCCACAACTGTTGACGATTCCTTTAGGCCTGTTGACTCTCTTTTTCACCGACCGCTGGAACAAATTCAGTTTGAGCCCGCTCTGGGGCAATGTCTTGGGACTGTTAGCATTCCTGGTTGTGTGTAATGAATTTATCTCAGATATCGAAGGCCGCCTGCTGGCTGGTGCACATTTTTTAGTGTATTTGACTTGGATTATTCTCCTGCAAAAAAAAGGAGAGACACAATACTGGTGGCTTGCTGCATTAGGTTTTTTACAGATTGCGGTTGGATCAGTTCTGACCGAATCTGGTTATTACGGCCTTCTGCTTGTGGTTTATCTGTTTTTGGCGATCTGGACTCTCTCTGTATTTTCACTCTTCCGAATACGAAATACCTTCTACAAACAAGAGACCCCTGGAACAATTCCACAAATGACAGTCGCTGGCGATGATACTTCGCCATTTCGTCTGACAAGTCAGGTGAAGAATGGAGTTCTAGCTGACCAAAATCGACAGTGGCTAACAGGAGAATTTTTCTTCGCAACGATTGCCTGCTCTATTAGTGCTTTATTCATTTCAATGTGTTTCTTTTTACTCATACCGCGATTATGGGCAAATCGTACATATTTTGATAATGAAACTCTCGCCGCAAGTCGTCAACCAATGGTTGGTTTCTCTGAAAAAGTTCAACTGGGTGAAATGGGAGAAATCCTTGAAAGTTCTGAACGTGTTTTGGAATTGGCGATATACGACAACGAAACAGACGAACCGGTTTCTGTAACTGATTTTATTAATAAATTCGGGTTGGATGAACCTCTCTTCCGAGGCTCTATTCTTTCAACATATAAGAATGGCAGTTGGACGAGAGCGAGCATGGATTATGATAGGAGGCTCTTAAACTCCAGAGAACTGAATACAGACAAACTCTATCGGCAGGAAATTAATCTGGAATCGATCGGGACAAAAGTATTATTTATCATGCAGCCGTTTGTTGGGATGGATATGCCGCGTGATTCAGGAAACATTGTCAATCAGGATACTCTGGTAGTAAGACAGAAATCACAACCTCGAAAAGGAGAAAGTACGAAATATACTGTTCTGACAGCAAAAAACGCGGCTGACAATCTCGGAATGAATATACTCTTTGAAGAAATAGATTATTTGAGACTACCTCGAGACGATATTGCAAATCTCATTCGATATACAAAGGAATTAATAGCATCTCATCCGGAATTAAAATCAAAATCTGAAAAAGCCAGATTAATTGAATCACATTTACGTGATTCAGGTGAATTTACTTATACACTGAATATGTCAATTCATGACCCCACAATAGACCCGGTTGAAGATTTTCTCTTCAATCGCAAATCAGGGCACTGTGAGTACTATGCTTCTGCCCTGGCACTCATGCTAAGAGCGATCGATATTCCAACGCGCGTCATCACTGGATTCAAAGGTGGAGAACAGAAATATTTATCTCACCAATTTGAAGTACAACAGCGTTATGCACACTCCTGGGTGGAAGCATATATCGATTATCATTGGGTAACGATGGATGCCACACCGACTTTAGCAAGAGCCGAAAGCGTCGCACAGAACGCCCCCTCATTGAGTAACCTGAAAGGCGTCTCAAATATGATGTCCCAGTTCTGGTCTGAATTTGTTGTTGGAGTCTCCTACCAACGGCAAAAAACTTCTTTTTATGATCCGTTACTCAGAACAGGAAAGAAACTAGGAAACAGATTGATTTATATTCGGGCAACAATGTCTGAACTTCTAGCATCAATCAAACGTTTTTTACTCTCTCCCCGTCGCTGGTTTAGTTGGGAGGGGGGCGCAGCAGTTTTTATCATTACAGGTCTGTTTTTTGTTGTAAAATGGCTGCTACGTATGAGTATCAAATTAGCCAGAATGATTTTCCGTCAAAAAATGCGATCCCAAGACGCTGTCAGTTCAGCCAATGTTGCATTTTACGAAAAATATCAATCCTTGCTTGCAACAAAAGGGTTTGTGAGATCACGATCTGAAACACAAAAAGAGTTTGCCGATCAGATTCTCGTTGACTTGAATGCAGAATTAAGTCAATCACACATCGTTGAGTATCCGGAGTTCTTTACAGAGCTGTTTTATGAAGTCCGATATGGCAATCATCCACTGCAAAAACAACAATTCGATGAGATTCAGGAAAAGTTACGAACCTTGGAATCCGTTCTGTTGACCGAAAAATCTCATAAAAAATGAAGTGAGGGTTATGCGTCCCGCAATCGCGGATCAGAGGCTTCCTGTAAGCCTTCGCCAATCAGATTATAAGCCAGAACTGCCAGAAAAATGGCCATGCCTGGAAAAAAGATCAACCACCACATCTGCAGGTTTTGCCGTCCGAGATTGAGAAGCGTCCCCCAACTGGGATTCGGTGGTGGTGCGCCAAATCCCAGAAAGCTGAGGCCGCTTTCGATGAGAATAGCAGCGGCAATTCCAAACGTAATGGGAACCAGCACAGGTGCTAATGAATTGGGCAAGATATAGCGGAAGATAATTCGAAATTGCCCGATCCCCGTCGTCTTTGCTGCAAGAACAAAGTCACTTTCTCGCAACTTCATGAACTCGGCGCGCGCCAGACGTGCAATACCCGTCCAGCCAGTGCAGCCAATGATAGCCATCATATGCCAGATAGTGGGTGAGTCAATAATGGCAATAATCGCAAGAATCAAAATCAAGGTGGGAATACACATGACGACTTCAATCAGGCGACTGAGTCCCATATCAATCCATTTTCCATAAAAACCAGCTAAAGCTCCTACTATGATTCCGATGACACCAGCAATGCCCATGGAGACAAAACCAACCAACAAGGCGATCGTTGTCCCATGCACCATTTGTGCAAATACGTCGACACCACGCTGATCTGTTCCAAACCAGTTTCGGAGACTGGGGGAGCCCGTCTCTTGTGTTGGATTGCCTGGCAAGCCTTTCCACTCATCATCATAAACACGTCGATACGGGTCCTGATACACTAATGGCCAGATCGCCCAGCTGTCTGCGTCTTTTTTCTCCAAATTTTCTGGATAGCGATTTCGAAATTTATCTTTTTGAAAAATCGGGTTTTCCCATTGACGCCGAAAGTAGCCTAATGCGGGAAAATAAATATGCCCCTTATATTTGCAGATGACTGGCTTTGTTCCGGCGATTGCGGGTGCAAAGACGGCCACAAATCCCAAAAAACCGATATAAATCAATGCCAGCATGGCCATTTTTCGTCCCTTGAAACGTTGCCAGGTTTCAGCCCAGAAGTTGGGGGACTTTTTGACGCTCTTCTGTTGTGAAGTCGATTCAGATTTTTCTTCAGATTGCTCTTGCATCATTTTTTTTTTGATTCAAATCAGGAACACGGCAAAGCTCAAATAAATAATACTCAGAAACGCGATTAATGATCTGCAATTTTGACGCGTGGGTCAGCCATTGCGTAAAAGATATCAGCCAGAAGTTGCCCGGCTAATGTTAATATGGAAAACATTAATGTCAGCCCCATAATGGTGGGGTAATCTCTTTCCAGAATCGATTCAAAATATAGTTGGCCCATTCCCGGCCAGCTAAAGATTCGTTCGATGATCACAGAACCTCCTAACAACGAAGGCAGTGTTAATCCAATTAATGTGACCAGAGGAATAAATGTATTTCGGAAAGCATGTTTGACTAATACTGTAATGGGACCTAACCCCTTAGCACGAGCAGTACGAATATAATCCTGTCTCAAAACTTCATGCATGTTGGCACGAATAAAACGACTGTAATATGCCAGACTGCCATATGTGTAACATATCACCGGCATCAGAGCATGTTTAAAAATGTCCCAGGCTTGTTGAGTTGCTGTCATGGATGCATAGCCATCACTTTTCATGCCATACAACGGTAGCCAACCCAGTTTATTTGCCAGATAGATCTGCAAAAATAGAGCAGCAACAAAGCTGGGAAAAGAATAAAGCATGTACAGAATCGTGCCGACAGTTCTCTCATCCAGTTTTCCCTGTCTTGCCGATGAATACAAGCCCATGGGAATCGCCAGGAGATAGGTGAGTAATAAAGAACTCAATGATAAGATCAATGTGGGGCCCATGCGTTCTTTGATCAGCCGGGCCACAGGTTGCTTTCTTGAAATGGATCTCCCAAAGTCCATTTGAAGTACATTACGCACCCACACTCCATAGGATTGGTACCAGGGCTTATCCAACCCATAGGCTTTTTCCATTCGCTTAATGTCGGCAGTATTTAACTCTTTACCCGGATCAATCATTGCCATATTGACAGAGATTGGAGTTCCGGGCATGTTGCGTATTAACCCAAAAATGATAAACGTAATCAATACGAGAGTAATCACCCCGATGAAAAGCCTTCGCACTAAATAGCTGAACATGCTTTTGAATCAATCCATTAACAGAATCAACAAAAAATGTAGTGACTTTCAAGGAGTTCCAGAATTGAAACTGGCCCACCTTCTGTGTTGAAACAAAATGTTTCATCCAGCTATTTGCTGACAGGTTTCCAAAGACTGCCAAAACCAGGTCCGTATCCATAAGGACCACGAGGACTGAATACGTAACCTCTCAGATCTTTATTGAAACCGTAGAACGAATTGCGGAAATAGAGCCATGTATAGGGCTGATCTTCATACAGGATTTGGTGAATTTTCCCATAAATCTTGGCGCGTTTGTCTTTGTCAAATTCACGACGCCCTTCTTCGAAAAGCGCATCGACTTCAGGGTTCGAATATTGTCCGTAATTACGACCTGCGTCCGTCTTCCACAAATTCACAGAAGTATCCGGGTCAGTTCCCGTTCCCCAACCGGCGAACATCGCCTGATATTGATGCTTCCTTGACTTTTCCTGCATGACGGTAAACTCGGTCGGTTTGACATCGCAGAGTATGCCAATCTGCTCCAGATTTTCTTTGAGTAAAGTACAAATCGAAAGCGATAAAGGCCTGTTTGAAGTCATGATCGTGAACTGGAACGGAATGATTTTTCCATCAAATTCCTTGTCACGGATTCCATCACCATCATGATCAATCCATCCAGCATCATCGAGTAAGTTTTCGGCTTTAGTCAGATCTTGCTTATATGGTTTTGTCATGGGTTTCGGTGACATCCAGGCCGTTTCATGATAAACGCCAGTGCACGGCTGATATAAACCATAGCAAAGTTCTTTCAGCATTTCGTCATGGTTAAAGGCATAAGACATTGCCTGGCGGACCCGCTTATCCTCAAAGAACAATGTCTTGCAGTTCCACCCAAAATAGAAATAGACCCATTCCAAACCATTTGCTTTGGTACAGTTATTATAAAAATCATCGTTTTCAGTTTGTGTTTTCCACAATTCAGGATTGAGGGCCATCTCATCAATTTGACCTTTTTTCAGTGCTAATAAGGCCGTATTGGGGTCCTGAATGATTCTCAGACGCACGCGTTCGAAATAGGGTCTTTTTCGGACCTCTTTGCCATTGTGCATATACCAGCTTTCTCGCCGCCTCAAAATAATTTCCTGCCCCCGGACTCGTTCCTCTAACTCATAAGGGCCACCGGTAACAGGATTATTTTCGTGCTTCACATGATATTCACTATCTTGCAGAGTTGGATCTGTTTCTAGTTCTTTTTCATAAATGTGCTTGGGGATAATTGGAAAGTTAAGATTCCAGACATTAGTGGGTAGCGCTTCTTTGTGAAAAAAGACCAGGGTCTGATCATCATAAGCTTGAATCCAGCGGATCTGGTCGGTGCCAGATCTGACAGCAGGCACTGGAACTTTCGGATTCATAATGGTCTGAAAAGTAAATACAATATCATGTGCCGTGATTGGCACACCATCTGACCAGGTCAGATCATCGCGAAGTACAACTTTATCATAGAGCTTGTCTTTACTGGACTGCCATGAAACCACTGTATCTGAAACAGCAAAAGGAATGAAATTCCAATCAAAACTGAATAACCCAAAACCAGTCAGTGAAGAAACCTCAAACTCTACAGCGGAACTTCCCATAATCGGATTTGTACTTTTCATGTCAGCCAGGACATGGCGATTGATGGTGGCGCCCCAGTTGACTTCTTCATCATTTTCAGGAAGCCTGCCTAATGCACTCAGGATCTTTTCATTGATCTCCTGATTTGTGTTCTTGAGTTTGAGAGCATCAGTGACACTGATTAATTGCTTTTCTTTACTTTGTCGTTCACGTAATAAATCCATACTGTCAAGAACGGGTTGTTTTTCCCATTCCACTTCTGCATCCAGGTCAGCAAGTTTGGGTGCATCAAACGGTTCCAACAGTATTTCGGGAGGAGTGTCGTCAGTCGATTCAGATTTTTCAGATGATTCTGAATTCTCTTCCCCATTTTTGGTAGAAGGCCCTGGGCAACCGGTGAGAAGTAAGGAGAGCAAGACGGTCAAAAGCAACGGACTCAGGCGGGAAACTAAATACATGGATATTCCTTCAATTTACTCCATTGAAAAGTCGGAAAAATCACTTGAAGATTAGGAGGCCTCTTCCAATAAATTAGAAGAAAGCACATCGATTACTGATCTCAGATTGTGGCAGACTGAGGCAAATAGAACAAGGCTGATTTTGGTTTTAAAAGCAAGTTATGTTTAGACTTACCATTAACCAAAATCAGCCTTATCGACAATAACAGGCGATCCCTGTTTCATCCACAGAGAATCCTTAGTTCTTATTGAAAGACACCAACCCAGTAGTGACTGCCATTTATTACCATGTAACCAAATCCGACTTGTGAACCCGTCAGCATGATGGAATGGTGTGCTGGTGAGGCAATCCAGCCATTGACGGCTGATGCAGCTGTGGTAGGACCTTGAAAAATAATTTCAGGCCAGGGTAAATTGCTGTGCTGGTAATACCCGGTTTCGGCCATCCATTTTGCATGATCTTGTGCCTTTATACACATTTTTGTGTTCAGGGTCAGTTGTGAAAGTCCATTTCGCTTTCGTTCCTCGTTGTGCAGCTTCAATAGTTTCTGGATCGTGGGGTGTTTGACCAGCCAGTCATGTTCACCTTTTTTTTGTTCTTCAGATGAAACTGGTTGAATGAACAACAGACAAAATAGACTTGCTAAAACGACGTTCCTTGATGGTTTTATTGTCATGATCCTTTTCCTAGTCTTTCCGTATAGGATGTTAAATTGTTACACCAGCACAAAGATTGCCGGTTCCGTAAACTACGAAAGAAAGACTAGCAATGGAAATTCTGGCAGTCTACTGTACGGAAAGTAGAAAATCGGCTTCTTAATTCATATTTACAAATTTACATGTCTTGTTTTATTTATGCTTAAAGGCCTTGGTATTCCTATGTTCAACGCGTTTCTTGATTTGCGTCACATCATCAGTAGGAACAGAATCGATCAATTTTCTTGTATAGTCATCCCGAGGGGACTGATAGACCATCTCTGAAGGCCCCAGTTCAATTAACTTCCCATGATTCATGACCGCCATCATGTCGGACATAAACTTAACGACACTCAAATCATGGCTGATAAAAATGTAGGTTAGATTATGTTGTTCCTGTAAATCTTTGAGTAAATTCAAAACTTGAGCTTGTACGGAAACATCTAAAGCGGAAACGGATTCATCGCAAATAATAAATTCCGGCTCGACAGCCAATGCACGCGCAATCGAAATTCTTTGACGCTGCCCACCTGAAAACTCGTGTGGATAGCGATCTAAATGTTCTACAGATAAACCAACTTCTTCAAGTAATGCAGCAGCTCGATCACGTCGATCCCGTTTTGATTTCCCTAATTTATGGGCGATCATTGATTCGGTGATGATTGTGGAAACCATCATACGAGGATTGAGTGAACTATACGGATCCTGAAAGATAATTTGTACTTTACGTCGGAATGGCTTTCGGCCGGCACGACTCATATGCGCCAGATCATTTCCTTCCAGGAGAATTTTCCCATTCGTGACGGGAGCGAGGCCCACGATGGCCTTACCAGTTGTTGTTTTCCCACAACCAGATTCCCCCACCAGCCCTAAAGTTTGTCCCCGATAGATATTCAAAGACATACCGTCGACCGCCCTAACGTTATCGACCGTTCTTCGAAAGATACCACTTTTTATGGGATAATAGACCTGCAATTGATCCAGACTCAAAATTGGTTTTTCGGTTTCTTTGACAAACTCTGAATCGGGAAGATCTTTTACGTCATTCCAGTCATAACCAATTCTTTCCAGTTCCGATCGTGGATGTAATATTCGGTGGCGTGCATGAGCAGTTAGCTCCATAAACTGGTCTTCGTCAAATGACTTTTGCTGGATCGTGTATTCTCCCGTATCCAATTCCTCAATTTCCATGAAATCAGAGACTGTCGGTAACCGTTTATATGATGTGTCCAATGCGGGACGACACGCCAGTAAACCTTTTGTGTAAGGATGCTCCGGGTTTTCGAAAATTTCGACGACTGGTTTGTACTCGACTAATTTTCCACGAAACATGACAGCCACATCATCTGCAATTTCTGCGATGACTCCCAAATCATGTGTAATAAACAAGACAGACATACCACGTTCATCACGTAACTTTCTGATCAAATTTAATATTTGTGCCTGAATCGTTACATCAAGGGCTGTGGTTGGCTCATCCGCGATTAACAGTTCCGGATTACAACTTAATGCCATCGCGATCATCACGCGCTGTTTCTGGCCTCCAGACATCTCATGCGGAAAGCTCGAAAACCGTCGCTCCGGATCAAGAATGCCGACCTCATTAAATAATTCGATCGTCCTCTGTTTCGCTTTTTCTGAACTGACCTTCTGGTGCAATTGGATCGCTTCCATCACCTGCTTGCCGACTCGAAATACCGGATTTAATGAAGTCCCAGGCTCCTGGAATATCATGCTGATGTCACTGCCACGAATGTTTCGCATTTCGGGATCTGATAATTTCACAAGGTCTTTTCCCAGAAAGGCAATGGAACCAGCGTCGATTTTTGCTGCGGTATCGGGAAGTAACTTCATGATTGAAAGAGACGTGACAGATTTTCCTGATCCAGATTCACCAACAAGGCCAAGCGTTTTTCCCTTCTGGATGGTAATGCTCAAATCATCAACAGCCTTCACAAGACCACGACCAGTATGAAAGTAGGTTTTTAAACCCTGTATATCGAGTAACGCAGCTGAATCTGTCATGAGAGATCCTTTAAAAATCGAATTCAAGTCAACAGATAACTTCTGCAGCAACCCAAATTCAGTAATCGTACTTTGTATTTTTGATATCGATTTGCGTATAATAGCGAAACTTCAGTGAGATGGGAGAGAAAATTTTATAAACCTGATGATTGGAAAAAAATGCACCGAATTCAATTCAATTCAACTCTTTTTTTGCTTCGAAAGTGTTTGCTCCTGGCAATCTTGTTTTGTGGTGTCAGCAATACAGCTACTGCTGAAGACATCAAATTCCCTGAAGAGTTGACGCATTTTGTCCCGTACAGGAATAATCCGATTTTTGAAGCAAACGGCCCCGGTCATTGGGATGTAAAAATACGTGAACGTGGATGGATTCTCAAAGAAGGCAATTTTTATCACATGTGGTTTACGGGTTATGACGGAACTCGACCCGGCTTGAAAATGCTGGGATATGCTTCTTCTTGTGATGGAATCCATTGGACCCGATCACCTTGCAACCCAATTTACAAAGATTATTGGGTTGAGGATATGATGGTCGTCAAACAAGATGACACTTATCATATGTTTGCAGAAGGAGCGGGCGATATTGCACAACGCTTGACTTCTACCGATGGTATTAACTGGAAGCGAGTCGGCCCGTTGGACATTCGACTGTCAAACGGTGAACCGATACCCGAAGGTCCGCGCGGGACGCCGGTCGCCTGGTTTGAAAATGGAATCTGGTTTCTATTTTATGAGAGACGGGATGCCGGTATCTGGCTGGCGAGTTCATCAGATTTAAAAACCTGGAAGAATCTGAATCATGATCAGCCTGTGATGAAGCCCGGACCGAAAGCTTACGACCAGAAGTTGATCGCAATGAACCAGATTATCAAATACCGAAATACTTACTACATGATTTATCACGGCTCTGCTGCGATTCAAAAGCCTGCTTTGTGGACAACGAATATTGCAGCCTCGAAAGATATGATACATTGGACTAAATATTCTCGTAACCCACTCACCCCACCCGATGCAAATCAGTCTAGTGGGCTATTGATCCCAGATGGTAATCGGTTTCGCTTATACACAATGCACAATCAAGTTGATCTGAATTTACCACAGGAACAGTAAACTATTTATTTTGATTGTGGTCCCATTAACAATGAGTGAATCTTCGCCCCTTATTAATGCTGCTGCGATAAAGCCGGACCTGGTTCTGAAAACATCAGAACGTTCTCCTGCTCTAAGTATACTGATCTTTTTCTCTCTGGGAATTCTGTTTGATTCCTGTTTTCAGCCGGAGCTATTGCACTGGATATTTTTCAGTATCATACTCGTCATTTGCTGGGTTATCAGCTTTCGACTTCGTTGGAACTCATCTTCAACGATGCTATTACTAGTTATGGTTCTCTGCCTGGGGGGGATGCGCCATCACGAGTTCTGGCTCTCACACTCTCACAATCATATTACTCGATTGCTTAATGGCCATGACCAACTCGATAAACCAACTGAACTGATTCGTATTACAGGCGTAATAAGCACGAAACCACTGATTCAAGTATCAGCAAAAGAAGAACAGCTAAATCCTGATCAGCCTGCACAACGAACCAGTTTCATTCTTGAGTGCAAGGAAGTCATTCAAGAGACTACTAAAACCTCTGTTTCAGGGAAAATTCGAGTTACAGTCACGGATCCGCTTGATCCAACACCTCATATTCAGAACACTCGGTTTTCAATTGGTGATACGATAGAGCTAGTCGGTTATCTTAAGTTGTTTTCGATGCCAGACAATCCAAATGATTTCGATCTTCAAACCCATTTTCGAAAACAAAAGATTAATGCTTTTTTAACAGTCAAATCCTCGCGTGCAATAAAAGTTGTATCTAAATCAGGAGGCATTGCATTAAACACGGTCCGTCAACAAATACATGATTTCATGGCCCAACTAATCATTAATAATACCAGTGAATCAACCCAGTCTCTTGGGCTGGCACTTTTACTAGGGGATCGTTCAGAACTCAATCCCGAACTGCGTAAAAAGTTCAGCCAATCGGGGCTGATTCATTTTTTGGCGATTTCCGGTTTGCATATCGGTTTTTTTACGATATTTGTCTGGAGTATTTGTCACCTTTTGAACACTCCCCGAACGGTTGCCGTAATACTCTTGATCTGTGCGATCATATTTTATCTATCAATTATAGAAATCCGCCCCCCTATTCTCAGGGCAGCTTCCTTTTGCGGACTGGTTACGTTGGGTCTCATCAACTGGCGAACCATTACCACATTGAATTTGATATGTATTACCGCGATCATCATTCTGATGATTAACCCAACTGACTTATTTGATGTCGGAACGCAACTTTCATTTCTTGCCGTATCTTCAATTCTCTGGACCATTCAGCAAGGGTTTTATCAAAACCCGTTCCAGCAAGACTGGGTTCCACTAAAATGGCGAATCCTGGCCCGTGACCCGGTTTTACAGTCGGCTCTGCAATGGTTCATGATTCGATATTTTCGTTTACTTTACAGCATCTTTCTTGTGACGTTCTTCATTTGGATTGCCACCGCCCCACTTGTGCTTTACCACTTTAATCTACTTGCCCCCATTGGCCTGTTAATCAACACTCTGATTTTTCCATTTTTGTTCCTGATTTTATTATTGGGATATTTATTAATATTCGTCGGAGCAGTCATTCCGTTTTCTGCCGCTTTTTTTGGGTACTGCTTCGACTACAGTTTGCGTGCCCTGCTCTGGATTGTTGAAACAGCATCTGAAATTCCTTTCGCTCATTTTGAGTTACCGAGTCCTCCAGTCTGGTGGCTGGTTATATATTACTTATTGATTTTATCAGCAATCATCCCGTTTCAATTTAGCACATTGCTTGGTGGGAACTGGATCCTACGCAAGTTAAGGCTGGTAATCATTCCGGCCTGGATCATTACAGGTGTCCTGATCCCGTTGTTTGCAACTCGTTCCGCTTCCTTGCAATGCACTTTTATTGCTGTCAATCACGGTGTCTCAATTTTAATAGAAACTCCCCAGGGGCAGTCAATACTTTATGACGCAGGATCAATGTCACCTGTTAAAAACACATATCCCAAAATCAAGAACACTTTGTTAGCTCGTGGAATTCGACGAGTTGATTTGCTTTTGATATCTCATGCAGATCGTGATCACTTCAACGCAGCCTCAAAGCTGGTTGCAGATCAGTACGTGCGCGAACTGGCTTTTCCACAATCTTTTCTTGATCAAAAACAATATGGGACACTGCTTCTATGCAATATAGCAGAACAACACCATGTGCCAGTGAAAATAATTGGCCGGGGAGATTACATCCATTTAGATCAAGAAGTGACGATTGAAGTATTGCATCCCGATTTTTCAAAAAAATACGAGACAGATAACGCAGCCAGCTTAACGATTCTGCTCTCATTTAAGGGACGTAGAATACTTCTGACAGGCGATTTAGAAGGGGAAGGACTAGAAAAGCTACTGAGAGAAACCGTGATAGATCCAGTAGACGTGCTACTTTCTCCGCACCATGGCAGTCTTACTGCAAATACGGCTGAACTGGCTCATTGGGCCAATCCTGACTATGTCATCGTCAGTTGTGGTAAAAAAGTGGCGAATTCAAAGTTGCAAAATATTTATTCATCTGAAACTCAATTATTCACAACCTACAAACATGGTGCCATCACCTGTCGGATCGATCATAAAGGAAAACTCGAAGTGATTCCTTTTCTCCACCAGGAATAATTATGAAGCATTATGTTTTAGTTCTCCAATGTAGTTGTGTTGACCATTTCTTCATGCGCCCGGATTTCCAGTATTTTTTTCTTGAGCTGCTTCCGTACTTCCCTCATGATTTTTACACGACCCAAAAACCGATTGTTCGATTCATCAAGCTCCGAATAGTGCTTCTCGCCTTGAGAAATACAACGATTTAAGTTTAGTAAACTGGGCACGACCTCCTCTTTCAAATCGCCAACAATTAATTGGGATATTTCTTTAACCTCTTCACAGAGACTATGAAGTTCACGACGATCTTTCTCACGTTCTTCGGCAGTGAGTTTGCGGCTGGATATTGTAATATCTTTTTTCCTTAAGGTTGATTCATTAACCAGTCGTCCAAAAGGATTGATTTTTTGTTTGGCTTTCTCCGATTCCTCATCCAGTTTATTTAATGCATTGATTGCTTTTTGGAACCCGGGCGAAATTTCGAGTGCTTTAGAAAAACTCAATTGTGCCTGTGTATAATTTTTCATTTCCAGATAAACATTGCCCAGATTAAAATGAGCATCAACCATTTCAGGATCAAATATCACAGACTGCTTGTAGGCAGTCACTGCCATGCTTAATTGATTTAATCCTTTATGAGCGATTCCCATGTTATAGAAGGCATCAGCTGATTTTTTATCTTTCTGGATTGCTTTTCGTAGAATACTTAAAGCCTTTTGATATTCTCCCATTCGGTTGTAGATGGCACCTATATTAATATAGGGTGACGGTTCTGCAGGTGCTAATCGAGTGAGTTCCTCAAAATGCGTTATCGCTTCAGGGTATTGCTTTAATTGAAAATAAGCAGCAGCAATACCAGTATGTGCTTTTTTCTCACCAGGTTTGATATTAATGACTCTTTGATAAGTCTCAATTGCCTTGTCAATATCTTGTGCTTTTAAATATTGGCGTGCCTGTTGCAATAATTCTACGAGATTTGAGTCATTCATTAGTGTGAAATTCTTTCTTAAAGGCAATCCAGAAATAATTGGTTGACTCGGTATCAGCAGAAATCCATTCTGAGCTTTGAATACTCAGAAACGAATTCATTCATATCAGTTCTATTCACTGGTAAGTGATATTAGTTTACTCCTTGCGCCTTTTTGAAATTCAATTTTACCTTCTCTACCAAGCCAGCCAACTGCTTGCATCACAAGATCACGTGGTGCATCTATTTCCCGAGATAATTTACTTAATGTTACAGGATCATGTTCACTCAAATATTTCCAGACAACCCCTGCAACAACTCCAATGCTCTCGACTTCATGTGATTCAATTTCCGCTGACATTGGCATGCTCCTGAACTATAAACCCGCAGATTTCGGTAATAGAACGCGTTTAGACAATTGTACTACAGATACGTATCATACTTGATCGTTCATTTCAAATAATTTCGGTCACCAACATTATAAAGTCGAATCACTTTGAGAATCAATCTTTGATTTTCCAGGTTTTAGTCTGGGACATTTTGTTTAAATGATATCTAAATATCCTTGATAGTCGCTACCAAAACAATCCAGACTGTTCGAGATTGCTTCAAGATCGGTCAGAGTTGTTTTTAAATCCTGATCAGTCCCTTGATAAAGGACAAGAGCCGTGAATAACTCCGTTTGAAACAGTCTCAAATAAGCGCTATTGATCAATTCAGAGCAAACAAATTCGATATCACAACCAAGGCATTTATTCCCAGCCAACTCCGTATTGACCTTGTAAATATCAAGTTCCGGGTATTCTTCCTGAAACACTTTTATTGATTGATTATATAATTCTTCCACGGAAATATCTGCAAAATATAAAGAAATTAACCAAAACGAAGAATCTCCTGCAGCGATATTGATTTGTATTTCGCTATTGGTTTCATCAACCTCTTTTGTCAACTCCCAGTCACTGGGATATTCAAACGAGATTCCGTATTCATTAAAATATTTCAGTGGTTTTTCTGTTTCGGTCATCAGTCTTATAATTCTAAAAGAAATTTGGTTCTCAGTATAACGTCTCGCGTTTCCTGTTGCTTTCAGTATAACGAAAACAGGTTTTGCTGACAGGATTCCGGATTCGTTCTTTTAGAGGAATTTATCACCTTTTATTAATTGCTGCAGATAGATTACTCAACATCTCACCAGTATGCCCTGTCCTGCGTGCCGCAATTTCTGCAGGAGTTCCACAGTCAATGATATATCCACCAGCCTCTCCCCCATCCGGTCCCATGTCGATAATCCAATCAGAGGCACAAATGGCCTGAGGATGATGTTCAATCATCAGAACAGTATTTCCTTCCTGTGTTAGTCGAGATAACACTTTTAGAAATCCATCGATATCTGTCGAATGCAGACCTCTTGTCGGTTCATCCAGAACAAAGAGTGTCCCGCCAGCACTTCCCGTCACCAGTTCTGTAGCGAGTTTTAGCCTTTGCGCTTCGCCTCCTGAAAGCATATAGGCTGGTTGTCCCAGCTGAAGATAATCCAGTCCAAGTTCTTCCAGCAGTTTCAGCCGACTTCTGATTTTGGGGATCTGATCAAAAAAAATGGCTGCTTCTTTGATGGACATTTCGAGAATCTCACTAACAGTTTTTTCTCGATACTTAATTGATAATGTCTGTCTATTAAAACGTTTCGTTTTGCATTCTCGACAGGGAAGAAAAATCGTAGGAAGAAATTGTAACTCAACACGACGCGATCCTTGACCTTGACAAAAATCACAGCGGCCTCCTTTAGCGTTAAAGCTAAAACGCCTGGCTGTATATCCCCGCATACGAGATAACTTCGTTTTTGCAAAAAGTTTGCGAATTTCATCCCACACTCCACAATAGGTAGCAGGGTTGGAACGCCCGCTTCTTCCGATCGGCGATTGATCGATTTTTTTGATCTGTTGCACAGATTCATTGAAACTCAAAGAATGATACTCCAACGAACGTGCTTGCTTTCCCTTCATTTCTGACTTAAGTGCGGGAACCAGTGTTTCGATCACGAGAGTACTTTTTCCACAACCACTGACACCAGTCACGCAAACCAGTTTCTGCAAGGGCACTTTGAGTGTGACGTTTTTTAAATTGTGAAGATTTGCATCCTTGAGGACAATCTCCGAAACGGTTCTGGTTACATCTGGATTATTGAGTTTCAATTCGGAATTTAATGCACGGGAAGTATAGGATCGCTTATTCTGAACGACTGACTGATAGGTACCCGAAGCTACAATCTCGCCGCCTTGAGCTCCAGCCTTGGGACCAAGATCAAGTATATAATCACTTGCCCTGACCACATCCAGATCATGCTCGACGACGACAATTGTATTTCCGGATTCTTTCAGTCGTTGTAGGATTTTTAACAATTTTTCTGTTTCGTTGTTATGTAAGCCCGTTGTTGGCTCATCCAGAATATAGCAGGCTCCAGTGATCCCTGAACCCAGGCAGGAAGCCAGTCGCGCCCTTTGAGTCTCTCCACCAGACAATGTGAGTGCAGGTCGGCTCAGTGCTATATAACTTAAGCCGATCTCAATCAGGTAATTCAGCTTGCTTTGAATAGCTGGTAAAATCTGATCCGCTACTTTCTGGTTTTGTAGATCGCTTTGGTTCAGCTCAGTGCTCTTCCATTCTTCCAACCATGATAAGAGAGCCGGAGAAGTCAGATCCAATAACTGATCTATGGATTGACCATTTAACTTAATAGAACGGGTGTATGCATTGAGTCGTGTTCCTTGACACTCTGGACATGCCTGCTCAGATTGTGAATCAACATCACTATCAATCACACCTAACCCCTGACACCCAGCGCATGCTCCAAAGGGACTGTTGAAACTGAAGCCGCGCGGTTCGGGATCAGGATAACTAAGGGCACACTTTCCGCAGGCAAGCTTGACACTCATAAATCGATCTGACCAGCCTTCATTCGTTTGCTGGCTGACAACACAGGTACCATTACCATGCTTTAATGCCAGGTCAATAGACTCCTTGAGACGTGCACTGATCCCCTCTTTTACAATGATTCGATCGATGATAATTTCAATGTCGTGGTATTGATCAGACTGAAGCTCCTGCGGTTGAGTGATATCAACAATAACGCCATCTATTCTGGCACGAAGAAATCCCTCTTTTGCAATTTTGTTCAATGTCGCTAGATGATCCCCTTTTTTTGCCGCACGCACCGGAGCGAGAATCATTACTTTTTGTCGCTGTTCTAAGGCAAGAATCAGATCAACAATCTGTTTGGCAGACTGCTGATGCAGTGGCTGATGACATTCGACGCAGTAGACGATTCCCAGTTTGGCATAAAGTAATCGAAAATATTCATGTAACTCCGTTATTGTAGCTAGAGTGCTGCGACGGGAATAATTCCGTTGTGCTTGATCTATGCTGATAGTTGGGGGCAATCCACTGATCGAATCAACGTCCGCGGGTTGCATCTGGCTGAATAACTGGCGCGTTCCAGGGGCCAGGTTTTCCAGGAAACGCCTCTGTCCTTCGCTGTACAGCGTGTCAAAAACTAGACTACTCTTACCACTGCCACTGAGCCCCGTTACGACAATCAGCTGATTACGGGGAAGGTCCACGTTAATATTTTTAAGGTTATGGCAACGCGCGCCGCGAATTTCAATCAATTCCTGATGCTGCATAAGTCACATGTATGTTAAATATGAAGATTCGATGTATGAAAATCAGCTATAATAAATGTTTTGTGGATTGATGGTATCACACATTCGCAATTGTTATGATTCTAACAGTCACTGATTATTTTAAAAGTTCCTCAGAACACCAGAGCTTTATTGATAATGCCCATCATCCCATATTCATTCTTATTTCGACATTCCATTTTGATTCCAGAGATTAGCAATCTACCTCATAAACGAGGCAGATTACTGAATCTGTCGGAATCCGCCTCGATTCCAGATTTAACATTTGACCAGGAATCAGGTAATTGGGGAAAAGTGAAAGTTGCCTGGAACAAGAATGGTCTGGGGATAGGATTAAAAGTAGACCAGAAACAGCACCCCACAACTTCCACGGATACTTTTCAGGTTTGGATTGACACCAGGGATACAAAAACCATTCATCGTGCCAATCGATACTGTCATTTATTTGAATTTCATCCGGCGGGAAAATCTCGAGGCCAGAATAAGGCAACCTGTACGCAACACCCCATTCATCGAGCACAAGCCGATGCACCTCTCTGCGATCTTTCCAAAATTCAACTCTGGACGAAGTTTCAGTCCACAGGGTATGAATTAGATATCTGGTTTCCCGCCTCAGTTCTGAATGGGTTCGATCCCTCTCTCACCCCTCAACTCGGTTTATATTATGCCATTTCTGATTCCGAATTAGGTGACCAGTTCATGATTGTTGATCATGAATTTCCTTTCGAACAGGATCCAAGCCTTTGGGCAACGCTGCGATTGGAGTCCTTAAATAAAAAAAACAGCGATGAATCAGAATAATTCATCGCTGTTTGATTGTACGATTTGCGTTTTGGCTGATTATCGTCTCTTGGGTAATGCTGCTGCGTACAACATTGTCACGGCACCAATTGACATTAGGCTAAAAGCAGCCCAGTCGGGAGGATTTAATTCCTCCTGTTGATCTTCATTCAGTGTGGTCATTCCCAGGAATCCACGAAATTCAGGTTCGCGAACTGGCTCCGGTTCTTCAACTGTTACTTGATGACTGAGAACCATTTTATCAACAAACAAAAATGAGGTCCCCATAAGTAATACAAATAAGCCGGTAGCAAAAAACGTTGAGCGAAACATGTGATGTCCCTGTCCTGTAACATACATCGATTTCTATTTCGCTGGCTCCTCCTGAGCGCGAGCCCTTTCTTCTGAAGTACCTTCCTTGATCTTCAGGGCTCTCAATTCGAATCGACGGCAATATTTAATTTTGGCCCAGTACTGCAATACACTTTGAGCATAGAGGGTTCTAGTCTTTCTATCGGAAAGAGAGCCTGGACTCTTGATTTTCCTAAGCCAATTACAATCTGACTACCTTTCTTACTGGCCGGTTGTAGCGATATTAGGGGGCATCCTGAATACTGAACAGATCCTGGACTGGATGTGGAACTGAATTTCCAGCGGTTGGGAGTTTAATGACAATTAACAAATGCACCATGATGCCGACTGGAGTTTTGTCTAGACAGACGCTAAATTGAGCATTTCGTATCTAAATCCTGATTCATGAAAACATAGAGAAATCAAGCGAGGAACTACAGTGGAAGCTCGGATTACACTATTACCCGGTGATGGAATTGGGCCAGAGATTGTTGCGGAAGCGAAACACGTACTGGATACCATCGCCGATCAATATGGTCATCAATTTGAAACCCCTTCGTGTCCTATGGGCGGTAATGCAATTGATGACTTTGGTGACCCTCTGCCTCCTCAGACATTAGAAACCTGTAAAGAATCAAACGCCATACTGCTCGGAGCTGTAGGTGGTCCCAAATGGGACGACCCTTCTGCAAAAACCCGCCCTGAAGCCGGGCTTTTACAGATTCGAAAGGAACTCGGTCTCTTTGCAAATTTAAGACCAATTAAGCCATATAGTGAGTTACTCGATGCATCTCCCTTAAAACGAGAAATTATCGAAGGAACAGATATCCTCTTTTTTCGCGAATTAACAGGCGGAATCTATTTTGGTGATTCCGGAAGAATGGAACATCCTGATGGCGAAAAAGCTTTTAGCATGATGACTTATACCACATTGGAAATTGAAAGAATTGTACGGTTGGCAGCAGAATCTGCACGAAATCGTCGGGGCAAACTAACTTCAGTTGATAAGGCGAATGTACTGGAAGTCTCACGACTCTGGCGCCAGGTCGCAGCTGATGTGATCAAAAATGAATTCCCCGATATTGAGTATGAGGTTGTTCTCGTCGACGCAATGGCGATGCATTTAATTTCCCGACCATCAGACTTTGATGTCGTCGTTACTGGAAATATGTTTGGAGATATCCTGACTGATGAAGGTTCCATGCTTCCCGGATCATTGGGGTTACTTCCCTCTGCTTCCCTGGGCGCATCAGGTCCCGGGCTATATGAGCCCATTCATGGATCCGCACCTGACATCGCTGGTAAAGGAATTGCCAACCCTCTGGCGACCATTCTGGCAACAGCAATGCTGCTTCGCCATTCCCTGAATTTGGAAACTGAAGCCACTGCTATCGAAAATGCTGTGAGCCGTGTTTTGGCCGCCGGTCATCGTACTACCGATATTGCCGCGGGTGGAAAAAGTATTTCAACGAAAGAAATGGGGAGCATCGTCATTCAGGAACTTTTAGCCTGAATCGAAATCATGCTAATAATTTTATAAAGCGGGGAAGAATCATGCATTTCGACCCCGCTTTTCTGTTTTCAATCTCACAAGGTTCATGGCCAGAGCGCATCCCGGTTATCTGTAACGCCTACCACTCTATGATACTCGTTTCAAACGACCTTGGAGACGCTAAAATAAACTTGGACACAGGCTAGACGTCACAAAGTTCAACTGCCTGCTTCAACCCCTGATAGGGGTCGATTGTGGGGATGAACTCCTGCCCTACATGACCCTGATAGCCAATATCCAGTAATGCCTGCATGATCGGAGGATAGTTGATTTCCTGCTTTTGGTCCAATTCGCCTCTACCCGGATTTCCGGCCGTATGAACATGACCAATATAGTCTTTATGTTCTCGAATGCGGCGTATCACATCGCCATCCATTATTTGCACATGATAAATATCAAATAATAATTTCATGCGGTCGGAACCAACCTGCTTGATTATATCGATACAATATTCGGTGTTGTCACCCTGGTAACCGGGATGACCTTTCATGGGGTGGCTGTCGTCCCGGGAATTTAACATTTCCAGACAGAGATTCACTTTTTTCTTCTCTGCATACCCTACAATTTTTTTGAACCCTGCTACACAGTTTTTGGCCCCTGCTTCATCGCTAATCCCATCTCGCATTCCAGTGAATGTGATTACATTTTTGACTCCCCCAGCAGCACAGTCGTCAATCCTTTTCCGCAGAATTTCAATACATTGATCCCAATGCTTGGGGTTATTAAACCCCACTTTGAATCCGTGACTGGATGCGATCGCACAGGTTAATCCATACTTCTTGAGAGTCCCCCAGTTTTCGGGAGGCGTCAGTTCAACACTCTTCATCCCAAGCTGCGATGCCACTTGCGCCGTTTGTTCGATGTCCCAATATTTTTTAAAACACCAGTGTACGACTGATTGATTAATGTCACCTTTGAGGGGCTGCTGACAAATAGTCTGATTTCTTTTTCCCGCATAAGCCTGCTGTCCCCCTAACCCCAGGGCCGTGGCCGCCATCACTCCAGAATTTTGCAATAATTTTCTTCGACTGATTTCTGAATTCATAATAATATCTTTTCTATGGACCTTTTTCTGTAAGTAGTCTATCGAGATGCAAGTTGAATTAAACGTTCCTTGATGACGAAGTGTGATACTACGATACCGACAAACATCGCTAGAGTAAATACGATATAGAGCGATTCGATGGCTCTTGCTCCCCCGCCCAGTGTGATAAGGCTGGCCGAAAAAAAGAAAAACATATTGCCAACCCACATGAGCACGAATGCCAGTGGCAAAGCCCCCCACTTGATGTATGTCGATAAAAGTGCCGTTAAATGCCAGAAAAAAAGGACTTCAATAAACATCATCCAAAACCCCGGTTCTGACAGAACCATTCCGAGATCGTACAGCATCTCATCGATACAGAGGACAAAACCAATCGACAGATAAAAACATACCGGGACTAAACTGAGCAGGCATCCGATGACTTTAGAGTATGCTGTTTTTGACATCGATTGAGGCAGCATTGCAGTGGATACCATCGTGTTCCACTGGACCTCAACATGAAAGACACGGGCTGAGATCAGACTAATCTCGATAATAAGTACAACGAGCATCGTCCAGAATACAGTCAGGGCAAATTCTTCCCTTGAATAGCTGCGTGATAGATACGCAACAAAAATACATAATGCCATTAAGGCAATCCCATAGCAGCATAATTTGATCACCGCCATTCCATAGCCACCATTGAGAAAGAAATAATCTTTCCATATTAATGCATTCGACCATGAACGGCCCGGTGAAAAGTAATGACTTTTCTTTTTTGCGATTAAACCACGCCCGGGACTTGTAGAGATTTCCGTCAGAGCAAACCGGTTGAAAAGTAAACACGCAAAGAAGAACAAAATGATTCCCATAATCAGATTGCCCCAAAACTGCATGTTCCAGGGAGATTCACTAAAACCGGAAATAAGGATCCTATTAATTTGACTCAATACAGAAAACTGACTAAGCCAGTCCAATATAAGTTTGGGGTAAAAGTTAATTATGGAACCAGCGGAGATCCACCCCTGTTGCACCATCACTAACAAAATCCATTTAAGCAGTGGAATTCCAAAAAAATAAAACGCGAGTGAAAGAACAACAAGCGTGGATGCAGAGCGAGATCGCGCACACACGACGGAACAAATCAAACCCAGGTTTGACAGAAAAAACAAAAAAACGGCTAATGCAATATAGGCAGAAATCACTTGAGAGAATGTAACGCCACCTAATGTAATCGCCAGTAATGTGAAGGGGAACTGGACTGATAGCAGCAAGAGGGCAGAAACCAACCGAGGCAGTGATTTTCCCAGTAAGAGAGAGATGGGATTCACCCCCGCCATCAAGAGCAAACCGATCGTTTGTTCTTCTTTTTCCTCTGTGATTGCCGTGGCAAAAAAACTGATACCTGCCATGATAATAAAGACAAAGTTGAGATAGATGATTTGCGTAAAAAAAACCAGCCCTGCAGCAGCCATAAATCGACTGGTTGTATGCGCCATCATTAAACTAAACAGGATCATCACTGCGAACAGGAATCGAAACAAATGCGTCCGTGTCAAACGGAAATCGACATTTAATGCCCGATGAAAAAGTGCAAACATTCCTTGAAACATTAACGCACTCCCTGTTCGGTTAAATCCAGGAATGCCTGATTCAGATGCTTCTTATCTTTTTGGAATGACTCTATTACTCCTTGCAGATTTATGATTTTTGATAATAGCTTACTGGTGTTTGTTGTCGTTGCATCAAAAGAAACGCGTAATTCTCGAGCTTTTTCTGTTTTTTCTACATTAAGAACTCCCGATTCGTTCGCCAGCGATTCTACAAGCCCTTCCACTTCTGACGCTAATACAATCTTATAAGTGGGATGCTCTTGTTCGTGTGTTAATAACCCATCCATCGTACCACTATATTTTATTAATCCGCGATCAATGATCGTCACGCTGTCACAAAGTTCTGCCAGCTCACTCAGAATATGCGAACTGATAAAAATGGTTTTCCCCATGCGTTTTAATTCTTGAAGTATTTCCATCAGCTCAATTCGTGCGCGTGGGTCTAGGCCGGAAGCAGGCTCGTCAAGCAATAATAAATCAGGGTCATTGACTAAAACGCGGGCCAAACTAACGCGTTGCTGCATACCACGCGACAATCCACTAATCAGCGAATCCTTACGACCATCCATATCAGTCAGCGTCAGCACATCATTGATAACCTGATCACGTTGTTCCACTCCCAGACCATATGCTGCGCCGAAGAAATCCAGATACTCAAAAACGGTCATTTGACGATAGGTACTGAAGTGGTCGGGCATAAATCCAATTCGTTTACGAATCTCTTTAACGCCGGTTAGCACGTTATTCCCAAATACTTCGATTTTTCCAGCCTGGGGTCGCAACAAGGTGCATATTATTTTTAAAGTGGTCGTCTTACCTGCACCATTAGGACCAACAAACCCATGCAAAGATTGCGGATGAACCTGAAAACTGATCCCTTGCAGCGCCCGGTGGCCCTTAAAGGCGTGTGACACATTTTTTATATCAATTACAGGGTTATCATCGAATATCGGCGTATCAGAAAGCAATTCATTCATTTTGCTAGTCATTCATATTATTGAGTAATGCAATCTTATTTACAAACAGTGTACGTCCTTGTTGTAATCCATTGACATTCGTCTTCAATTTAAATTCATCAGGAATATCACAGTAAAAGAAAAGTTTGATACGTGATAGATCGTTATTGTAAGTCCTGAGTTGACCCGGTCGAACTAGATTCAAATTTTTCATGACCAGTCGTTTATACAAACTGGCATAGACTTTGGGAGTATCTGTTTCTTCATCGCGATACCCAAATCGTCGATTATATCTTGAATCTGATTCTAATATGGATTTCCATGCTGTAAGTGGCGTTGAGTGATTTCCCAATTCCAGAATAAAGGCATCTTTCTCCCGGGTCTGTTTTAGATCGTATAAAACACGATTATAGAGAACTTGACTGATCGATGTATTCTTTGGTAATGCTGAGTTTAACTTGATTTTCAGCGTTTTTAATCTTGATTTTTTATCGATCTGATACTCGAGAACTTTCATGACAGGTTTCGGATAGGTTGCTTTAATACGACACATGAAACTGCGGGCAGAAAAGGGAGGAATATCCGCATGAAAACTTCCATCAACGCCATTCATGATTGCCCCCTTAACTTTTTCAATTTCTTGAGCCGTTGTGTAGATGGCGCCTTCGCCCTTTCCTGTAAACTGATAGTCAGCACCATCGGTAACAAAAGCATTGACGCAATAAGTTAAATCATAATGATCGCCACTCAGTGGACGTGCAATGATCAAACTATTCAGTGTTGTTGTTTCACCATAGCCACGTTTGCCAACACTCCAAAACATGGTACTGAAAAGTGCGACTGTCATTAGAATAAAGAGCAATGAATTACGATAACCCTTTTGTTTCTTATGAAAAAAGTAGCAGCCAGGAAATATCATAAGCAAATACGCTCCTGTCATTAAATATATCATCGACCAGTTATGGTCAGGGTGTGTCAGTTCTGAAAGCTGATAAAGTAAATAGGAATTAAAATTATCGATTACACCGTTATTGTAAGTTTTTGGTGCTTTTTTAGTTGTTTCAGGAGTGGGGACAGTAGCACCAACAGCAGATAACTCGGCACTTTGAACTTCCTGTTTTCTTGACAATAATTGTTTTTTATCCAACTCTTTAAGTTGACCGGAATGACGAATAATTAACCCAGCACCAATACGGAAGTGATCAAAAGGTGCATTAAGCGCAGACATGTTCGTCGTAAACTTCAAGTTCGCGTCAGATGCATCGGGAAGCAGATGCAATATTCCACCGCGATAGAGCCAATCCATAAATGAATTTCTGCGTGCTGCATCCCAACGTGGGACGTGGTCCAGAATTATTTCATCCAAAGAATCCGTTGCAGTGACAGACGGGGGGAACAGTTCATCAAGGAACGTTTTAAAATGACTTCCACCTTGCGATAGAGCATTTCGATCAACGAGAATAATACGCGATTTATTCGCAGCTTCATTCTCAGTGTTATCAGAGTTTCTACCAGGCTTGTTGATACGACGGCTGTAAAGATTACCAGGCCCCCAGCTAAGGGACCAGTTTTCCTGCTGCTCATTATTAATAATATAGGGGTAAAACTGCACCCATTGAGATGTGTAAGGAGCAAGGAACACCCTGCGGTAGAGTGGAGCGCCAACTTTGGTGCCGTTGAACTGCAGACGATTCAATTGAACCAGTTCATCAAATGATTCGGGAGTATTATTGCTCAATAATAGAGAAAGTGGAATACATTGCCCTGTCGGACGTTGATTATTAAATCCCCAGATGGCTTCTTCAATATCCATGGCATAAATAGTACCTGGTAAAAGAAGCAGCATTCCGGCACAGCCGGTTAGCAACATTTGCCGACAAGATATGCTTGTGGATTTCATCGTATTAAACAGATATTTCATTGATCTGAACTCAAAAGAGATTGTTTACCTGAAGGGAACAGCGTCGATCGGTCTATAAAATTCCCCTTGCTGTCTAAACGACCAAGATTTTTATCGATATGCATATGACACTGATAACGGAACAGTAAATAACAGCCACCGTAAATGAAAGAATTAATCATTAAAGGACCCCAGGTAGTACCAAACTCATGAAATTCGGCTATTTCATTAATTACGATATACGATGCGGGACTGAGAAATAAACCATAAATGACTGACTCTTCATTAAATGAAGGATTCAGTATTAAAACCGGGAACATTAAAATGAATGGAAGAATACACCAGAGAACAATCACACCCAATGCAGAAAGAATTGCTTTCGTTTGTGATTTTACTTTCATGCCGATCCAGCAAAAAAGCCAGGTTAACATCGGTAGATAAATCCCAATGGTAAGTAGTGATCCAATCAAATAAGGCAGCCACTGTAATTCATATGGATTGCGATTGTTTGGATTGATCTGGGCGTACTCCCATTTCCACCAGGCTTCAAATAACACAATTGTCAGCAAAGGAACTAATAAAGCCATAGATAAACGTCGCACACCAGCAATTTTCTGCGTTAGAATGTCGGTTCCGGATATTGGTGCTGTCAGTAAAACATCCAATGTTTCATGAGAGCGTTCACCGGAGATCAGACTGGTTGCGGAAACCGCCAACAGCAATACTACCAGCCCCCAGATGAACCAGAGTAACATGACCGCACCTGGAACAATGGCTGCAGGGCTACTGGATGCAATAAATAAACACAGGAAAAGTACGGGGACTTCGAGCGCTATCAAAATTCGAAATAGATAGCGGACAGTTCCCAGAGATTTTTTTGATGTTTCACGCCAGGCAATCGGCCTGTTTTCTGGAAGTTGAATCTGTTCTTTTACGAGAACGATTCCGCGTGTAACCCGGTTATGATTGATTTTAGAAAAAATGCTGTCTAATGATTTGAAGAGATTCAATAAATAATTTCGCGAAGGAAGAAAAGCACGACGCACCAGAAAGTAGTGCGAGAAAATCAGAAACACAAATGTGCTCAATAAAATCGGGATACTGATGAGAAATGTTCTACCAATCGAACCAATTCCCCCTCCCCCGGATAATCGATCAAACCAATAGGGGGCAAATAACAGAAGGCTCAGATCGCCTCTCCTTGCAGAAATATAATTCGACCAAAGCGGCATGTCTCGTACTTGATCAGTTATCATTTTCAGAAAATCGCCAAAAAAGAACAGATTCAATTCATAAGAAATAACTGGTCCGAACAACATTAAAAAACCAAATACATATGAGGCAATAAATGCCGATACGGTCGTGCGAAAGAAACTTGAGCACAATACACCAAGCGCTGCCACCTGGAACATCGTGAGCACCAGCAACCAGAGTCCATTAATAAACATGGCCGGTGAGACGCCCCCCAATGAATAAGCAAATGCTAAAATCGGAAGTCCCAGCATCAGAAATGTAACCATGGTGATCAATCGTCCCAGGTACTTTTCCAGGATGATCGTGGAAGGACTCAATCGCGTAATTAATAAGAGCCCCAGGCTATTGTGTTCTTTTTCCTGTGTTATCACGCTACAGGTGATTGCTGGCAGGAATAAATAGATCGCGGTGAATTGTAAATAGATCATTGATTCAAATATTTGACGCCCGCGACCAAGTATCGCCAATGGATTATTTTGAAGGCCGGATACCTGGTCGAGACTAATATAACCGATACATCCCAGAAACAGCAGTGCATAAATTGTGCGGATAATATAAGTCCGTCGACGATTAGCCATCTCGGTTAATTCTTTGCTCAGCAAGGGCAAACTGATTTGAAATCGTCTCAATTTCATGCGGTTTTCCCTTCCGTCAGTTTCATGAACACCGTTTCCATGTCCATGGCTTCCGCCTGAAACATCCGAATTTTTACACCTGTAGCAGCAAGTTTTGCATGTAAATCTTCAACAGCCAACTGATCTTCCTGCAGCTGAATCGCCAGGCGATCTGCCTGAACAGTAACTGATTTCACACCTGGCATTGCTTCGATGTTTTCACAAACTCCATTCATTTCACCGACAATCTGGACATGAACAACGCGACTGAGTTCCAGACGCTTATAGATGTGATCGAGAGATCCCTGTGTGACAAATTCACCCGCTTCAATGATTCCGATACTGGTACAAAGTTGTGACAGTTCGTGAAGAATATGACTGGAGATAATAATCGTTTTCCCCATTTCCTTTAACGCAACCAATAGCTCGCGAACTTCTATTCGGGCGCGGGGATCCAGACCGCTGGCAGGCTCATCGAGTAATAACAAATCAGGATCATGTAACAGGACACGTGCCAGTGCCAATCGTTGTTTCATACCTCGGGACAACGAATCAACAGGCGCATCAATTTTTCCGGTTAAATCTGTTAACTCTAAGACATCGTTCACAATGGCTTTTCGTTTCTTGCGATCAATACGATAAGCGGCTGCAAAAAAATGTAGATATTCCCGTGCGGTTAAATCTTCGTAAACACCAAAAAAATCAGGCATATAACCGATTATTTCTCTGATCAGGTGAGGGGCTTTGTTCAATGAAATACCATTTATCTTGACCGTGTCACATTGATATTCCCGTTGTAACGTTGCCAGAACTTTGATCGTGGAAGATTTTCCAGCCCCATTTGGGCCGATAAAACCGAATACTTCACCCTTGGGTATCGAAAAAGAAATGCCTTTGACGGCTTCATATTTTCCGTAACGTACCCACAGATTTTTTACTTCCACCATTGGAGGTTGTGTGCTCATCAGAATCTGTCATCTTTTCATTTTAGAGTCTTAGAAGAGTTAGTTTAATTATCTGCAACAATAAACTGACGATAGATTGTGTCTTGATCTTTACCGGGAACATAAACGACAACCAACCATTGTTTTGGATCGGAAGGATCCAGAATACTCAGGTCTTCGTAATTATTACCACCAGAGGGTGATGTCTGTGAAATAATCTGAAATAGCCCCATTTGATTACGAACACATACATCGTCCATAAAACTATGTTGAGTTTGTTGATGGCCAGCGTATCTTTGGTAACTATGAAGCATTGGGTTCACTAATGCGTATGCTTTAGAATTTCGAATCTGACTTGGGTGGTAATCATTGGGTTGATAAAGAGGGAATCGTTTTACTTGACCATCAGCCCCCCCTTTATAGACCAATAACTGTGCCCGGTTACCAAAAGCTGTTTTGATTTGTTTATGAATTTTCTGTCTTCCCAAATCAGATTTCAGTTGTTCAACACGAATTGTAGACCAGTCAAAAGGAGCCGATAATTCCTCAGGATAATTATGAACAATACGATTCAGTTGAGGAGTCCATTGCGGCATCAACTGAAAAACTGAATATTGAGTAGGGATTGACCCTGAATAAAAGGGAGGCCCAACTAACGCAGTACTCATGTTCCGGGCGTACATATTATAATTTGGGATCATCCCCAGTTCGGAATGATTCATGGGCGTGAATAACCCGGATTTAATTTTTGTTTCAATCTGCTGATATGAGCCGGTAAATATCAATTCAATCTTGTTCTCTTTAACTGGTTCCCCTTGTGCATCCAAATCATAAATAGCTAGAACTTTACGTTCATATGAAGTCTGCATGAAATAGTCAGAGAGCATAAATGCAATCAGAGCAAAACCAATCGAGATTAAGGGGAATGTAATCCAGGTAAAACGACGTATCCTGAGTTTGCCTAAGATGAAATATTCTCCCGGCCCAATAATCAGTACATACCCCAGCAAGACTGCCATGATAATCCAGGAAGGCACAACACGCATTTCAGCAGGCATTAAGCTGGTAACAACTGCTCCACCAGTGAAGATTGGTCGATAATTTAAGCTGAGCAGTTCGTTGATCGAATAAGCATTCAAGTTGTTGTAGTTTGTCTGTTTTTGAGTCTTAAGAAATGACTTCACCAATGTATGATGATCCCACTTATCCTCTTTTTGATAATACACTTTCTGTGACTCTTTTAATTTCCATAAAAAAAATGGAATCCGACTCATTTCATTTGAAGAAAGCGCATTTTCATCCAGCGCATTCTCGAGCACGACCACTGCTCTTCCCCACCCCGTTCGCTGAAACCAGATCTGCATTGACTGATCGAATTTGAGATTACCTTCTGAATTAATGAGAAAAGGGGAGTTAGTCTTGTTTTCAATCAGGTTATTTAAAAACTGAAGCGGAAGCTGACCTGGAGTCATGCCGGCAATGATACAGAGGCTTCCTCCAGACCGAACCCACTGGCGAATTGCTTTTAAGTGGCGCGACTCTAATAGATTCAATCCGCGTGCGGTAATCACCAGTAAATCATACTGATGACAGTCTATCGGTATTTGTGGAAATTCCGGAGGGGGTATATGAATGGAAACCGTATTAACATCTAAGGAAATCTTCTGATTATTGAATAAATTTCGATTTGGAAAATAGGAATTGATTAAATCTTTATCAAGTGCAATTGGTTCCTCAGGGCTAATTGATTCAAATTTCAACTTGTCTAAGAACTTTTTTATATTCGGCGATAATTGGACATCAAATGGATCACAGACACCTACAGCAAACGTCCGCTGAAAACGACGACCTACATGTAATGCATATTCTTCCTTAAAATCATAACGGTTGTTTTTGGTAATAAAACTGAGCTTTAGTTTGAGTTCTCCATACGGATTAGTAACATTAAATGGTGGCAGGACCATCGGTATTTCATGAAATCCTGATTGCAAAGCGACATCATGTGATCTGAATTGGCCATATTTTTCGTTACCATCATGCGCTGACACAAAAAAATGACCCTCTAATAATTCGGTTGAAGAAACCGAACATTGCCAGACAAAAGAGACCGGTCCATCGCTCTTTGGAAATTGCGTCGGTTGATAAAGATCGACGGTCATCGGAATTGACTGTGCGGAGACAACACCAAGCATGATTATCATATAGAAGCCCAGGTAAAGCAGAATTCTCCGAATCATAAACCCAGTCTTTCTTTCAACTTTTATGTAGGAATCCCAGCAGGACGACGTTGAAAATACCACCATTCAACTAACAGCAAAACAAATGCAATCAAAGCGAATTCGCTCCAAAGAGGTTTGTCACTGTCTACTTGTGATTGCGCTGCCATTACAGGCACTTCACTAAACTGAATTTCATCAATGGTAACGAGAGAAGTTTCTAATGGGTTCAATAAACTGACACTGATTTCATCAGAATCAGCACCTTCACCAGTTATTAAATATCTCCCGACATGCAAGGCAGCAACACCAGAGACCATTCCATTCTTGTTGCTTTCGGTGCTATATCTCTTACCAGTCGGGGTTTGAATTTGATACGTTTCATCAGGTACATATTCTACCGCTGGTAAAATGGGAGTCGCGGAGGCCTGCACTTCAGCAATTCCGGCCTCCTGTAAAGTAAGTTGTATCAAATTCGAAACCATGATTGGAAAACCAATTCGATAAGGCATCGTCGAACGATCGGTATTAAAGAGAAAATAAAACTCCAGATCACCCGATTTTCTTTTTTGTAATAAAAGCGGACCTAAGCGACCGTGGACTAATACTTCGTACCCCAGGCCTTCCAGATCCTCGACACCCGAATTTTCGTTCCAGACGGGTTGTTCTGTGATCTGGACATCATTTAATTCAACATGTCGCAATAATGCTGAACTACGATTCCAGTCAACCACATCTGTTAAATTTGTTTCGAGCGATATGTATTTGATAAGATCCTCAGGAATAAATCCGACTCCCACTTTGACTAACCCTGGTTTCTCCAAACTATTTTCGGATGAAGAAATGATCAAATCATATTCAGCAGGACCGACTGTCTCATTTTGTTCCGGATACAATTCCAGGTTTTCATCATCTGCCAGAGCATACCGATAACTGGCAAGACTATCGCTAATGTAAACTAACAAGGACCGGGATCGGGGAATTGTCAGATAGGCACGATTATCTGACTCTAAACTATCAAATGAGCCAGGAGTCAAAACGGCTTCCAGTGCTGACCCACTGTCCGTGTTGACGGTAAATTCGATCCGTTGAGAATCACTTTTTCCTAAATCAACTTCTTCTTTGGCAATACTCTGCCCATCCTGTAGTATTTCGATGCTAGCCGGATTCTCAGATTTTAAAGAATTAGCAATGCGAATAAACACATCCCAGTTACCAGATTGACTTTTTCGTGCATTAAATGAGGTGATTCCAATATTCGAACCAGCGGGAGGCAGCTTCTGGTAATTTAATTCAAAGGGAAGATCAAAATTCACCTCCTTTGGAAAATTACCATCGGAATAGAATAGCACCCTTTTAATTGGTTTTGTTCTGGAAAGCGCTTGAGTCATTCGCAAAGCGTCTTCCAGCTTGCTTGGAACATCATCAACAGTTAATCCTGCAAGTGATTGTTTTAAGACTCTCTGATTATCAGTAAATGCAGTCAAACGGCGTGCCGTCGAACTGACAGCGACTAATGAAACTCGCTGATTGGGAAGCAAATTATCGATTAATTCGGTGACTCGCTCTTTGGCAAGTTCGAGGCGTGTTTTTTTTGTTTCAGGATCCGTAGCCGCCATGCTGGCTGAACAATCAATTAAGATGGGTAAATACTGTGCCCGATCCGCGCCACTGTGAACATAAGGCTGCATGAGCGACAAGACCAGAAAAAGTAACAACAAAATTTGCAGTAAGAGCAAGATACTGCGTTTGAATTTTTGAAAAGGAGAATTTACGCGCCGATCGTTGATCACGGAACTCCACAATGCCAGCGAAGGTACTCTCTTATGTGGACGCTTTAACTTTAAAAAATAAAAGATAATCAGCGGCACTAATAAAAAAAGGTACCAGGCCCCCTGTAGCGAATAAAAGCCAGGCCAAATATTCATCTGACCCATCCTTTCCGTCTTAGCAGGTCAAATATGATATGCTCCACAGTATCGCCACTGTCGATCGTCAGAAATCGTCCCGACCGCTGGCGACACATCATAGCCAGATGGTCTTCCAGCAAGGCGCGATGCTCATGATAAATCCCCAGTAAATCTCCTGCTGAAGAAATATCCAATGTCTGACCGCTTTCGCTATCAACTAATCGTAAATCACCATTGATTTCCGGATTGATTTCAGAGGAGCCCAATATTTGAACGCCATAAATTTCCAGCCCCGCACTGAACAGCATGTTGAAAGGACGTTGTAAGTCTCCAAATGATTCAAAATCGGAAAGAACGATCGCAACTCCCCGACCGCGATGTATTCGCAAAACATCTTCGACAGCATCTTCAACTGGAGAGTTTCCACCAACCTCAATTTTAGTGAGGAAATCGAATAATCGTTTCATGCTGATGCGGCCAGTCGATGGCGCAAACATGGCCGGTCGTGAACCTTTATGATTACATGCATAGACGCTCACTTTTTCAAAATTCAAGAGGCCCATGACACCAAAAGCAGCGGCTAACTGCTGGCAGCGTAAAAACTTGTTTTCGTAATCCATCGAAGAAGAGGCATCCAGTATCAGGACGACATGCATTTCTTCTTCATGCTGATATTGTTTCATAAATGGACGGTTTAAACGGGAAAAGATATTCCAATCGATATATCGCACATCATCACCGGGAACATAATTACGATAATCTGAAAATTCTGTACTGGTCCCCCCCTTACCTGAAAGATGCTCACCACGACTTCTATTGGTTAGTCGACGTGTCGGATTTAAACGCATTCTCTCCAGCATTGATAACGTTTTGTTATCAAACAAGCTCGTAAACTGATTTGTATTAGATTCCTGAGGCACCGCTGTTTAATCCTGTTCTGGTAATTCTTTGCAGTTCTGTGCTACCAAATCCATCACTTTAATATTTTCTGCCTGTCCATCGTAATTCAGCAGAACACGGTGTTGTAGAACTTCATTTGCAAAATAGCGAACGTCTTCAAAAGCAACGTGTGCTCGCCCTTCACTGAGAGCGCGTACACGAGCCGCTTTAATCAAAGATTGTGCCGCGCGGGGACTGGCTCCCCAATGCACAAAACGGCGAACTTCTTCCGTTGCGAATTCCGTCTCAGGATGGGTCGATAGCACCAGGCGAATGGCATAATCCCTGATCGGTTCAACGACGACCACTTTATCCAGAAGACCCCGCAATTCAAGTATTTGCTCACTATTCAAGAGCTTTTTTAGATTTGCCGGCTTTCTTAGAATGGTTTGCTGAACAATCGAATTCAACTCAACACGATTCGGAAAGGGAACACTGATTTTAAACAGAAAACGATCCAGCTGTGCTTCTGGTAAAGGGTATGTTCCTTCCTGCTCAATCGGATTCTGAGTTGCCAGCACAAAGAAAGGTTGGTCCAAACGATATTGCGTTCCACCAGCTGTGACAGTTCCTTCCTGCATCGTCTCCAGTAAAGCAGATTGTGTCTTGGGAGATGCACGGTTGATTTCATCGGCCAGCAGTAATTGAGTGAATATTGGGCCTTTACGAAATTCAAATTGATACGTTCCTGTCTCATCCGTACTCATAATATTGGTTCCAATAATATCAGCCGGCATTAAATCAGGTGTGAACTGAATACGCTGAAATTCAAGGTCCAGTACTTTTGACAGAGCTTTGACCAATTCTGTTTTTCCCAGCCCGGGAACACCTTCCAGTAACACATTGCCTCCACAAAACAACGCGTATAATGTCGATTCAACAACTCGCTCCTGACCAATGATCATTCGTGCGATTTCAGATCGAACTTCGTTAAATGTCTTCTTGAAATGGTCGGCTTCAGCCTGCAATACTGTAGGTTCTTCAATTGTTTCTGGCTGGCTCATCTTGATATCTCCGCAGAATAAAAGTCCTGTTATTTTTCGTCGTCAGATTGTCTTCTTCGTTTGAGGTCCAGCAACCGACCGGTGGTGGATTGATTTCCCTCTGAATCTGCTGATGGTGTATTGGGGAGCGGTTTGGTTTCCTTCTTTGGCTGTTGTGTATCGCTCTTCTCTTGTTCTTTATGTCGGTGTGATTGCTGTTTCTGTTCTTGCAGTTTCGAAACGGTTGATTTTGAACTGACCTGATTCGCTGTTTTTTTGGTGTCGCCTTTACGCAAATCCAATTCTTCGGATACGTCTTGTTTGCGTTGCAGTAAAGCACCCATTGTGGTCGTACTGCTTTTCTGATCTGGACCAAACCGGAACCAGCCGCGAATCACATACCAATCCAGTTGCACACGCCTGACACCCACATCCAGGGGCACGAGTATCGCTAACGCAATCAGGAACCAGTCAAAAATTGGATTCGAACTCTGTTTGGGTTTACGACGTCCATAAATGACGTCCGTTGCATTATCCGGATCCAGTCTTTGTCCCCCAGTTCTTTCTGCGATTTCTTCCATGACTATTGGGTTCGAACGAAATCGAAGAAATTCTGGTGAATAGGAAACGATAAAGCCACCATTGACATGCTCTTTTCTATCTCCCGATTGCCCTAACGCCACAACTTGATAGCGGCCTTTACCCCACAATGGAACAGACGCTTGGTATCTACGTGGACTGACTTGCTTAAGAACCACCGTTTCTTCTCGATCTTTGGGCCCCGATATTTTTGCGGCGATATTAAGAAAAGTATCTTCCGGGTGAAAATCTTCAACCATAATCGAAGCGTTATTACCAGTTAAATGACTCCACATTTTGAGCTGTGACTGATCCGAGACGCGTGAAATCTTAATCATCAACTGTTTGACAAACGCCTGATAATAATCCCAGTTGACCCAATCTGATCCCCAGTTTGGAGACAAATCAGAAGTAAATGCTGCCGTTGTTCCCAAGCCATATCTCCAGAAGGCGAGTACCGGGTCGATATCACCTTCTGCTTCTTTTTTCTCAGGGGCGTTTAAAACACCTTCCGCTCGCGATTTAATTGTGGTTAACACGTAACCATGTAAAGGAGGTATTTCTTGAACTCCTTTGAGAACCGGGGAAATCATACCGACTTCCGGAGCAATCGTTTCGTTTTGAATCATGCTCCGTTTCAGCGTTTTTGATTCTTTGATAAAAATGGATGGTAACTGATTCGGATTCGATGGAAAATAATATCGTCCTCCAGTTGCACCAGCAATCCCACGCATCGCCGAAATATCACGCCCTCCATGCGGAAAGATGGCCACCATCGACACACTGACTTTGTTCTTTACAAAACGTTGTATCAACTGCGGAGAAGGAGGCTGGGGATCACCATCAGAAATGATAATCATGTGCTTGGTTGAAGCATCACTTTTAATCAATCCTTCCAACCCCAATTGCATGGTGTTAGCAAAACTTGGCATATCTCCAATCTGAGCACCATTGATTTTAGGAACCATTTTTTCATAATTACCCGCGGGTGTCAGTTCGAAAAGCCATTTTTCCCCTCCCATATAGTCATACACTAATACTCCAACTTCATCCTGCGCCCCTAATACTTTGACGGCCTGTTTCGTGATGCGTTTTCCCCAGGTGTTACCTTCAGGAAATTCACAGGTATGTAGAATAATCGCAAGTGCACCTTTAGGAAGGATCTTCTTTTTTGTGATATCCATTGTCACAGGCAGTGCGTCTTCGATAAGAGTCCGGTGATACCCTCCCGGGCCATAACTGTTTTCGCCGCCAACCATCAAGAACCCAATCCCTTGATTAAAAACAGCATCATGTACTGCTTTTAATTGGATCACATTAAACGCATCGGCGGGAACATTCACAAACAGAATGGCATCATAAGGCATTAAAGAAAGTGAATCGCTGGGAAATTCATAGGCAGACATCGTTTCTACAATTCGTTCACCGTCGCGAATCGCTTTGACTAAAGGCTGCCAGTCACGGTCGTCTCCTACAGGATCTGTAACAACCAGGACCTTACCTTCGCCTTTCACAAAGATATAATTTAAAACCGTGTTATTTTCCTGGATTTGATCATCATCTACCTTGGTCTGAATCGTTGCAGAATATTCATAATAGCCAGCTTCGTGCAGATCTATTGGCACAGTGAAGCGATTCTTCCCCGCTTTGAACGATACATCTAGACTCATCGGAAGCAGCTCGCCATTTCGTTTTATAACGAGCTTACCAGAACCGTCTTTTAATGATGAAAGTACAACCGCAGCTTCATAACTTTCTCCAAGTTTGACATTGCGCGGTAACTCCAGACTTTCCAGCCAGACTTCTTTGTCGTATTCATAGTGAATGGGTATGACATCAACGGCAATATCCCGAGATTTCAACTCATCCAGAATTTGTGATATTGAGCCTTCCGTTTCCGTTCCGTCACTGATCAATACAATGCGACCACGATTATCTTCCGGCAACATAGCCGCGGCCAGCGAAAGCGTCTGCTGTAGATTGGTTGCACCACGATCAATTCGCGAGTTGAGAGCTTCAAACGGAAAAGAGACTCGTGGCGGGAGTTCGACTGCCGAATTTCGTCCGAAGACGACCAGCCCCGCCTCGTCAAGCTGTGGTTTTTCGGTTACTGTCTTTGTCACAAATTCCAATGCGGAATCAACCTTAGATTGTCCAATCGAATCAGAAAGGTCTACTGCGTAGACAACAGAGATCACATCGCGTACGCGGACTGATCGCGGCTCGGCAATTAACATGACAAACAGCCCCAGCATTAACAGCCGCGAAAGCAATGCTGCCAATCCTCTGCCTTTACTCAGCCCTCCATATCCGGCTACCGAAAGCCACCAAACCCAGATAGAGAACAGGATCAATACAAACGCCCAGGGACGGGCAAACAGTAAGACCCCGGAAAATTCAAGACTGAAACAGACAATGGCATAAAAGACAAGAAATAGAACAAAAGGCAACGCGCGTATCCATGGCACTGGCACCCGCGGTCGAGGAACTAATTGATGATAAAGGTCTTTGATCTTCATGGTATCAATTTTACGATTAAACGATTGCCAGTGTCAGCTACGAATACTTGATCTTTGGAATTTACAGCAAGTCCCCACGGAGTCGAGAATTCCCCCTGTTTGACCCCCGTTTCCCCGAATCTACCTATTATTTCACCATCTAAGTTGGTTTTGGTGATCCGCCCTGCTCCATATTCCACAATGTAGAGCTCCTCACTGTTGATATCGATTGCAATGTCATAAGGATAGTAGAGTGGAATTCCACCCGTTTTCGTGCCTAAGATTTCCAAAAAGGTTCCCTGATCAGAAAATACCTGGATACGATTATTAATCGCATCCGCGACATAAATCTTCCCCTTATGCCAGATCATTCCAGCAGTTCTCTGAAATTCGCCGGGAGCAGTTCCAACTTTTCCAAATTCCAGCAAATACTCGCCTTGTTCTGAAAATTTCTGGACACGATCATTATTCCCATATTCAGCTACATAAATATTGCCAGTGGGATCCTGCACAACCGAAACCGGATAAATAAATTGACCTGGCCCCTCACCATATTCTCCCAGCATCTTTTGAACTTGGCCCTGCGCATCAAAAAAGACAACACGATGGTAATGGGTATCTGCAACTGCGATTTGACCATTCTTTAGAAAGCAGACTCCCTCTGGTTTTCCAATTTCAGAATCAGGCATCTTCCATTGTCTGATGAGTTCGTCTTTGGCATTGTAAACAAGAACGCGCCCCGCATTATCAAGTACAAAAAGTTCGTCATTCGGTCCAACATTCACACTCCGCGGAGCGGGAACCTTGGTTCCTTCAGAGGGAACTGACCACTGTTTGATCTTGGAAAACCTGAGTTCCGGTGCGGAATCAAAATGACAGCCGCCTGCCATGAACAGGCAAAACAGTAACATTAACAATCGTATAGAAACGCGATCGCCTTTTTGCAGGTAGGTTCGAGCAGGACGGTGATAAACAATATGCGCTGCCTGTGAGTCCTGATGTCGAATTCTGACTTCTTCCAATGACCCACTGAATGTCGTCTGCTGTACTTCCCACAAGCTTTGTTCATCGTTTTCAAGTGTTAATTGCTCAGGACGAACCAATTTGAATTGATGGGCAGCTGTATTCGCTTCAGGCTCATAACAGAGTTCAGAAAGATTATTAATGGGACCCAGATAAGAAGCGATTTGAGATGATGGCGGATGATAATACAATTCTGAGACTGTTCCAGAATAGACCACTTTCCCTTCATCAAGACAAATGACATGATCTGCCTCGCGCAGTACAAGCTCTGGTAAGTGGCTTGAAAATACGAGCGAGGCCTGATTGGTTTCGCAGTAACGATGAATCGCTTGCCAGTAAGTAGACCAATGCGCCAGGTCAACGTGCACCAGCGGTTCATCCATTACAAGTACTTTTGGCTGACTGGAAATCGCTCGGGCAACAGATAAACGTGATGCTTCACCTTGCGACAATTGACCTGGATATTGGTTCCTGACGTCCATCAGACGAAACGAAGACAGTAAATCGTCTACTGTTTCCTGTTGTGTCTCGCGGTTGGGATGGACCAGGGCTAAGTGCTCCCCAACCGTATACTGAGGCCATAGCCCCAGAGAATGCGGCACCCAAAACAGTTCCAGAGCAGGCCCTGTTTGGAAATACTGATCTTCGCGATACACTGTTCCCTGATCAGGAGACTCATAGTTAACGAGCAGATTCAGCAACGATGTTTTTCCCGAACCAGAATAACCCATGACTGCAGTTGTGCCTTGTCGAATCTCAAGATTGATATCTGACAGACGAACGCCGGAATCCCAGTTCTTACTGACATTTTTCAGCGACCATAATAATGAATCAGATTGAAGAGTTTCAGTAGCCATTATATTTAAAAAGTCTCATTCATAGTTGAGCGGTCTGAAACAGTCATCCACAGTTTTCTTACGATTGGAAAAAAAAGAAGACTGATTAAAACTGGTATGCAAAAACTGAGAAAAGTCATTGCAGAGAGAACAGAATTCTGCCCATAGTGCATTAAACCGTATAATCGAATCGAGGAGGTCATCGTATTGTTGGGGGCCAGAATCGAACTGATCGTAACATCCCAGTAGGCCCAGAAAGCCAGCAGGACAACGGCCCAATATTGCATTTTCCCGTTCACAGACCAATGTAGGTGCCCTCCACTCTGTGACTGAGTATGATTCTTGGAGCGACTCAACAATCTCGTTAGAAATAACGAGTCGTTTTCCTGAGACGCAAGAATGATTAACTTTAAAAAGACGGCTCTGGGAAAAAGAAAAAGTACTAACGCAATAAAGAATGCCAAAGGAGTGTCGTATAGCCAATGTCCGGATTCGGTTAAGAATAAATTAGCCATGACGATTGAAAGAGTCAGGGAACCGCAGAGCCCGGGTAGACAAAACAGAAAGCCTAATATTTTAAGTTGACGTGGTTGATTTCTCGAAAAAAAGAAGGCAGCCATTCCCCAGGCTGCGATAGCAGATGTGACACCATAAACCAGTCCCCAGGTACATTCACGCAGAGTCTCCGTCAATTGCAATTGATTCTGAAACAGACTACCCAGTGAAATCACACCACCCCAGCCAGTCAGGCTGAATGGAATCACAACGACCACCAAAAAAGCAGCCAAAACATAACCCCAGGACTGCAAAGTCGAGGAAAACGAAGTTTTTTTTACATTGGATAGCTGATCTAATCGTGGCTGAAGGCGAATTCGACTTAAAAAATATAAAACACCAACGATAACTACTAGCTCGATTAACAATGGTCCTGTCAAAAATGAAACCGTTTCAGAAATCGGAACGCCTCCGGCTTGTGCGTCAAAAATCCACACCATCCATGAATCTCGATAAATTAAGGAAGCCATTTCAAATTCCTGAAATGCCAGCAGAAATAACAACGCTCCAACAGGTAAAGACGGCAGCACATGTTTCCACAGAAAGAAACTCCAGTGAGTTTTCAGATCAGAAAGTTGTGTAGAATTTGAATTGACTGATTTTCGAATATAATCTGCCTCTGTTGAAATGAACGGAGAAGAAAAATAAAAGCAGACAATGCCCACGGGAACAACTTTCAGCAAAACGAGACTGGAATAAATCAGTTCTATCAATAGAGGGTAATGTACCAGTTTTAGTGAAATCAAAGACCATGCATAACCAACAATCAATTCCGGAACCAGAAAAGGAGCCAAGATCAGAATCAGTAACAGAAAAGCACGTTTTGAATGACCAGCATTAATCAGATGTGACAAAGGTCGGGATAATAAAACTCCCAAAATCGAAATAATCAGACTGCGCAACAGTGTCACGCCACAAATTGTGGCCAGGCTCATTTCACATACTCCGATTTAAGCCAGGCCAATGTTTTCGCTCGCTGTATGACTAGATTTGATAATGGATAGGCATTCTCAATAGATCTTTGAAATTTTCTGACTGTCTCGGGAACGTGTGTCCAATCTACTTTTCCCAAAGGAATTTGTCGCGACTGGGATCGCGCCAGCTTGAGTTCTACTTCTTCTGAAAGTAAATAATCCACTAACAACTCTGCCTGTTCACGTTTTTTCGTTCCTTTAATAATGGCAACACTATTCGGAATTAGAATAACGCGGCCGTCGACAGTCACAGGCAATACAGCAACGGGTCTGTCTTCATCTACCGCCACAAAATAATCGTCTGTATCGGTAAACCCCAATGCACAGGCACCGCTGGCGACCAGATTTTTCACACTGGCATTTCCCGATGTTTCCTGGATCTCTCTTTTCTCAAGAGAATGATGCCATTTTTTTAACTCGTCCAGGCCCCATGCATCACAGAGAACCGTATAATGCGTTAAAGTTGTCCCATAGAGAGGCTTTGCGATTGCTACCTCATTCAGAGGCCCTGACAATTTCTGATCGATACTCTCTTTCGAAGCATTTAATTTTTCTGTATTTGTGATGTAAACTCGGAGTCTCGCTGCAAATCCGGTCCAATAACCCTCTACATCTTTAAATTGATCCGGAATCCTGCTGTAACCCTCCCCTTGATAGGCTTCCAATAACCCCCGCTCTTTGAGGTCAACTGTGCCCAGAGTTTGATTATTCCAGAAAACATCACAACGAGGATGATTTTGCTCACGAATAATCAGGTTAGTTAACCCCAGTGATTTGGTCGCTTCGGTATCAAAGCGTGGTTCAACTTTGATTCCCGTTTTCTGCTCAAATGCCTTCAATATTTCTTCAGAAAACACAGCGTCATGTGCACAATAAACGACGAGCGCATCTTCATTCTGCTGATAAAAAAAGAAGATCCCGATGGAGATGATGGCAGCAAGTTCTACCATTACCAGGATGAACCATCCGGAAAAAAGCCGCCCCCTTGTTTTCTGATTCATTTCTTAGATGATTTTTCTGCTGGTTGTTTCTCTAATGAATTGAAGTACTTTTTAATCCCTTTATGGTAGCCTGGAGGAATTTGCTCTTGAACAATTGCTTCGCTCATACCCTGTTTAATTTTGAGCAAACTACTGAACTGTTTTTTTGCTTCGCCACTATCGCTGAGTCCTTTGGTTTTGAGTGAAAGAAGAACTTTACCAGCGGTAATAGCTGACTTTGATTTCTCTGTTTTAAATCCTGTCTTGGATGAGTCATCTTCGTCGACTTTGCCGCCCCCTCCCTGACCTTCACCACCCGTGCCCTCACCGGGCATGTCCCCCATCAGATCGGCATAAAGCTCTTCATAATCTTCCAATGTCAGACAATTTTCACATGCTTCACCATCCAAACCTGATTTCTCATTTGCTTTTTTTGCCATCTGTAATACTTTGAGAGCTTCTTCCAGCTTTTTCATATCTTTAGCGGATTGTGCTATCTCCTTTAATTCCATTTTAGCAAGATCCATTGACTGCATTGCTTCCTTTAATGCTTCTTCCGAACTGAGTCCTTTCGCTTTTGCCATCTGCATTTGTTTCATTGCCCGCTTTAGTGCAGCAGACATCGCTTTAGAATTGGTTTCTTCGCGCGCAAATGACTCCATTTCTTTTATTTTTTTCTGGATCTCATTTTTCAATTGCTCACGTTTTACAGGATCTGTTTCTTTCATTAATCGCTGAAGCTGATCTTTTAATTCATCCATTTCTTTAGTAAGAGACTGTGTAGAACCTTCCTGAAGTTCTTTATTCCATTTCTGCATTCCCTCATTTTTTGACATGCCACCGAATTTCTGAGACTGGTCGGTTTTGATCATCAGACTTTTCATTTTCTCTTCGGCAATTTTACGCCATTTACCACCGATTGTTTTTTGATGACCGGCAAGAGTTTCTGAGTTCTTCAGTTTCTTGCCTGGAGTCATTTTTCGAAAATCCGATTTCAAGTTTTCGACAGCCTTTTTTACATCTTTGGATTCTTCATCCCCTTCACCGGTATCCTTATTCTTGAGCTCGGCTAATCGAACTTTTGTAGCCTTCTTGGATTTCTCGAATTCTTTTGATTTCTCCTGTTCAATTTTTGCTGCCTGAACTTCCCCAAAGGGATCAAACTGAGGCGTATACTGTAACACTAGAAATATCACTACAACTCCTGCGCAGGAAAGGGCGATTCTTCGCGCCCAATCAAATCGGATCACATTTGCAGGCTTGATCTTCTCTGCTTTCTTTTCCGCATCGAGGGCAACCAGAGGTTTATAATTGCCCATGGCATTTTCGAGCATGGTTACTGTTAAAAACAGATCTTTCGTCTTCTGTTTTTGATCAATCAGCCTTGCCGCTTGTTCTTTACTTGGCTTTCGAAACAGAAGACCGGAAAGTAATACGGTTCCCAATAGCACAACGCCTACAGATTCAAGAGGAAACCATTCTCTGTAATAACCAGTAAATCGGCTCGCTAACAGCAATGCCAGATAAGCTGCCGCACTACAGACAAAAGACACATATAATTTTCGCCCACACAAGGCCACTGTCAAACGACGTTGAACCCGCGTTATTAAATGATTTGACTTAGTCATTTTTTCCATTTGGTCTTCCCCGCGTTGAACAGGATGATTCTCTACTATTTTATATTGGCTTGTTTTTGCTTTTCAACCGCATCTGCTTCTTCAGGACTGATTAGTTGATCTTGATTAAGATCTATTTTTGTAAATATAGATGGATCAAATAAGAATTCCCGGGGTGAAATATCTTCGTCCCGATTGCGGTCCATGCGTTGAAACCATCGCGGTCCCACCACGGTCCTTTGCACCATACGCGTCTGTCTCATTGACATGGAATTATTACGTGGAGCGAATTTAAACAAATTTGGTTTTCCCAATTCGAAAGTCAACTTAAAATGTCCCCGCAACTCGGAACTATCCAATGATTGATCATGATTGCCATCGAATTGTTTTATCCGCTGCAGGCTTTTTTTCAATTCGCGTGGACTGAGTCGCTGGTCGCGATTGGTATCCAAAATTTCAAAAAGTGATTTCCCATCATTATCAACTGTCATCACAACCTGATTCTGAATAGAAGCTATGTCTTTTATTAAAAAAGAGGTTAGCTCTTCAACCGTCAACATCTCATCCTTATTTTGATCCACTTTTTTATAATTGGTGTTGGGCAAATCCAGCTGCATAAATTCAGACTGATTTAAATATCCGTTCTTGTCATTATCGGCAACACGAAAGCGGGCCTGATAAAACCAGACAGTATTGTCAAACATATAACGTGAACTCTTAGCACGAATTTCAAAAAGTAGACTATCCACTCGTAATTGTAACCTGGATCGTGAACGCGATTCTACTTCACTAATTCGATTCGAGTTTTTTTTCAGTAGTTTTAATTGTGGACGAATATTTTGCGTGCGAGGAAGCACAATCTGCAAATTCATATCCACCACTGGATTATGCAGATAGGCCAACAGCTCGTCCTGATCAAAAAAACCATCTTGATTACGGTCATATTTAGTTAGTTTGGCAGCATCAGGTTGCTTTGATCGAAAACACTCTATTGAAAGTGCATCCTTTTTTGCATTCGCATATTCAATGTACTTCTTAAACAATTCCTGAATTGCGGCAGTCAGTGATCGATCATTATCCAATTGAAGAAAAGGAGTCTCAACGGTTTGCCGAAGAACCGGCTGAGCAATACCCTGGTTAGAAACGGCTCCAAAAGGCCTTAGCTCAGCAAGATTGAATACTTGATCCTCGTCGCGGTCATACTTGAAAAGTGTTTGTGAACTCACCTGAAATTCCCGATCGCTCACAGAGCCGTCACCATTCTGATCTAGCTTGCGAAATAACTCGATTACCTGAGATGTTCTGGCAGGAGCACCTGCCACCCGAAAGGCAGTTCCTTGAGCAAGATGAATATAAGCAGCGAATTCCGCAAGACTCAACCGGTTATCAGCAGGGGGAATCTCAAGTAATTTCATTCGCTGTTCGGGATTCCCCTGGTCATATCGTTTGAATCCAAAGGCAGGCAGATTTTTTATCTCCTGCAGATCAATAAATTTGTCCTGATTACGATCAAGCGAACGGAAGAGTCGTTCACTGTAATCTGTCGTCGTAGCACGAAAATTACCTTTGTCAACCAGCAGGCTGAGTTCGATCACAAAAGGAGCTGAGGGAGCCAGCAGGATCATTCTCTGAACAGAATATTGATCTTGAGACTCAACTGAAACCGGCTGGACTTCGCCCCTTGATACACTGGTATTCATATTGAATCCCAGTATACCTGCAAGCAGCAGACTACAAATTGTTATGGCATTTTTTAGCATCTCAGTGATTCAATAAAAATTCGCTGCTGTTTAACAAAGCCCAAAAAAGATCCGAATAAGCGTGTATCTGATTTTCGCCTGAACCTGCTGATGCGATAACAGTTTTCAGACGATTGATTTCATCTTTTGTTGGGTAACGACTCAATGCGGACAGGAAAAATGCTTCGATTTTCTGCTCGTCGTTCAGTTCTGGAAAGTCAACGATCGCTGTAAAAACGTCAGATTGTTCGAGGCTGGTGGCATTTGTGATAAACGTACCATTCATTAGAGACAGTGCCTGGAGTATCGTTGCCTTGGGATCCAGTCGATTTTCCGACTCCGACTTGAATAATTCGTAAATTTCTGCCTGAGGTGAATTCGTCCCCGGACGCAGAAGAACAGTATCGTCGGTTGTTTGCTGGAAAAAACCGGTTGCCTGAACCAGATTTGCAAAGATTTGTTCTGCGGTTAAACCACGAGTCGGCATTTTCCCATACCATTCAACTTGGGATTGGCTGGAGTCTGTTTGACGGCTGGAAAGTTGGTAAGTCTGGCTAGTGGTGATTTCACGGATTAAATATTTTAAATCATAGTCATGTTCTCGAAATTGTATTGCCAATAATTCAAGTAGTTTTGGGTGAGAAGCACGATTGGTTGAGGAAAAATCATCGACGGGATCGATGATACCCCGACCAAAAAAAAGACTCCAAATCCGATTCGTGGTTGCTTTTGCAAAATAAGGATTTTGGGCAGATGTGATCCATTGCGAAAGCCGGCGTCGTGGCCGAGTTTGTTCATTAACCCATTCGGGTTGAATTCCGTCAAGAAATATGGCTTCCACTAAGCGATTTGTATCAGGAATTTTGATCCGTGGTTTTCCAGTAACTTCCCTGACAAGCAGTGCATTTCCAGGAGTACCAGGTTGTGACTGATCGAGATTTGAAAAGAAAGCCGCGTATTGCCAAAACTGATGTTGTTTCCAGGAATCAAATGGATGATCGTGGCATTGGGCACATTCGATCCTCACTCCTAAAAATGCCCGTGAAGTACCTGCAGCCAGATTTTCCGGTTTTAATTGCTTTGACAGATAATACGCACGCGGTGTCAAAACTTGTGAAATCTCTGACCTCTCTCCACCTCGATTGATATCAAGTGGTACATCAATAATGTTCCTGACAATCTCATCATAGCCCGTGTTGTTCAGCAACTGGGACCGCATCCATGCATCAAATTCAGGTATCTGACCACGTGTCTGAAGATCAGTAGATGTTTCTGGAATTAAAATCGCGCGCCAGATGTTAGTAAAATGTACAACAAATCCAGGACTTGCCAACAGGCGATCAATCAGCTTTTCGCGTTTCAATGGATCTTGATCAGCCAAAAAAAGCCGCAGTTCGGCAACAGGGGGGATTTTTCCGGTCAAGTCGAGTGAAATGCGTCGCATAAATTCAGCATCAGTAGAACGCTGAGTCGAAATTATGCCCTCGCGTTTCTTGGCCTGATTGATGAGCTGGTCAATCTGATGAGCGAGTCGCTTTTCTGCCTGATCGTAGGCAAAGCCGGAGGTGATGAGGGAATCATTGAAGCATGCCAAGTAGCACAATAGTACGAATGCAACAAAGGCATAGGCCGGAGTTGGTCTGAACTTGTGTTTGTGATGATGTATGGTGATACTCAACACGTTACGACAACCCTTCAGATTGGCAAACAGACTATGGTCATATAGCTGCGACAAGAGAGAAATGATTGCGATCAATGACCCTTTGATATATAGTCAATTGTACAATCAGAAAAAAGCAATACAAGGGCGATCTACCCTGCCCTTTTACGGTCTCCCGTTGATAATATCGTATACAAATCGCTGATCTTAACACTTTCCGGTAAGTTTCAGATATTCTTGCGGGAAACTACAACTTTAGATGTTTGTGATTCCCTTTTTTGCTTACGTTTTTTTAAATTAATCAATATTTCACCAGTTAAGGTGCTTCGGTTGTTAATTTCAGCCCTCAAAATTTTTCTAAAAAAATATAAGGATGATCTGTTTGCCATCGTAGGAGGATGTGGACTCCTCTACTTTGCCACTTTAGATAAAGATTTAGCCTGGTTTTGGAAGACAGCAGGCTATGTACTTCTCATCTGGGGGATCGCGACATTCTACCTGCAACTGAAATCAGAAAAAAAGCAATGAGCTGACAGATCCTTTTGAGAAATCGAAATCAATTTTTGAATCATATCTGAGAAATAACACTTTAAGAAATCGATGCTGACAGGAACGATAGATGCAAAACCAACTTGTGACAGTCCGAGGCTTTATCCTTTGCATAATAGCACTTCTGACGACGACAACTTCGACGTTCGCTGGAAACTGGCCGATGTGGCGGTATGACTCAGGTCACACCGCTTCTTCGCCGGATAATCTCCCAGATCAGCTGACACTTCTCTGGACACGAAATTGGGGTAAACGGGATCAGGCCTGGGACGATCCGCTCAATAATGATTTGATGACGTACGACAAAATCTTAGAACCCGTCGTTTTTGGAAACCGCATGTTTCTCGGGTTTAATGACTCCGATAAACTGATGGCAATTAATACAGAGCATGGCAATACACTCTGGACCTTTTATACAGATGGTCCCATTCGATTTTCTCCCGTTGCAACAAAAGATCGCGTTTATACCGTCAGTGATGACGGACATTTATATTGTCTGAATTCTGAAAATGGCGCACTCATCTGGAAATTTCGTGGTGCTCCCGCTGCACAAAAAACATTGGGAAACAAACGAGTTATTTCTGCCTGGCCCGCCAGAGGTGGTCCTGTGCTTTATGAGGACCATATCTATTTCGCTGCCAGCATTTGGCCTTTCATGGGCACATTTATCTACGCTCTCGATGCTGAAACAGGTAATGTTGCCTGGGTCAATGATTCAACCAGCGCCAGCTATATCAAGCAGCCTCATAGCGCCCCTGCTTTTGCAGGGGTTGCTCCGCAAGGTACTTTAGTTGCGACGGAAGAACTATTACTGGTTCCAGGTGGTCGATCCGTGCCCGCCGCTCTTGATCGAAAAACAGGCGAATTAAAATATTTCCATCTGGGTGGTAAAGGAAATGGTGGGTCATTTGTAATTGCCAATTCGACGCAGGCTTTCGTCCATACGCGCTATCGGGGTGTTCGGGAATATGACCTCAAAACCGGATTACCAAAACTGTTCGTTTATAATGAACCCGTTCTGCATGATGAATCAATCTACTCAGCGATACTAAAAAATAAAAAGCCTGTTATTCAAGCTCATAAAAAGAATCACCAGGAATTATGGTCACTTGCTGTTGACGGTCAGGGAGACATGATTCGAGCAGGAAATCGATTGTATGCCGCAGGAGACAAGACACTTTCTGCAATCACGCTTCCTCTCAATAAGGATCAAAAACCACAAATAGCCTGGCAGCTTCCCCTTCAAGGACAGGTTTTAAGATTAGTCGCGGCAGATGATAAATTATTCGCCGTGACTTCTGAGGGAGAAATTAAGGCGTTCGGAAATCCCGGAGATAACACAACTCCTCAGTCAAGCGATCAGAAAAAATCCGATACATTAAATCCCGCGCCTCATTCCACAAAGAAGGCAAAATCGTTACTGGAAATCACTCAGGCAAAAAATGGTTACATGATCTGTTATGGAGCGGATAACCAACCGCTATTTGACGCATTCCTGCAACATTCTCCATTGCGATTAATTGTGATCGAAAAAGATCTTTCCAAAGTACAGGAATTGCGAACGAGATATGATGCACTGAATTTGTATGGTTCGCGTATTACAGTTCACCAGGGGACTCCCGATTCATACCAGGCGCCACAACATATTGCGAGAATCACTTTAATCAGTGATGCTTTTGCCCATTCTCTCAACGCCAAACAACTAAAACAAATCTACCGCTCCGTTCGACCGTATGGAGGTGCAATCTCGATCTCCCTTAATAATCAGACATCGCACAAGCAAATCATGTCTGTCTTTCGGAAAGCCGAATTGCCAAAAGCAACCAATACTGCTCGTACAGATGAATTTCTTATTGAACGCAAAGGTGCACTTCCAGATTCAGCAGACTGGACGCATCAGTATGGCGATATTGCTAATACTGTAAAATCAAATGACAAAAGGGTCAAACTTCCGCTGGGTGTCCTTTGGTTTGGCGGGAATACACACGATGACATTCTACCCCGCCATGGCCACGGTCCTCCAGAACAGGTTGTTGGCGGCCGGACTTTTCTGGAAGGGATGAACAGTCTCAGTGCACGCGATGTTTATACGGGTGAAGTTCTCTGGCACAGAGTATTTAAAGATCTGGGAACGTTTGGCATTTACTATAACTCAACCTATGAGGACACACCTCTGAGTACACAATACAACCAGAAACATATTCCAGGAGCAAATTCGCGCGGGACGAATTATATCGCCACGGCTGAAAAAGTTTATCTTGCCATCGGGTCAGAATGCCATGTCTTAAATGCCAGTGATGGAACGACTCAACAGGTTATCAAGCTGCCAAATCCTGAAAATGACTGGGCTTTTATTGCAGTCTATGATGATATTCTGTTAGCAGGAAATGGTTTTGCACATTATGGGAAACGACTGGATGAAAAAACAGGCAAAGATGGACCCGCTGCAACTGACCTTTCAGCTAGTCAGGGATTGATCGCCTATGACCGTCTTTCTGGTGAAATGATCTGGCAGGTGGATGCCATTCATTCATTTTTACACAATGGCATTGTTGCGGGGAATGATCGGATTTTCTGTCTGGATAAACTACCGGCCAGCGCCGAGAAAAAACTATCGCGCAGGGGCATGGCTGACCCTGCACAATATCGCATCCTTTGTATCGATGCTTTAACTGGAAAAGAACTCTGGTCGACGAAGCAGAATATTTTTGGTTCCTGGTTGGGTTACTCTGAAAAATATGACATTTTACTACAAGCTGGAGCACGCGCTAAAGATCGTTTGCGAGATGAAATCGGACAAGGCATGCTTGCCTTCCAGGCAAAAAACGGGACTGTACTCTGGCATAACAAAGACCGAAAATATACCGGGCCTTGTGTCTTGCATAATGATCTGATCATCACCTCAGCAAATTCGTATGAAGTGTCTGGTGGCGCTTTCAATATTATTGATGGAAAGCCTTATTCCATCATCAATCCTATTACAAAGCAAAAAGAACTCTTGAAGTTTTCGCGTACTTACGGGTGCAATTATGTAATAGCCAGCGAAAACCTGCTGACCTTTCGTTCTGGGGCTGCTGGATTTTATGACTTAAAATCACAAAGTGGTACGGGGAATTTTGGTGGATTCAAATCCAGTTGCACTTCCAATCTTGTCGTTGCAAATGGAGTGTTAAATGCACCTGATTACACACGCACCTGCAGCTGTTCTTACCAGAATCAAACATCATTGGCTCTCATTCATATGCCAGAAATTGAAATCTGGACGAATAGCCAGTTGGGTACAGAATCTGAATCTTCGCCTCTCGTAAAGCAGGCAGGGATCAATTTTGGTGCTCCCGGAGATCGCCGATCAGATAACGGAACACTCTGGCTTGATTACCCCAGTGTAGGCGGACAATCTCCAGATTTAAAAGTGACTCTTTCTAATTCTGAATTTACCCGCTTCAGACACCACTCACTGAAAATTGTAAAACCGCTTCCGGAAAATGGGTTGAACTGGGTCGCTGCCTCCGGAATTGAAGATCCGGGAAAAATCACCATTGCAATCAACCAACATACAAAACCAGAGCCACCTGAGGGCATCGCTATTGCTGGTGTGGAAGACGATGCCGAAGAAGATTCACACGGCAAAGTAAGACTGCATAGCAGTGATCTGGAGTTGGGACTTGACGGGAAAGACTTACAAGTAGTCGGCCTTCGGTTTACTGACATCCCCTTGACTTCTTTCGATGAGCTTGAAGCAGCTTATATTCAGTTTACGGTCGATGAAACGGGAAAATCTCGGAGCAACCTAAATATCAAGGCGGAAAACACAGCCAATTCACAACCATTCGTTGAAACAAAACAGAACCTGTCCACCCGAAAACAAACAAAAAACTCTGTTAAGTGGTCTCTTCCTGCCTGGTCAAAAGCGAATGCACATGGTTCTGGACAGAAGACTCCAGACCTGACTTCTTTGTTTAAAGAGATACTTGCAAAGAAAGACTGGAAAGCGGGAAATCCTGTTACATTTCTGATTACAGGTACTGGAACCCGAGTCGCCAAATCCTACAAAGGAGCAAGTTCGGGATCAGCGAGACTGGTTCTGAAAACAAAAACGCAAGGACAACGGAAAACACAGCCAGTGACTCAATCAGTAAATGAAGATTCAGCCAGGCGATATACAGTCATTCTTACCTTTACGGAGCCTGATGATCATGTCAAAGCGGAAGAAAGAATCTTTGACATTCGTCTGCAGGGAAAAAGTGTACTCCAGAACCTGGACATCGTGAAAGAAACGGGTCGGACAATGCGTTGTCTCGTGAAAGAGTTTCAAGGAATTCCCGTGAACGAGCAGATTGAAATTGAACTCAACGCTAAAGGCGATTCTAAGCACCCGCCCGTTATCTCAGGAATTGAGGTGATTAGCGAAAATTAAAGCAATGCCTGCCTGGTATCTGATTCCGAATCAGGATGTGAGAGGTGTCTTTGCTTTTTCGGAAATCCAGTCCTTCAGGTGGAGCTGCACACTTTCAAAGCCTCGAAAACGGTTGATGCTTGGAGCAAAACTGATTGAGAAGGGACCTCCTTCTGCTTCCATCTGGCTCGCCCATTCTCCCTTACCAAAGGCAATTGCGCGTATCTTTGTTTTTTGTTGTTGGAAGACCAGCGAAAGATGACGCCCCCCTTCTCCCATTGTGCGGGGAGGTTCTGCCAACTTAACTCGTGTCGCTACAAACTGAGGGCGCGGATTGTCTTGACCAAAAGGCCCAAGACAATCCAGCTCACGTACGGCCTTTTTTGTAATTTCATTTAAACAGACTTCTGCATCGATACGCACTTGCAATTCATACTCGGATGGTTGGGGAGCACTGGCCGCATATTCAGAAAATGCCAGTCGAAAACCTTCGATACGATCTTCATCGATTTTGAGTCCCGCAGCAGCCTGATGGCCTCCATAGCGAAGTAAGTGTTCGGAGCAGGATGAAAATCCCGCATGCAGATCAAATCCGGCAAACGACCGCGCAGAACCCTGGCCTGTTCGAGAACTGGAATCTAATGCGATCATGACCGTCGGCTTTTCAAAATGTTCTGCAATTCGATTTGCCACAATACCAATAACACCCGGATGCCAATCTTGATGTGCCAATACCAACGCACTGTGATTGGCCCATTCGTCATTCTCCTCAACCATTTCTTTGGCTTGCTTCATAATCCTTCGCTCAACAGTCCTGCGATTTTTGTTGAGCTCGTCGAGGTAAGTCGCCAGCTGACTGGCTCTTTCCTGATTATTGGTCGTTAACAACTCGACTGCTAATCGTGCCTGCCCTAAACGGCCCGCTGCATTGAGACGAGGGGCAATGGCAAATCCGATATCTTCGGTATCGAGTCTCTGGTCAGACTTGATCTCCGCGACTTTCATTAGTTCCTGCAAACCCAACGGTGCTTGGTCTGCCAGTGCATTCAACCCATATCGCACGAGAATTCGATTTTCACCAACCAAAGGGACAACATCAGCAACAGTACCAATTGCGGCAAGACCAACTGCACATTTCAGATACTCACGCATGACCGGAGAAGCCTTCTGACCGTCACCCAGTTTTTGGCAAACTGCCCAGGCCAGCTTCAAAGCAACCCCGGCACCACACAAATGAGGGAATTCATAATTGCCATCTGGTAATCGAGGATGAACCAGACAATTAGCATCCGGAAGTTGATCACTCATCTGATGATGATCGGTAATGATCAACTCCAACCCTAATTCTTTCGCGAGGGCAGCTTCTTTCAGACTTGAGATCCCACAATCGACGGTTACCAGTAAGCGGCTGGGATCTTCCTCATGCAGTGCCCGAATCGAATCGCAATTCAAACCGTAACCATCATCCAGACGATTGGGGATAAAGTAGTCGCATTGCCCATTCGCTAAAGTGATACAGTGCAATAAAATGCTGGTCGCTGTCATACCATCGACATCGTAATCACCATAAATCGTGATGCGTCGCTTGGCATTCAGTGCGGCAATCACACGTTCGGCAGCTTCTTCAATTCCCGACATGGAACTGGGTTCCAGCAAGTCTGTCATGCGAGCATCAATAAAACTGCGCGCCGACGGTGCGTCTCTGAATCCCCGCGCGATTAAAACTTGCGCTAATAAAGGAGAGACCTTCATATCCGAACTGAGACGACGGACCTGTGATTCATCGTGGGGCGCAAATCGCCAGTTTTGAGTCATCCTTGCTCTCGATCAGAATAAGAAGATTAAATGCCTGATTGCAACGCTTACGAATATTTAAACAGAGTCGCGTCCGACTGTCAAAACCAGCGGATTGATTATCTGTACAAAATGAAAGACATTCGATCTATCTGAAGCGAAAACGAACCTGAAACGCGACTCGAATGTCGGCTTGTCAGTAGAAGCAGGTGCATAATCGCTCTAATCGACCTGATCCTCAGTGGTGCAAGCACAGATCTCGGTGTCGGGACTTGTGGGGACCTGAGATCAACACTAAACTGTATGCTTCAATGACTTTTACGATACCCCTATTTCTGTTTAGATTACGAATTAAGGTTTTGGGATGAAACAAGTTCTTTCTGCATTAGTAATGAACCAGCCGGGTGTATTAGCCCATATTTCGGGGATGCTAGCATCTCGTGCGTTCAATATCGAAAGTTTAGCTGTCGGTGAAACAGAAGAACCGGAGTTTTCCAGAATCACTTTTGTCGTAGGAGATTACAACAAACTCGATCAGGTCAGAAAACAGTTGGAAAAACTGGTGACCGTTGTGAAAGTCGTCAATTTTTCCGGACAAGACTACGTCGAAAGAGACCTGATGCTGATGAAAGTAGCGACTCCTGGAAAATCACGGTCAGAAATTCGTGAATTAGTCGACATTTTCCGTGCGAAAATCGTTGACGTGAGCTCTGAAAACGTGATGATCGAAATCTCAGGTCAGGAATCCAAAATCAATGCATTCATTGACATGATGAGACCTTTTGGAATACTTGAGATCGTACGTACAGGGCGAATCGCACTATTACGCTCAGAAACAGTGAAAGCAGACGTTGATTCAGAGACTGTGGAAACTGTTTAACAACTCCATCAGAGCATTTAGCAATGTGATTTACAGTTGAATGACTCTCATCGAGCAGGAAGTTGTTTCCAAAGATATTGTTGAAGCAGCTTTTTGGCTGTTCAAGTTCTAATAGAAGCAGAACCGGTTTTGCTTCTCTCAGCCTTACATCATTACAAGAGATCAGGATTATGGCAGTAACAATTTATTACGACGATGACGCAGATTTGTCCCTGTTAAAAGATAAGACAATTGCCATTCTTGGCTATGGTAGCCAGGGACATGCACAAGCACAAAACCTGCGTGACAGTGGTTGCAATGTCATTATTGGACAACGTAAAGGAAGTGAAAACTACGATCTGGCTGTCAGCCATGGCTTTGATCCAGTCCCTCTTGCTGAAGCGACAAAACAAGGAGATCTGATCAATATCCTGCTGCCTGACGAAGTTCAGGGAGATCTCTACAAAAGCGAAATTCTGCCTAATTTGAGTAAGGGAAATATTCTCTTATGCTCGCATGGATTTAATATACACTTCAATCAGGTGGTTCCTCCTGTTGGTGTAGACGCTGGACTAGTTGCCCCCAAAGGTCCAGGCCACCTGGTTCGCAGCGAATATGTAGCAGGCGGTGGTGTTCCTTCATTGATTGCATTATCAGATGATGCAGCTGAAAGTACTCGCCAACTGGCATTAGCTTATGCAAAAGGTATCGGCGGAACGCGCGGCGGTGTGATCGAAACCTCTTTTGCGGAAGAAACCGAAACTGACCTTTTTGGGGAACAGGTTGTACTCTGTGGTGGAGTCAGCGAATTAGTGAAAGCCGGTTATGATACACTTGTAGAAGCCGGATATCAGCCAGAAATGGCTTATTTTGAATGTATGCACGAATTGAAACTGATCGTGGATTTATTCTACCAGGGTGGTTTGAATTACATGCGATACAGTGTTTCTAATACAGCTGAATACGGTGATTACTCAAGTGGTCCTCGAATTGTTACAGACGAAACCAGAAAAGAAATGAAGAAGATTCTCTCCGAAATTCAATCAGGAGAGTTTGCCAGGAACTGGTTGCTGGAAAACAAAGCCAATCAGGCCTCATTCAAAGCGATCCGCCGTTTAAATAAACAGCATCCGATTGAAACCGTCGGTAAAGAACTTCGCCGCATGATGAGCTGGATCGATTCCAAAGAAGTCTAAACCAGTTCAGCAGATCCGGAAGCATATATGTGGCAAAGACTTAAATAAGTCTTTGCCACTTTTTTTTGATCAAACCCTCTTCTGTTAGTTTAGTAAAGTGGTTCAAGTGATAACTATTTCATCCCCACTTGTCATTCAGAATGTACCGTCGTATAAAAAGATAGCGTCGATCACATCCATTGGGAATATGAGCCATGACATCATCATCACTTCCTCTACACTCGCAACACCAGCGAAACTATCATGATAACAGATTTGTTTATCCCGTGTTGTCCCGTCGCAGCAAGGGTGTCTCAATCGGGATCAACTTAAATCCCGATAAAATCTGCAATTTTGATTGTATCTACTGTCAGGTAGATCGCAGAGAAGAATCAGAAACACGGTTTGTCGAGTTCGATCAACTCCTGGCAGAGCTTGATCATATGCTGAACTTTGTAATCAGTGGTGAGATTTATCAGGATGAGAAATTTTCCTCAGTCCCTGAAGATCTCAGAAGATTGAACGATCTTGCTTTTTCTGGTGATGGAGAACCAACGACGTACCGCAATTTTGACAAAATTGTCAAAGACGTCGCAGACTTGAAAAAGAAATATCGGGCCGATCAGGTCAAAATGGTATTAATCACAAATGCCAGTATGTTTCACCGGAAAAGTACGCAAAATGCCCTCAAAGTACTTGATAAAAATCAAGGTGAAATCTGGGCTAAGCTGGATGCAGGCACAGAAGACTACTTCAAAAAGATTGATCGCACGAAAATCCGGTTTCAGCAAATTCTGGATAATATTTCGCTTGTTGCAACACAAAGACCGATCGTCATTCAGAGTCTATTTATGCTGGTCAACCAGGAACCTCCTGATGCAGCAGAAATAGATGCTTACTGTATGAGACTCAATGAAATTATCAGCGCAGGCGGACAAATAAAACTGGTGCAGGTCTATACCATCGCACGCCAAACTGCTGAAGACTATGTTGCTTCACTTCATACAGAACAGGTGGATGAAATTGCCTGGAAAGTGAAAGAAAAAACGAGGCTCACTACAGAAGTCTATTATGGAAACGCCGACTGACAGAGAAGCGCTCTCTGTCAGTCATTTGGCGATGCGAGCGCATTTCCTTATTCGTCAAGTTGAACGGGTTCCAGCTCTTTGGTATTTCGTTCAATCGCCAGCACGATGGTCTGCTGACGCCGCTTGTTTGATGACGTATTGACTGCGGGAATCACCTGCCTGCCGTTGGGAAGGCTCAATCTCAGAGCAAACCGCCCTTCTTTACTGACAGGAATCTTTTCTCCCAGCAGAGTTACCTCCGACTGAGGATCCGATGTCCCATGAATCAACAACTCTGTTTCCACATGAAACTCGCGTTTTGATTTCTTGCCTCGTCCTCCATTTGATTCTCCATTGGAATCAAGGGTCAGAGGCAAAGCAAGCCTTGATACTTGACTTCCCCCATTCTCAGCGCGAGAAGTGTAGCGTCTGGAGCGAGTCGCCGAATAGTTGCTATCAAGGGTACGTTTCGTTTTCCCACCCTTTTCGCAAACTTCAGGCATTGGCGGGGTCAATTTATGCGAGTAGAGTAAACCAAAAAACTTGTTTTGAGGAGTCACAAAACCAAGCTGCAATTTATACGATCGAGCAGGTTGATCGATTTGCACATACCACAACCCCGCGTCAATCTTGACTTCTACATCTTTAACATAAGCTTTGCTGGTCCGGCTATTTTCATTTGTCGTGATATCATAAACACGAATGACAGGAACTGCCTGATACCAGTAGGCACCTAAAGCTGCCTTTGCTCTGTCCAGGCTGCCCTGTGTAATCGTCCAGGTTGCCAGCAACCAATGAGAATCTTTGACCTCTGCTGTCAAAGTTGTCTCGCTCGATTCCGAAGTGGGCAACATTTTTTCGCTACCAGTACTCTGACCATTAGAACGCAGCAATTTTTGAATTTTAGCTTGATGTTCCGAAGGAGTCAGATTAGTAGAGCTGTTTTGCGCTGGAAATGCAGGAACCGCAGCAGGATTGGGGGCTGCAGAGCGGACTGTTTTTTTGGTAACAGCAGTGCTTTTCTGCTTGGGTTTGGATTTCGCAGTCTTGATCTTAGCAATGGCTTTGACCAACTCCTGCTTACGCATGCCATGCCAACCGGCAATACCATGAGACTTTGCAGTTGCTGCTAAATCACGACGGGTTTGACACTCAAGGGCTTTAATCATCGCTGGGGACATTAGGAATGACTCCCAAATATCAATCAAGACACTGGTCGGCGTCTCAATAATGCCTTAGTCTTCCATGACATTCAGGTTAAGTTTTAGCACATCTGTACCGTTTTACTGCATTCAAACAATCGAAAAAAATACTGAATCCCTAATTTTGTTACGATCAAAATGCAGTAAATAATATGTAAACGTCAAATCATTTATTCGACCAGGACGCTACTCTCCCCAGAACAGAAAGCCACTAGTATCTTTTCTCAAATTCAGGAACTCTAACTGGTTTCAAGTAAATCCAGTCTTCACATATCCCTGATTTAAAAATGAACCCTTGATCAGACTTTCCAATCACATTAAACAACTCTGTAATGATGGTTTATTGCGACTTTCAGTGCCGGATTATGATGTCATTGTTGTCGACATCACACATGATTCATTTTTGAAACATCTGATTACTTCTAACATAACAGGACATAAAAATCAACTATTACGACCATCTGAATTCTGTAAAACAAGCCACACTACAACCACATCTCTTTTTATAATAAGGACTTATAATTTTAGGCTCATCAAAATACAGTATCATCACAACACATCATCTTTGATCGCGATAACTTTAATGATGCACAGGATAAGCGAGGGATTTTCCTCCTTTACATAACAATTGAAAACCGTGTGCTCACAGAGATCGTTTATCATTGATGTTGATCACCTTCACAGGTCGGACACACATAAACAGAATGATTCCTAACCCAAATAGGACACAAGCATACTGAATTTCATTTATGAGAAATTCTCTATTCGCTCATTTGACTTAGCCTATACTTTGACTCGACTGGGCAATCTTTCTACATTCTCTCACAGGTTTGCCTGATATTGATTATGCAAGCTTTTTCAGACAAGAATTTGTGTGTTTTAGCTTCATCATTGAAGGCATCTTTTCATGCCGCAACCTGATCGACAGAATCGCAGTTCACTGGCCGAAGCTCATCTTTGGGTGAGCCGACTGACAACTGTGAGCCTGGAAATGGCGTTACCTGCTTTTTTCGGCCATTGGCTGGACAAGAAATGGGATACCGTACCACTCTTCACTGCAGTTGGTGCTTTGTTAGGTTTTGTTTGTGGTTTGACACATTTATTACAAATGGCGAAAGATGCAGAACGCAAGGAACAAAAGAGTAAAAATCAATCTATGAAGAAAACCGATTCTCTTCCTGATGATGATCACCAGACAAACAAAAATTGAATATCCCCCTACAAGCAGCGATCAGATCCATGAGAACTGGTCAGCTTATTAATATTTCAAGCAATAATTATCCAAGATCCATGCTCTCACCCACTCAATCACAAAGCAATCAACCACTCAAACAGTGCAGTATTCTCATTGGAATTTCCATTTGTTTGTTCATGGTTCTTTGCGTACCAGCATATTTGATTGTCGGCATACAGGCCGTTGAGGGCTTGGCGTATGCAAACATGCTCTGCCTGGTACCTGGCTTGTTCATTTTTTTGATAGCAGGGTTTTTATTTCGTGATGCAGAGCCGGTAGCAGTGATGGCAATCTCTACTTTAGTGAGATTAATGATCGTGGGTATCGGCACAATGGTCATATTGAAACTAAGAGCTGACTTTGGTTTACCGGAATTTCTAATTTGGTTATTGATTTGTTACTTTGCGTCTCTATTGGTTGAAACCTTGTTGATCATTCGGTAATCTGCCGGGACTGATTAGCCTTCATAAAATATTAAGTCTGATAAATTCTTGAATTGAGCTTATAAAATGGCCGCCGGTCACTCTGATACATTTCATCATGTTCGCGATTTTCCGCACTTTGAGCTTCCTTGGGGATTCCACCTCGAGATACCCTCGATTTTCGGATTTCAAATCTCGAAATTCATGTTGTTGCAATTAGTGGCTGTCACCATTATCTTCTTCATCTTTCGTGGACTAGCCAAACAGGCAGCCGGAGGTCAGGTGGTAACGGGCCGCTGGTGGAACTTCTGGGAATCGCTTGTGATCTACATGCGGGATGAAGTCGTTCGTCCAACGATTGGCGAAGGACACGATCATGATGACGACCATGGCCATGAACCACATCAGAAAAAACAGGTAGGGCATTCAGCAGATCAATACCTGCCCTTTGTTCTCTCCTGCTTCTTTTATGTACTGATTTGTAATCTTCTGGGAATGTTCCCCTGGCTGGGATCTGCCACTGGTGAACTCAATGTGACAATTGCATTGGCATTCACCACATTTTGTGCAGTCGTCATGTATGGCACGCGGGAGCAGGGATTCATCAGTTTCTGGTTATCGTTAGCTCCGACCATGGAACTTCCGATGGCCATGAAAGTTGTCTTATTACCGATGATCTGGGTGATTGAATTTGCCGGATTTTTAATTAAACATGCCGTATTGGCGATTCGATTGTTTGCCAACATTATGGCAGGCCATACTGTAATCGCTGTCTTTCTGGGATTCATAGCAATGACTGCGGATTCCGGATTATGGGCGATTGTCATGCCATCGAGCATTATCGCCCAGTTATTTGTTGGTTTGCTGGAACTGTTTGTTGCATTCCTGCAAGCATACGTTTTTGCGTTTCTTGCAACTCTGTTTATTGGAGCTGCTGTGCATCCTCACTAGAGGAACAGTAACTTATCTGACAGTCTTGCTTAGTATATTTAGTTTGAGTGTTCCTCGTTGAGAAAGGTCAGGGGATAATAACAATGATCCAGGCTTTACGGATTATCTACATGACATGCGTTGTTGTATTGGCCACTGCTGTTCCTGCAATGGCACAAGCAGGTGAAGGTGGTGGAATTTCACTGGGGGCTCTCGGTGCTGGAATCACCATCATCGGAGCTGGCTTCGGTATTGGTAAAATTGGCGGCTCAGCTGTAGAAGCCATCGCTCGCCAGCCAGAAGCGACTGGTAAAATCCAGACAGCGATGATCATTTCAGCTGCGTTGATCGAAGGTGCGGCATTCTTCGCCCTCATCATCTGCATGATGTGATGATAAAACTGATGTGAATGTTTTACCGAGATACCTGTTCTCAAACGATTGAGAACTATTTCGCTACTATTTCTTCTGATGACAATGTGAGAGTTTTTGATCATGTTGAAAAGTCTTTGTACTAACCGCTACAGCATTATGATACTCGTCATGAGTGGCATCATCCTGGGCAGCGGGCTGATCGGTTCAGACGCAACATTATTTGCAGCTGAAGAGGGAGGTCACGCAACCGGGGCTCCTCTAGGCTGGAAAACAGACCTGGCACTCTGGTCTCTCATTGTATTCGGGATCTTTATTATCTTGCTGAAAAAAGTGGCCTGGGGGCCGCTTATTGAGGCTTTAGATGAGCGCGAATTGAGAGTGGTTTCTGCCATTGAAAAAGCAGAATCAAGTCAAAAAGAAGCAGAAGAACTAGTCAAAGAACATGCACTTAAAATTGAGGCAGCACAGGATGAGATTCAGTCCATGATGGTTGAAGCTCGTTCTGATGCAGATCGAATCAAGCAGGACGTTCTCGAGCAGGCTCGTAAGGAAGCGGAGACCATCAAGTCTCACGCTCTGAACGAAATTGATCGAGCACGTGAGCTTGCTTTAAAAGATCTGTTTGACCAAATGAATGGTCGAGTCATTGATGCTACGGAACAGGTTTTAGGACGTGCACTCAATGAATCTGATCGTGATCGACTGATTACAGAGGCGTTGTCTCAGATTTCAGGCGGTTCAAACTAATACGAGTGACTAAAAACCTTTATGCAGATGTTTTGCGTAGAGTTTGAGTGATTTATCCTTTAGCTGTGAGTTATGATCCGCGTGAACGATCAGAATAACGTTAAAACTCATGTTCCAAGTGTAATGGAAGACCCCAGCGCAACTTTGATTGCCAAGGTTTATTCCAAAGCACTTCTTGCTTCGATTCAAGAATCTGATAAAGATTCTGTACTCGAAGAGTTTTCCGAATTTCTGGATATCGCGATTACTCAGAACCCGGCTTTTGGAAGAATGCTGATATCAAAATCGCTTAATAAAGATGAACAATTAGGCCTGATTGATCGCGTATTAGCACCTAATGCCTCAGAGCTTCTGACTAACTTTCTCAGAGTTCTGGCAAAGCATGAGAGACTGGATCTACTACAACAGATCTTCACACAAATTACGAAGTTGCGTGATTCTGAAACCGGCAAAAAAGCGGTTCTCGTTCGAACAGCTTTTGAGCTATCGGAAGACACATTAAATAGAATCAGGCAGCGTTTGGAAGAAACCCTGGGTTTTTCCCCAGTAATCAATACATCAATCGACCAGTCTGTAATCGGTGGCCTGGTTATTCAAGTTGATGACACAGTATATGATGGTTCTCTTCGTACTCGTCTAAAACAATTAGGCGGACGATTGAGCAATAGGAGCATTCATGAAATTCAAAGCGGACGAGATCGCTTCAGTCATCCAGAAGGAAATTGAAGACTTTCGCGGCGAAATTGAAACCAGTGAAGTAGGACGAGTCCTGGAAGTGGGCGATGGTATCGCACGCGTTTATGGTCTCTCTTCTGCCATGTCTGGTGAAATGGTAGAGTTTTCCAATGGGGTGCGTGGCCAGGTCTTCAACCTCGAAGAAAACTCGGTCGGTATTATTATCTTTGGTGATTACCTGGCGATTGCTGAAGGTGATGAAGTTCGCAGTACTGGTAAACTGCTTTCAGTTCCCGTGGGTGATGAACTCCTGGGAAGGGTTGTTGACCCTCTGGGTAACCCGCTGGATGGAAAAGGTCCTATCGTTGCCACCGAATCCAGACCTCTGGAAGTGGCAGCTCCTGGTGTCGCGGCCCGACAACCGGTGAAGCAACCAATGGCGACAGGTATCAAGGCCATCGACGCCATGACACCAGTCGGCCGTGGTCAACGCGAATTGATTATTGGCGACCGTAAAACGGGTAAAACCGCCATTGCAATTGACACGATTCTCAACCAGAAAGGGAAAGATGTCATCTGCGTTTATGTCGGCTGTGGTCAACGTGCTGCGACGATTGCCGGTATTGTGAATCAACTTACTGAACACGGCGCGATGGATTACACTGTTGTCGTCAGTGCAACTGCCAGTGACCCTGCTCCACTCCAATATATCGCCCCTTATGCTGGTGCAGCCATTGCAGAGCATTATATGTATCAGGGCAAACACACTCTGGTTGTCTATGATGACCTTTCCAAACAGGCTCAAGCATATCGTCAGTTGTCTTTATTGATGCGACGACCTCCCGGACGCGAAGCGTATCCTGGAGACGTATTCTACTGCCATAGTCGTTTACTCGAACGATCTGCTCGTTTGAGTGATGAGTTGGGTGGTGGTTCCATGACAGCCCTGCCCATTATTGAAACTCTGGAAGGCGAAGTATCTGCCTATATCCCTACGAATGTGATTTCGATTACTGATGGCCAGATTTATCTGGAACCCGATTTATTCTTCGCCGGCATCCGTCCTGCGATCAATGTGGGTATCAGCGTTTCACGTGTAGGTGGTAATGCTCAAACCAAAGCCACGAAAAGCGTTTCAGGAAGTCTGCGACTCGACCTTGCTGCTTTCCGTGAACTGGAAGCGTTCGCCCAGATGGGTACCGAACTCGATAAAGCAACTCAAGCTCAGCTTGATCGTGGCTATCGTATGGTTGAATTATTGAAGCAACCACAGTTCAACCCCATGCCGATGGCTGATCAGGTAGTGAGTCTGTATGCCGGAACCAAAGGATTCTTCGATACAATTCCGATCATTCAGGTTCAAGCTGCAGAAGCGGAGATGCTGCAGTTTATCCATGACCAATATCCAGAAATCACAGACAAGATTGAAGAAACCGGGAAACTGGAAGATGATATCATCGAACAGTTAAAACCTGTGCTGACTACATTCGTAGAGCAATATCTACGAAAAAACGCGTAATCGATTTAGTGATTTAATTGTTTAAATAGATAATCAATAACAGGTTTAGAATCTAATGGCCAAAGCACGTGCCATCGTAAAACGCCTCAAAGCGGTAAAAAACATCCGTAAAATTACACGGACCATGGAATTGATCGCCACTGCGCGATTCAAAAAAGCCATGGATCGTGCTTCGGAAGCTGCTGCGTATACTCAAAAGATCTCTGAACTGGTTTCCGATCTTTCTCAGGCGAACCTGGAGTTTCATCATCCTCTGCTGGAAAAGCATGAATCCGAAAAAAATTCTGTCTTATTAGTTCTTACTTCGAATCGTGGTCTTTGCGGCGGATACAACTCGGGTGTACTGAAACTGGCCCTGAATCGCTACAAAGAATTAAAACAGAGTGGTCAGAATGTCCGATTGGAAATTTCCGGTAAACGCGGAATCAGTTTCCTGAAGTACCAGGACACTTCTGCTGCGGAAACCTATACACATTTCGAAGATCGGCCAACCTACGAAGAAGTCGATGAACTGGCTAGCCGCTATATCACTGAATATATCGAAGGCAAGATTGATCGACTGGATGTTGCTTATACAGAGTTTATTTCTTCATCCAAACAGCAGGCAGCTGTCCACTCTCTATTGCCCATAGGGGCATTAGACACATCTGAAACTACTGCTGACACAATTACTACTAAATATGATTATGAATTTCTCCCCAGTGCTCAGGAAATTCTAAACGAAATTGTTCCCACAGCATTTAAAGCACGGTTATTCAAGTGCTTTCTTGATGCGGCGGTCAGCGAGCAGATTTCACGCATGGTTGCCATGAAAGGTGCCACGGAAAACGCCAACGAAATGGTGGGCTTACTCTCTGCTCAATACAACAGAGCCAGACAATCACAAATCACCTCGGAAATTCTCGAAATCATTGGTGGTGCAGCCGCCTTAGAGTAATTTCTGGCGTGCCTTGCGTAGGCACTTTATGGTTTTTTACAAATCGAAAAATATCAGAAAGTAGAGACAGATCAATGGCGACATCGGAAGCCAGTACAGCAAAAGTAGTCGGTAAAATCACTCAGATCATTGGATCAACGTTTGATGCTGAATTCCCTGAAAATCAGCTCCCGGAAATCTACAACGCTTTGACTGTAAAAGAAACAACCAAAGGGACCGAAATCAATGTCACAGGCGAAGTGCAACAGCACTTGGGCGGCGGTCGTGTCCGCTGCGTAGCCTTGTCATCAACAGATGGTATGGTCCGCGGAATGAATGTTACCGACACTGGTTCATCAGTCTCTGTTCCTGTGGGAAAAGGAACCTTGGGACGCGTCTTCAACTTGCTGGGTGAACCCGTTGATGGCCGTGGCGAAGTAGAAACTGACGAACGCTGGGCCATTCACCGCAAGCCACCTTTGCTGGAAAACCTGAGTGCCAAGACAGAATTGTTCGAAACAGGTATCAAAGTGGTTGACCTGTTAACACCCTTTGTGCGTGGTGGTAAAGCGGGACTGTTCGGTGGAGCCGGTTTGGGTAAAACTGTGATTCTAACCGAATTGATTGCTCGTATCGCCAGTGCCCATGGTGGTTACTCCGTTTTCGCGGGAGTTGGTGAAAGAACTCGCGAAGGAAACGACCTCTGGCTGGAAATGCAGGAAACCAAAATTGGTCAAACAGATCGCTCTGTGATCGAACAGACCTGTATGGTCTTTGGCCAGATGAATGAACCTCCAGGAGCACGTTTGCGTGTCGCTCTTTCTGCTCTGACAATGGCAGAATGGTTCCGTGACACAACAGGAACAGACACCCTGCTCTTCGTTGACAACATCTTCCGCTTCTCACAGGCGGGAAGTGAAGTCTCCGCGTTACTGGGACGTATGCCAAGTGCTGTGGGATATCAGCCAACATTGGGAACCGAATTAGGGGAACTTCAGGAACGAATTACTTCTACGAATAATGGAGCCATCACCAGTGTGCAGGCCGTTTATGTGCCCGCCGATGACCCAACCGACCCTGCTCCTGCGACAGCATTTTCTCACTTGGACGCCTTCATTTACCTGGAACGAAAAATCTCCGAAAAAGGGATTTATCCAGCCATTGATCCATTAGCGTCATCCAGTCGAATTCTCGACCCGCAGTATGTTGGTGAGCGTCACTATCGAGTGGCTCGCGAAGTTCAGCAGACACTGCAACGCTATCGTGAACTGCAGGATATCATCGCGATTTTAGGTGTTGATGAATTAAGTGAAGAAGACAAACTCATCGTGCATCGTGCCCGACGTATCGAACGCTTCTTATCACAACCCTTCCTTGTAGCTGAAGTCTTCACAGGTAAAGAAGGTAAGATTACCCCGTTGGAAGATACGATCCGCAGCTTTGAAGAAATCTGTGCTGGTAAGTGGGATCACCTGCCCGAGGCCGCATTTATGTATGTCGGTTCGGTCGAAGAAGCAGAAGAACAAGCCAAAAAAATGGCTGAAGAATAAAACACCAAAGAACATCGACATAAGTGTGGCCGGATAATTCTCCGAACACAAATTTAATCTGAATTCCTGTTTTAAATGTGGTTAGAGCACCAATGGCTCAAGAATTTCGTCTTTTAGTAGTGACTCCGGAAACGACTCTGTTAGATCAATCGATCCAGAGTCTACGCTGCACGTTATTTGACGGGCAAATTGGGATCATTCCAGGCCGCATGCCCATGGTCGGTCGTCTGGGGTATGGTGAACTCGTTTTTAGAGCGGAAGACGGATCTGAAAGTAGCTACTTTGTTGATGGTGGCTTTCTACAGGTTCAGGGAAATGTGATTTCTGTTTTAACCGAACAGGCAGTTCCCGTCAGCGAATTGAATGGCTCTGAAGCTGAACAACAATTGCAGGAAGCGCTTGCCCGCCCTGCGATCGGCGACGAGCAATGCGATGCCCGAGAACGAGATCAACTACGGGCACGTGCCATCATCTCTTTAACCGGACAAAAATAAGCTCTTGATCTAAACTCCAGATTTTTATAAAGAAGCGGAAACTCATTCCAAGGTTTCCGCTTCTTTTTTTTCTTCGGAGACATTCGTGCCAGATCAGAATGCCTCTCATCGAACAGAACGGCCTTCTGTCGGTGTACATTTCAAATGTTGTAATGTGTATTCCAAAATCTACATCAACCATTCTGGAACTGTTTACGCCGGGCACTGCCCACGGTGTGCCGCTCTAATTGAAATACCCATCGTCAAAGAGGGTGGTTCTTCAAGCCAATTCTTCAGTGGCTCATAACCCCATATGAAACAACATCTTAAAACATCCAAAACCCGCTGTTTCGCACGAGAAGATTTCTTAGGCCGACGCCAGAATCACCTTGAGCTAAATCAAGTTATAGTCTAGGATTCGCTCGCGATCATCGAAACTGCCTGTAAATCCAGTTTCTACCATGTTCACGAATTCTGAGTATGAGTTTTTTCAATGGATTATCATTTAAAACCTTTGGGAAAAACCTGTTCTGCGACTGGTAAGGAATTTGTTCCTGGTGAAACAGTTCACTCGATTATCGTTGAAGAAAATGGTCAGTTAGTCAGGCTCGATTACTCAGAAGATGCCTGGGATGGACCTCCCGAAAGTGCAGTAGGAGAATGGAAATTGCAGGTTCCCGAATCTGCAACACAAGGCCCTAAAAAAATCGACCCTGATGCGTTGATGCAATATTTTGAGCAATTATATGAATCTCCCAATCAGGTACAGGAAACTTTTCTTTATGTTCTCGCTTTATTTCTCGTGCAAAAGCGTCGACTAAAGTTGGACGGCTCTCGAAACGAAGATGAGGCATCATATCTTCAATTAACGGGAACGCATGGCGAAGGAAGTTTTGAAATACGAGACCAGAATCTGGATGAATCCGAAGTCGAACAACTACAGCAACAACTGAATTCCCAATTTTTGGAAGACTGGGAATAAGGGGTATGTCCCCGTGATGAATCACTAAAATATGTTGAATGTTCAGGGAAGAGCAGAAATGAAAATATTCGAGCAGATATTTTGCCGACTTTGGAAAGTCACAAAATTTACTGCCGTATTACTCTTTCTGGTCATGCTTACCGCTTGCTCTTCAATGCGGAATTTTTTGCCGCAAGAAGCGACTGTCTGCGTTTTGCCTCCCAACGCCAGTTATACCCAAATTATCAATCATTTGAATTCTCAGACCAATGGTGTGTATGGTTGGCAATCTTCCAATGTGAAAATTCGCGCCCGACAATCTGGTGGTATTCCAATCAGCTTAAATGCCATGCTGGCGGTCGAACAACCTAAACGCTTCCGATTACGTGCCAGTTCACCTCTCGGAGCAGAAGTTGACTTTGGATCAAATGATGATCGCTTCTGGTTCTGGGTCAAACGAAATCCACAAAAACGAATCTTTACTGTCAGGCACGACCAATACCAGTCAATGGGCTCACAATTAAATATTCCCTTTGAACCAGACTGGTTACTCGAAGCATTACGCGTGGTACCACTCAATGAAAAAGAACTTTCCATCCAAAAAGAAGGTCAGAATTCACCGAATGTCAAACTGATTTCCGATCGTCTGTTACCAAACGGCAAACTCGTTCAAAAGATCCTGGTTGTTAATCTGTGTACTGGATATATTATTGAACAATCTTTATACGACAGTCAGGGACAACGCATCGCCACAGCGACCCTGGGCGAGTATCGTGTTTGTAACAATTCTTCAGCAGTACTTCCACATGTGGTGAAGCTTGATTGGCCACAAGCGGGAATTGTTCTCACAATGACGATGGCAAATATCGACGTCAATCCCACGGGCGTTCCCACTGAAGTCTGGGGCTTACCTCAAATTCCTGGCTATCCGGTTATGGATCTGGGGGCATCCTTCCCTCCTCAGCAAGCCGCTATGCACAGAAGACCTGCTCGCATTAATTCGCGCATTGCAGAATTGAAGGAGCCAGACTGGTCAGATAATTCAAACGAAGAACCAAAATGGAAACCGGCACAAGTCGGGTTTGAAGAATCAACAACTTTTCCTGTCAATGAAACACAAACGGAACCATTAGAAAATCCCTTCCGAAAGCCTGATTCATTTGACCCACCAGCAGAAGCACCTGGTCGCGTTAAACTCTGATGCCAGTCTCGCATTGCTCATCTGACTGCACTGAAAACAAGTGACGATTTACGTAGTAACCTTCTGTTACCTCTGGCGCAACTCTAAGAATTCCTTTACTTCTATAATCCAGAAATACGACTTTGCGAAAGCAATTCTTATTTGAGAACCCGGTGTCAAACCGAATGCCGTGCGACAATATATTCTATCTATCGATACATTATAAATTGACGCACTACGCATCACTACCAATTAATTACATTCCCGTCGTTGATAATAAGCAAATTGCGTAATGTCTTGGGATCGAGATTGTCTGAGATAAATCGGACTGCTCCATCAATAAATCCGACATTGAAACCACCTTGGTGAAAGCCACCGAGTTTTGGTATTTTTTTGCCATCAAATGGAATGTCCTCGGGCTTTGTCCACGGTATGTCTCGTTTGGCTTCAACCACGGCAATGGTGTTTGAGGTACCATCAATGACCTTCTTAAATTCCAAGCCTGCCTTGTTACCGAATGCCGTATCATCGCCAACCAGCACAAAGTAGGATGAGTTAGTCACCGCACCATCATCATTCGGGTTATGAAAGATAGGAACCACTGTGCGTGCTATTTTCATATTGTGCTCGCTATCCCAAGGCTCATTCATATGATATTGATCATATAATGCCTGCTGTTCCAAGTAAGGCAAGATTGCCACACGCCAGCTATGTGGCGTTTTTCCATCGGGTCCCATCACGACAGCAAGTGGAAAGTGCTTGTGAATATCATAGTAATTGTGTAATGCTAACATAATTTGTTTGAGGTTGTTCACCGATTGCATTCGTCGCGCTCGTTCGCGTGATTCCATGATCGCAGGTACCATCATCGAGATCATGGGAGCACCCGAATCCTCTGCCATTGTGGTGGTCAGACTGACATTTTCCGCCTTTCGAGTGACTTCGGTAGATTTCAACACATTCTCGGCAACATTGATGAGTGACATCAACGCCAACCGCTCTTTAACATTGTCACCTTTCATACCACGTTTCATTTGACCAAGCATGTTTTTAGCAAGTATCAGCAGAGCATCCAGTGTGTCCTGGACACCTTCACCGTTCTTCTCCTGATACAATGTAGAATTCAACAATAAATTTTTATTGAAATTCAAGCCGAACGAAGCCACATCTGTATTTTCCCAAATCGGTGAAATCAGTCCCAACACTGGAGCATTTGCAGCAGCAACCTGAGCTTGCGCATCACCAACGATCGCCCGCGCCACTCTGACATCAATCATCCCAGCCAAAGCCCCCTGTTCAACGGCCTTCCACTTGGTGCCCAACGAATTGTACCGCCACTCTGCATTGTGTCGATCACTTGCTGTAAGAATTCCTCTTTGTTGGCAAAAACCAGCGTTTGATCGCCTATTAAAAGCAATACGCCGTACCTGCTGGATTTCACTTTGGTATATGTTTTTCCATTGATTTGAACTGTAGTTGCTTTATTCAAATTATCTTTTTTAATACTAATTCTCTGCATCACTTTTTTGAGGTCAACATCTTGAGTCAAAGTAATAACATTTACCCATCCCAAGCTCGGCCTCTTATTATTTTTCGAGACCGAAGCAAGGTAGATTCCGGTAGCAGTTTCGATTTCTGCCAATTTAAATCCAACAACCTCAAAGTCATTTGAATTGGGATAATCCTGCTCAATCAGCTTGCGGATTGGTTTCATCGAATCTTGAGCGAGGATCTTTGCGGGCCTTGCCGCGATCACTGCTAAGGCATTATTGGGAACGAAATCGATTCGAAATTTTTGCTCACTTTTCTTTGTCTCTGCGGAATTTCCAAATCCAAAAGAAGAACTTTGGGCGATACTAACGCTCTCACCACGTATCCCTACAGCTAACATCCCCGCCAGCAAAACAGAAAAGACCGCAATAGCACGAGCAGTACGAGACACAGTAGCCCGAAATGGTGTTTTGTCTTTTAACATGTCAATTCGCCTTAAAAAAGTCGACGGTGTTGGTAAAAAGGCACGTGCCAGACTCAGTACACTTCGATTGGATTGTTCCATCGCCATCTCTGCAAGTATCACTAAATAAGATTCTGCACCACCAGATGACTGTGCTGCTGCCGCATCTGCCGCCAGTTCCTGCTCTAATCTCAACCGCGCAACCAGCCAGTGCATCAATGGATGATAGAAATGTATGGACCGGCAAATCTCTGCAGAAATATTTGACAAATAGTCTCTTTGCTCACTGTGGGCCAATTCATGAGTCAACACGGCTCTTAATTGATCAGAAGACCAGGCCATCCAGGTGTGAGGCAGTAGAATGACCGGTCGCCACCATCCAATGATTGCTGCTGTCGCCAATCGTTTTGTTTCCAGTAACCGAATCGATGATCTCTTGTTTCTTTCCAGCAACAAACCATCCAAGAGCTCCCGAGCGGAAGTCCCGTTCAATGAATCGGAATGTTGTATTTCCCTTCTCAACAAGAAATAGCCAATACAAAGACGTATCAATCCAAATGTTGCTCCCACCAGAAACAGAATTCCGATTAGGGTAGGCCATGTAAGCGGTTCATCCTGATCGGCTACAGGCTGTGGCCGCTTGAGTCCCTCTACAAAGCCTCCCCACGCAGCACTCCACACAGATTCCAGCTCGATGACATCCTTGTCTGATGCGGAGTAATCACTTATTAAACTGGTTTTCCTTCCGTCAGCCTGCACCTGCATCTCGGGACGGTTGGACTGCTGTGTGACTTCACCTCCCCAGCGCGGCCAGGGACTGAAAGCCAGCGCAGCCAACAACAGGGCGACCAACATCGAAGAAGAAATGACAAGTGACCGCAGAAGGGGCCCCCTGCGACGAACGACTAAATATAATAAAGCGGACGCCACCGCAACAATCGTCACCTGAAAACTGAGCCAGACTACACTCACACCGATTTCATGCATCAGGAATTCTCCCGTAAAATGTCTTCAAGAGCTTTGAGTTCCTTAGGCGTAAGCTTCCGTTCTTCCATCAGGCGCATAAGCAGTTTTTCTCGAGATCCGCCGAACACCTTTTGAATCATCTCCCCCAGCATATTTCCGGAAACTTCATCGAAGGATCGAACAGCCCGGTACAAAAAAGGCCGTTCTTCGTTTGTTTGGTTGAGGAATCCCTTCTCCACCAGAATTCGTACTAAGGTCGCCACCGTTGTATATGCTAAATCGCGTCCCGCCTTCTGCATCGCGTCGCGCACATCAGAAACTGTCAACTCAGTGACGGGATCCACTTGATTCTGATCCCAGAAAACGTGCATTACTTCTAACTCACGGGTGGTGAGTTCCTTCGCTTTCGGCCTTGCCATTCAGGACTCCCTGGCTTCAATTGGTTTTAAAATACAATATTTGGTTTATTAGATTTGGTTTTATAGTAGTCAGCAAGACGAAGCTTGTCAAATCAAATTATGGAATTTTATGAATACGATAAATGAGAGCGATTCATAAAAACACAGGCTAAGCTTGAAAGAGCGATAATCACATCGCAAGCACGAACACTTAGTTTGTAAGGTTTAGCGTTTCGGCTTCTTCTTCACACGTCTCTTCATTCGAGACTGAGAGCTGAATCAATTCATGATCCGCTACAGTGTAATGCGGCGAAGGAACATATTCCGGTGTCGGAATTGACTTGTGCGAATCACGAGACCCGAACAAGGTGAGTGAAACGACTTTCATGAACCCTTTCCATGAAGAAAAGGTCTGATCAACGGCCGTTGGTTCATGCCCACAATGCACCATGCAGTCTCGGCACTTGTCATTACCACTTTTCCGCCCGTATCGTTCCCAAGCAGTCGAACTCATTAACTCAGCAAAAGAGTCGGCATAGCCTTCTTCCAACAGATAACATGGTTTTTGCCAGCCGAAAAGATTATAAGTGGGGTTGCCCCAGGGAGTGCATTCCAGTTCCCAGTTCCCTTTTAAGAACTCTAGAAACAAAGGAGAATGGTTGAATTTCCACTGTTTTTTAGGGGTCGCCAGGATCTCTCGAAACTTTTGAATCGTCTGATTGCGTTTCAGGAAATGTTCCTGATCAGGCGCTTTTTCATATTGATAACCGGGTGAGAGCATCATGCTTTCAATTCCCAACTCTGCCAGTTCATCAAACATCTGTCGAACACGTTCTGGCTCTGCGTTCTCAAACAGCGTGGCATTTGTGGTCACACGATGCCCTGCCTTGACTGCCGCTTTGATAGCGCTGATTGCTTTATCATAAATTCCGTCCCGACAGACAGCTGCATCATGATCTTCTCGAATCCCATCTAAATGAATTGAGAAAGTAAGATACTTCGAAGGCGGAAATTCATCCAAATGTTTTTCCAGTAAAATGGCGTTGGTACATAGATAGATAAATTTCTTTCTGTCTACGAGTCCGGCGACAATTTCCGGCATCTGAGGATGCAGGAGTGGTTCACCACCTGGAATCGAAACGATGGGAGCGCCACACTCATCAACAGCTTGAAAACATTGCTCGGGGCTTAAATGCTGTTTCAGAATATTTGCGGGAAACTGGATCTTCCCACAACCGGCACAAGCGAGATTGCATCGAAACAAGGGTTCCAGCATTAACACCAGCGGATAACGCTTTACGCCTTTGACTCGTTGTGTCAAAACGTACTTTGCCACAGTCCACATTTGTGAAAGGGGAACACCCACAGTCGCCTCCCTGTTGCGAAAAATTCCAAATCCATTCAGAGTGAACGATTCATAGCACGTTTTAGAAACCTTGTCACCCCCAATATTTGGCGTATGTGTCAATGCAGTATAGAGTTAATGCCGGTTGAAATAAAACTATGACAATCGCCCCAATTCAGGCCCATCAGGTTCGTTTCCCTATACGCTAAAAAAATCAGACACGCTGTCAACAATCGCTCTACTCTGACCAAATGTTGTTCGGCGCCATTGATAGTAGGCCTGTTAGCTGGGAATTGACCTATTCAAGCGTGAACAGGTCCCGGATGAAGGATGGCACAGGCAATTCGGCTCACCTGAAGAATTTGACACAACGGGAAAAGACTGAAATCTTAGCTCAGTCTGATCAGGGAATCAGGAATACAAGACCCGTAGCTGTTAGACTTTCAAATAGCGCTCCTCGCGCACTGAAAGGCAGCTTTTCAACCTGATATAGCGGATCATCACCGGGCCGCGCATAACCCAGAGAATATCGATTCTCATGCATCGGATACGCACCGATCATATAAGGCAGAATAGCCACGCGTCCAAAGAATCGACCTGCAGATACAAAGGGCTGAATTGCTCCGTAATTGTATCCATAACGTTCCAGATTGGGTTCTTCAAAATACAATGGATTATAGGCCACACCGGGTGCTTCCCATTCTTTTGTGACCAGCTCCCAATCTCGAGAATCACCCATCACAATATGCTGAGTGGGAAGTTTATCCAGATGTTCTGCAGCAGTATTCCTGGGCATCTCGCCTGCTGGCGGTTTGGCACTGATTGATAATTGATTCAGTGGTTTTAAACCCAACTCAACCAGTTCAGCCGCGTTTTCAGACTGCAACTTTACCTGATCAGCTTGAACTTCGGTGTTTGATCTAAAAGTAACTTCGGTTACTGGAATTAATTCTGAATCGTTTATTGTTGGCAGTGCATCAAATACCGGCTTCTCTGCTTCGACAGGTGCTTCGACAGGTGCTTCGACAGGTGCTTCGACAGGTGCTTCGAC
>Ga0055584_100000010_pt1 | contig 153843 bp, 135 predicted proteins | sample OSDHelmetaG_FD_58716 | JGI IMG/M metagenome (GOLD analysis project Ga0055584, IMG submission 58716) | Pelagic marine sediment microbial communities from the LTER site Helgoland, North Sea, for post-phytoplankton bloom and carbon turnover... | ecosystem: Environmental > Aquatic > Marine >... | reverse complement strand
AGAGCGCTGCCCTCCGAAGGCAGAGGTCACAGGTTCGAATCCTGTCGGGTGCGCCATTTTTCTATTTATTATCAGCGTGTTGTGAGGCGGCAGGCATGTCGTCCCGGCTAATTTTTACGTCGGGGCACCTATGGGGCACCCCGCGGTGGTAGTTGGCGCTCACTAATCAATAAGCAGAGCTGGCACGGCTGCATCTGAACCCCCTATGGGCTATCCCGTTCGACCAAAACTCCACAGCCTGGTCTGCGCTGCGTGCGCTCAACGCCCTCGCCCCTAATAAACACGTCAGTGACATCACCTCCCGTTTGATGGTTGATAATATTGTGCCTTGATACGTTGTACTGAACAGTGATGTAGGGAAAGAGGACGGGGGGCGCTTGGCTTGAGGCTAGGACCGGGTGCCCTTAATAGGGAACCCTCTCTCATCACGGTGAGTTTTTGAGAGCTGTAAAGTTTCGATGTCACAAGTCGTAACGTATTGAGTGTAAAGTTTCACGATTGCCGTTTGCTCGATTTTCCTATATTTTCTTAAAAAGGGGGCTTTCGCGAGCAATATCATGTCCGACGAAATTATGACAATTCGAGAACTGGCTGTTTTTCTCAAGATCAAGGACAAGACGGCTTACAAGCTTGTCGCTGAGGGAAAGTTACCTGGCTTCAAGGTTGGCGGGGCATGGCGCTTTAAGCGAGACGATCTGGAGGAATGGATAAAACGTCAAAAAGACGAACGGGATAGATAGGCGCGTAAGACATGGCACGGCTTGAAGACATCAAAAATGGAGCGATGGTAGAGGGGGTTGCTTCCAGCCAACCTGTTGAGGTCGTTTCCGTAGAATGGATCGGCGATCAGGCCATCAATGTCGTGTTCCGGGACCCAAATAGCTCTGTCAGTGAAACTGTCCTCTACCGTGATGACGAACATCGATTAGAAGTTCTCCAAGGCGGACGGCTTTGGTCATTTGATGCCGACGGTGCAATGTTGCGGCTTGCGACAGAAGCAAACCGTATCAAGCTTGCTCACTATTTTGACCCTTATCTCGCAATACACACTAGCTTGGTTGAGCCACTTCCCCATCAGATATCAGCTGTTTATGGAGAAATGATCCCGCGTCAGCCCCTGCGCTTTTTGTTGGCTGATGATCCCGGCGCTGGCAAAACCATTATGGCTGGTTTGTTGATGAAGGAACTAGTCGCTCGGGCAGACCTTGAGAGATGCTTGGTTGTTGCACCCGGCAGTCTTGTTGAGCAGTGGCAGGATGAACTCGGTGAAAAGTTCAATTTAGAATTTGATATTCTATCACGGGAGATGATCCAAAATTCTCGGTCTGGCAATCCCTTTAATGACCGCGACTTTCTGATCGCTCGTCTAGATGTTCTTGCGCGTAATGAAGATCTTCAAGAAAAGTTGGATAGCTCTCAAGAGTGGGACTTGATCATTTGCGACGAAGCACACCGTATGTCCGCGTCGTATACGGGCGGCGAGGTTAAGTACACTAAGCGGTATCAAGCTGGACAGAGGCTTGGGCAAATCTGCCGCCACTTCCTGCTTATGTCTGCAACGCCACACAACGGTAAAGAAGAAGACTTTCAGCTGTTCATGGCATTGTTGGATGGTGATAGGTTCGAAGGCAAGTTCCGCGATGGCGTCCATGTAGCAGATACAGATGACATGATGCGTCGATTGACTAAAGAGGAACTGCTCAAGTTTGATGGCAGACCACTATTCCCGGAACGAAGAGCCTATACCGTTAGGTACGAACTCTCCCCGAAAGAAGCAGCGCTCTATACAGCTGTGACAGAATATGTCCGTGAAGAGATGAACCGTGTCCAGCGCTTCGCTGAAACGGATGGGAAGAAACGCAACAACGTGGGGTTCGCGCTACAAATTCTTCAACGCCGCTTGGCGTCCTCTCCTGCAGCTATCTATCAGTCCCTAAAGCGTCGCCGTGAAAGATTGGAGAATGAACTTGCTGAAGCGCGTCTCGCCGCTAAGGGCCGTAAAGCATCGTTCACTGACGACAGCCAACTGGTTAGTGAAGAGGTGCTCGACAATTTCGATGAGTTTGGCCAAGACGAGGTAGATGAGCTTGAAGAGCTGATAGCAACAGCTGCAACCAGCGCTGAGACGATTGAGCAGCTTGCCATCGAGGTCGAAGCGCTGAAAGACTTGGAGGTGATGGCCCTCAACGTTCTGAAATCCGGCGAAGACACCAAATGGAAACAGCTTAATCAAATCCTTGATGATGAGCTTATGGTCGATAGTGAAGGTAGCCGCAGGAAGCTCATCGTCTTCACTGAACCAAAAGACACTCTTAATTATCTGGCAGACAAAGTACGGGCAAGGCTTGGAAAGCCAGAAGCTGTTGATGTAATCCATGGCGGCGTTACTCGTGAGGAACGACGCAAAGTTATTGAGCGCTTCATGCAGGATAAGAGTTTGCTAGTCCTTATTGCCAACGATGCTGCTGGCGAAGGTGTGAACCTTCAGCGTGGTCATTTGATGGTCAACTATGATCTGCCGTGGAACCCCAACAAAATTGAACAACGATTTGGCCGTATCCACAGGATTGGCCAGACAGAAGTTTGTCATCTATGGAACCTCGTTGCTGCTGATACCCGCGAAGGCGAAGTCTATGCCCGTCTGTTAGAAAAGCTCGAAACCGCTAGAGATGCCCTTGGCGGCCGCGTGTATGACGTACTTGGCGAGCTCTTTGACGGTGCTCCGCTAAGAGATCTACTCTTTGAAGCTATTCAATATGGTGAACAGGAGGACGTGAAATCTCGCCTGTTTGAAGTGATCGATGGAGCTGTAGATCAAGATCACTTGCTGAACCTGTTAAAACGACGCGCACTGACAAATGACACGCTGCCCGAAGCTCAAGTGGCTGAGCTGCGAAGAGTGATGGAGAAGGCAGAAGCACAAAGGCTTCAACCACACCACATTCAAAGTTTCTTCGTCGAAGCATTTCAACATCTCGGCGGCAAGATAAAAGCAAGAGAAGAAGGACGCTGGGAAGTCACCCATGTGCCAGCCCGTATTCGGGAGCGAGACCGGATGATTGGTATGGGTGCTGCTATACAGAAAAAGTATGAACGTATCTGCTTTGAAAAAAGCCACATAAATCAGCAGCCCATTGCTGCGTTCGTCGTCCCCGGCCACCCGCTTTTGGAATCCGTCATAAGTCTTATCCGTGAACAGTATGATCATCTGATGAAACAGGGAGCTGTGCTCGTTGATGAGACCGATGATAATGAAGCGGCTACAGCCGTGTTCCTGATGGAACATAGTGTGCAAGATGGCCGGACCAATAGAAGCGGAAAGCCGCATACCGTTTCCCAAAAGCTTCAGTTTGTTTCTATTGATAAAGACGGTAGTACGGCCAACGCGGGTATTGCACCGCATCTAAATTTAAGACCCGCCACCAGTGAAGAAATTGAGCTGGCAGATGACCATCTTAACGCAGACTGGCTATCTACTGATTTAGAAAAGACAGCCACACAGTTTGCCACCGTAGAAATAGCTCAAGGACATCTCGCTGAGGTTAAAGCTCGACGATTGCCTGATATTGAAAAGGTAGAGCAAGAAGTCAAAGCCCGTCTTTCACGAGAAATCACATTTTGGGACAGCCGTGCTTTTGAGCTGCGAGAGCAGGAACGCGCTGGGCAACGGACCCGTCTGAGCTCCGAGAACGCGCAGCGTCGAGCAGAAGACTTAGCTGAGCGCCTGCGAAGACGGCAAGAGACTATAGTGCAGGAAAAGTTCATCACGGCGCAACCGCCAAAGATTAGAGGCGGCATGGTTGTGCTGACCCAAGGACTATTGAACAGTCTTGCTGCTGGAGGAGCTGAAGGTTCCGCACCAGAGGGCTTTGCCGCATCAGCTGAAGCTAGACGAGAGATAGAGCTTAAAGCGATGGATGCTGTCATGGCCGTAGAGCGAGAACTTGGCAATGAACCCGAGGACGTATCTGCGCAAAAGGTTGGATACGATATTCTTAGTTTTGACCCAGATGCTGGAGTGTCACGGTTTGTGGAAGTGAAAGGACGTGTAGAGGGTGCTGACACGGTGATGATAACCCGTCAGGAAGTCATTACTTCACTTCATGAACCTGAGAAATACATTCTTGCCATTGTCCAAGTAGAGAACAGCTCAGCGAAACCGCCAAGATATCTTCGGGGCGCGCTTTCAGACCATGAACCTGCGTTTGAGCAGACTGCAATTCAATTTAATCTTAAACGCCTGCTTGAACGAGCGGAGGCTCCAGCATGACCGCACCATACAAGAAAAAACTCATAGAAGTCGCAATCCCGCTTGAAGCTATCAATGCAGCGTCAGCAAGAGAAAAATCAATTCGTCATGGTCATCCTTCTTCCCTCCATCTTTGGTGGGCCCGCAGGCCACTAGCAGCTTGTCGTGCTATCTTATTTGCACAGCTTGTGGACGACCCGTCAGGTCATCGAGATAAGTTTGAAACAGACGAGGCAGTGGAAAATGAACGCAAGCGACTATTTAAAATTATTGAGGATTTAGTCATTTGGGAAAATTCTACTAATGAGGAGGTGCTCGAACGAGCCCGTAAAGAGATACGTATATGTTATGGCAACGAGCTACCTAGAATTTATGATCCATTTTCGGGTGGGGCCTCCATTCCTCTGGAAGCTCAACGACTAGGCTTGCCCGCATATGGGTCTGACCTAAATCCAGTTGCTGTTACCGTTGGAAAATCTATGCTTGAGATTCCTCCGCGGTTTAGTGGACTTTCTCCAGTTCACCCTGATATTAAACAGCAACAATTCTATAGAAATTCAGAGGGCCTAGCTGAAGATGTAAAGCTTTATGGCGAATGGATACGTGACAGCGCATTTAAACGTATTGGGCATTTATATCCTCAGATGGAATTACCAAGTAAGTACGGTGGCGGCAAAGCTACCGTAATCGCCTATCTATGGACACGGACCATTCCAAGCCCGGATCCTGCATTTTCTCATGTGCGTGTGCCTTTAATTCGGAGCTTTAAAGTCTCTGGAAAGAAGGGACATGAAGCATGGGTGGAGGCTATAGTTTCCGGAGATAAGTATCATTTTGTAACGAAAAACAAACGATACGGGGAGCAGGGGCACATCAAGGACGGTAATGTTAACAGGCAAGGAGCAACTTGCTTGGTATCTGGAGCAGCAATACCATTTACGTACATCAGAGAAAAAGCCAAAAATGGCGAAATGGGACAAAAACTATTTGCTATCGTTGTCGATGGTCCGAAAGGCCGGATCTACTTGAGCCCAGATGCGGACAGCGAAACGCTTGCAGCATCTGTAACACCTAAATTCAAGCCGGAATCAAGTATTTCACATTGGCCTGGACGTACCAATGTTGTGGAATATGGAATGACCGAATTTGGTCATCTGTTCAGTAATAGACAGCTAGTAGCATTAAGCACAATCAGTGATTTAGTTGGAGAGGCGAGAGAACGTATCTACCGAGATGCTATCAGTGCCGGCTTGGCAGATGACGATGTGCGTTTAGACAGTGGGGGCTCCAACGCAAGGGCGTATTCTGAGGCAGTTTCAGTTTATTTGGGTTTTTTAGTCGGCCAATTGGCAAACCACTGCACAACGATATGTGGCTGGAATAGCCCCAATCAACAAATGCGCTCGACTTTTTCTCGCCAAGCAATACCGATGACGTGGGATTTTGCAGAGGTCAACGTGTTTAGCGAGTCTAGTGGCAGCTTTTATAGTTTGCTTTCTCGTATGATAAAGGGTTTTGAGACATTGGGCGTTGCCAAAGTAGGTTCCTCAATTACACAACAGGATGCTCAAAGCGTTTTATATAATTCGGCAACTGTTATCTCCACAGACCCTCCGTACTATGACAACATCAGTTATGCGGACCTTTCCGATTTTTTCTTTGTTTGGATGAAGAAAACGATTGGAGAGATTTTCCCTGACCTATTTGGCCTATTGGCCACGCCAAAGTCTGAGGAATTAATAGCGAACCCCTATCGGCAGGGCGGGAAAGTCGCGGCAGAGAATTTTTTTCTACATGGTATGAGTGATGCAATTTCTCGCACAGCAAAATTCGCGTCCCAAGACATACCAGCAACCATTTACTATGCATTCAAACAAAGTGAAATTGAAAAAGATGGAATAAGTTCGACCGGTTGGGCAACGTTTATCCAATCTGTTTGTGAAGCAGGTTATTCTGTTGTTGGAACCTGGCCGCTGAGAACTGAAAAACCAGGTAGGATGATCGCTGTCGGCAGTAACGCCCTTGCGAACTCAGTGGTCCTTGTTTGCCGCAAAAAACGTGGTGAAGTTGAAGCTATTACTCGCGCTGAGTTTGTTCGACTGCTAAAGCGCGAACTGCCTCCAGCCATCGCGGACCTTCAAAAGGCCAATATTGCTCCCGCTGATATGCCTCAATCAGCTATTGGTCCAGGAATGGGGGTGTTTTCACGCTACGCCAGCGTCATCGAATCAGATGATACTAGAATGGAAGTGAAAACCGCACTGCAACTCATCAATCGAGAATTAGGGGAATTTCTTGATGACATTGTTGGGGAGTTTGATGAAGAGACATCATTTTCAATAAAGTGGTATGAACTACATGGAATGAATGCTGGTGGCTTTGGTGAAGCAAATAACATTGCGACACCGCGAGGACTGTCTGTGGAAGACGTGAAACACGCAGGTATTATTGAAAGCTCAGCTGGTAAAGTTCGTATTCTAAAGCGTCAGGAACTAATCGAAGAATGGGACCCCTTAACGGATAGCCATCTAACCATCTGGGAATGCCTCCAATATCTCGTTCGCGAGCACGAACAGAACGGCATTTCCTATGACGCAGCTGTGCTTCTCAAAAAGATGGAAAATAAGGCCGAGGCAATCAAAGACTTAGCCTATTGCCTCTACGATATCTGCGCAAACAAACGTCAAGATGCGAAAGAAGCTACTGCCTACAACGCGTTGATCGCCGACTGGACAGAGCTTACTCGTCAAGCAGCACAAATTCATGACACGAGCGGCGAGCGCCAAGCCGCCCTTGATCTTTAAGGGGGGGGATTGGAACATGGCAAAAAGCACCCGAACATATGTATTTGAGGGAATGGAACTTCTACCTGAAGCTTTGATCCCGTTTGTTGAAAAGCGTCTAGAGAGTTCCATAAACGGTCACTGGCAAGTCGAGGTCGGCCAGAAAATTCGCGACTTAAAACCAGATCAGAATGGTGCTCTGTCGTGGGACCAGCCCGCGCTATTTGCAGCTATGAATGTTTATTGGGACGCTGCGTTCCGCAACGTTCTGGGCAAAACAGATCGCGCCATTGTCAATGAACTGAGCGATGTGCGGAACAAGCTTTCTCACAACGGTGCATTCTCTTATGACGATGCTGAGCGAGCGCTGGACTCCATGCGACGTCTATTGGACTCCATAAGCGCTGGGGAAGTTGCCGGGCAAATTGGGAAGATGCGGGACACTATCCTGCGTACCAAATTCACTGAGCTTCAACGCAATGAAGAACGCAAAAAAACACAGAAAACAGAAATCACTGCTGAGACGATGGCTGGCCTTCTCTCTTGGCGAGAAGTAGTTGAACCGCATCAAGACGTTGCCACCGGCGAATTCCAACAGGCAGAGTTTGCTGCTGATCTTGGTAAAGTCCACAACGGAAGTGCTCCATCAGAATACAAAGCCCCTAAAGAATTTTTTAGTCGCACCTATTTGACCGATGGTTTGAGCACACTGCTAGTCGGAGCAGCCAAACGTCTATCCGATAGCGGCGGTGATCCCGTCGTTGAACTTCAGACCAATTTTGGTGGCGGCAAAACCCACTCGATGTTGGCGCTCTATCATATGGCTGGCGGGTCGAAGGCCGAAGACCTTCCGGGGCTTGACCAACTTCTGTCCGATAACAGTGTAACTGTCCCCACTAGCATTAACCGCGCTGTACTCGTTGGTACCTCACGTGGCCCTCAAGATGTCATCAGCATGGAAGGCGGACAAGAAATCCGTACCACGTGGGGTGAACTCGCATGGCAGCTTGGTGGACAAGAGGCATACGACCTAATTGCCGAGAACGACGCCAAAGGAATTGCTCCGGGATCAAACCTGCTAGAAGAAGTGTTTAACAAGTGCTCTCCATCACTCATCCTCGTTGACGAGTGGGTCGCTTACCTACGCCAAATTTACAAAATCGAAGGTCTTCCGTCTGGTTCATTTGATGCAAACCTATCCTTCATCCAGTCATTAACAGAGGCTGTTAAAGCCAGCCCCGGAACAGTGCTGGTCGCCTCGTTGCCAGCATCGCAAATAGAAGTGGGCGGCGAAGGTGGACAGGAAGCGCTGGCTCGCCTGAAACAAACGTTCTCCCGTGTGGAATCTCCATGGCGTCCAGCTTCACAGGAAGAAAGCTATGAAATCGTCAGGCGCAGGCTGTTTAAAGAAATCCCGGGCGATAAATTTCATCACCGCGACAACACACTGAAGCAGTTCGCCAAGCTATACAGAGATAATTCAAACGATTTTCCGCAGGGATGTGCCGATGAAGACTATCGTCGTAAATTTGAGAAAGCCTTTCCGATCCACCCTGAACTTTTTGACCAACTCTATACAAGTTGGGGAGCATTAGAAAAGTTTCAGCGCACCCGTGGTGTTTTGCGGCTGATGGCACAAGTGATCCATGAGTTATGGATGAACAATGATCCGTCAGTGATGATCATGCCGGGCAGTGTTGCCATTAGCTCCGCTCGCGTCGAACCTGAGCTTCTCCACTATCTTGATATTACGTGGCAAGCGATCATCGCAGGAGACGTAGATGGTAATTCGTCAACCCCATACAAAATTGATCAAGCAGCACCCAATCTTAATCGCTATTCAGCGACGCGCCGGGTAGCCCGAACCATCTTTATGGGAACTGCTCCTGCGCATACACAAGACAACCAAGGTTTGGATGATAAGCAAATTAATCTGGGTGTTGTTCAGCCCGGAGAACGACCAGCTATATTTGGCGATGCACTTCTGCGTTTAACCAACCAATCCAAGTTCATGCACAGTGATCTTGGCCGTCATTGGTATTCCATGTCGGCAAGCTTAAACCGCGTTGCAGCTGATCGTGCAGAGCAGATTGAAGAAGCATTGGTGCTGGTCGAAATAGACAAAGCCCTCGCGACTTATATTAACGGCATCGCTGACCGTGGGCATTTCGATGCGGTGCAGGTCTCTCCAGGCAACTCTTCTGATGTTCCCGATGAAGCTGGTGGCGTTCGTGCCGTTGTTCTTGGCGTTTCACATGCACACACCGGGCGTGATGGCTCAGAAGCCATGACCGAGGCCAAAGACATCCTGATGCAACGTGGTTCCACGCCACGAGTGTACCGGAACATGCTCGTGTTTTTGGCAGCAGAAAACAAGCAGCTCGATAATCTCAAAGACGCCATGCGGTCTTCTCTCGCTTGGAATGAAATTGTTACTGAAAAACAGAGTTTGAACCTCACTCAAAGCGATAGCGCACTTGCAGATAAGAAAGTTATTGAAGCTGCAGATACGGTAAAAACCCGTATGAAAGAGGCGTGGTGCTATTTAGTCTATCCGTGGCAGGAAAGCGCTCAAGCTGAAATCGAATGGCAGTCGTCTAAAGTCTCAGCGCAAGACAGTCTATTGGCTAGAGCCAGCAAGAAACTGGTTAGCGATGAAGGATTACTCCCTGAGCTTGGCCCTAACCGTCTTGATGGCGATTTGAAAAAATATATCTGGAATGATAACGACCACTTGTTCCTTAAAGACCTATGGGAATATCTAAACCGCTACACTTATTTGCCGCGCCTCAAAAACAGAGATACGTTAGTTAAAACTGTTCAAGCTGCGGTCGGTGGCATGTTACCGGGGCCATTTGCCTATGCAGAAAAATGGGATGAAGGTGAAGCCAGTTATAAAGGCCTCCTGATCAATGGAGCGACAACCGCTCTGATCGTTGTGGATAATGATAGTGTCATCGTTGACCCCGATGTTGCCGAGCGCCATCGACCAAAAGATGGCCCAGTAGAAACGCCGGGTGAAGGCCCAGATGGCCCGCTGATTGATACGCCCCCCGTTACACCAGTGGAACCGGAAGGGCCAAGTGACCCAACAAGGTTTGTCGGTGCAGTAATGGTTTCTTCTGATCGACCGTCCCGTGATCTAAACCAGATTGTTGAAGCTGTTGTTGAACAGCTTACAAGTATTCCCGGGAGCGACGTGTCTTTGAAGTTCGAGATTGATGCAGAAGTCCCCGATGGAATGGACCGGTCAAAGGTCCGCACAATATTGGAGAACGCGAATACGCTTGGGTTTATCGATAAGAAGTTCGACTAGGATGGGCATGTGTGGCGATGGTAAGGCGCGTATTCTAGAGTTCTTGTCGACGCGACAAACTGCACGTGATCCTGCGGATAAGCGAATTGAGAATCACCTTTTAAAGCTATGGTGCAACTTCCATAGCTTAGCCGACAATCACTTTTTGGATGAGTTCTGCAGCGGCAACGAAGAGACATTTTACCAGCGCTACTGGGAAATGGCTCTTGGCAACCACTTGTTGTCACTTGGCTGTGTGGTTCAGTCCTCAGGCGTTGGGCCGGATTTTAAGCTGTCATCGAAAACGCAAACCATTTGGGTAGAAGCTGTTACACCTAATCCTGGGACAGGTAAGAACCAAATTCCCCCACGCACATTTGGGGAACTCCGCCAGGTGCCTTCTGATGAAATTCTACTCCGATGGTCGTCCGCATTTCAGGCGAAATGTGACAAAAGAAATTCATACATTAAAAAAGGGATTATTGCGGAGACCGATCCTTTCATAATAGCAATCAATTCTGGCTTGTTGGATCAGCCAAATTCAAATGGGATATCTCAATACCCATACGCTTTGGAAGTTGTTTACCCTATCGGTTCCCAACAGCTTTCAATACCTCCAGACAATCCGAAGATTGCTACATCCAGTCTCCAGTACAGGCCCGAAATCGCAAACGCAAACGGCTCACTAGTTAGAACCGATATTTTCCTAAATCAAAAATTTGCGGGCATCAGCGGCTTATTGGCTTCGACAGAGAGGCCATTCGACGTTCCATTAAAGAACCAATCAGAACTCGTGTTTGTCCATAATCATTATGCTTACTCGCCCATCTCAGAGGGGGTGCTCGGCGTGCCAGTCGAGTACAGTATCAAGCCAGACAGGTCTAGCGCTTCGTTTCAGATCTGCGAACAACACTTCTGATAAATGCCTCTACAAAGTTATTTAGCAGAAGTGCTTACGAATAGTATAAGGAGCCTGAGAGTGGCGAGCCGGGCTCTTTGATAATCAAGCTAACACTGCGTATCGCACTACAACACCAAGAGACCTGTCAGCGTGTGTGCATCATTTCCTTTTTCCGTGTGACTGGGGGGAGCCACATACGTAATCCTTGACGGTCCCTTACAGGTTGCCAGCCCATAGAACGAAGTGCTTGGCCGACATCGCCAGCGGAAGGGTTTTTATTATACCGACCGGTAATTCTGGTTCTGGCTATAATATCATCTATTACCCAAGCTCTATTCAGTAACGCTGGGCTAAGGCTGGAAAATAATTCCTCAAGTTGGCTGACCAAAGGCTTCCAATCCGCGACTAGTCTGGTGTCTTTGTGCTGATACTTAACCTTTGCCTTTTCACGCAAGCGGTTAGTTTCAGCGGTGCTAGACCTAAGCTTCTCTATGTAACTTTTTGTCATGTTAACTTCCTCTGTCGACATAGACTTTTGTCGGTTTTGTCAGTGAGGGGGTGCCCCTCATTTTCTCCATAATCCTGTACAGTCTTGTTCTCTAACTTGATAAAGAGATAAAAAGTGTGGGTAGGGGGCAGTGACAAAACTGACGAAACTAACATTACGCTGCTGCCCGTAAGCGTGGGTTTATGTGGTAACGCACCGTTGGTCGACCGTCTGTGCCATTGACGCTTTTATCTTGCTCAACCCGCAACCATCCCAGATCGACTAACACCTCGACGGCTTCCGTCGCCTCCTTTGACACGCTCAATAATGACCAGTTTTTCCGATAAACATCACGTATGGTGAAACCGTCATTAAGAGCGCCGCGATTGATGTGGCGAGAGAGTGCTTTGGCGGAATCCATTGTTGCTGACGAAACAGCCGCGTAAGCCCTAGTGGCATGCGCCAAGAGTAATTTCTGCCAACCAATAGCGCGCTTCAACGAGTTGATACCGATGTTTCCCGATTCGCCTTCAATCAGGTGATTGAGCACCGCGAGAGCTGGCACTAGCTTGCGATACTTGCTGATATGGGATTCAAGTGCAGGGTGGTGTTCACTGCTTCGCAAATCATTTTCCAGTTCCGACCACCAAGAGTTAAAAAGAACCTGCGCATCTTCGGTGAAGCCGAACACAGGGCTGCTACCGGTGTAGTGTTGCCGAGCACCCAAGGCAATCGGGTCGAGCGATGCTAATCGCGTAAATACATCTTCTGCGGCGGTAGCTGCGGCAACATCAGGTGCACGATCCACCTGCACCCAATTGGCTGGGATATCCGGATACACTAGCATTTGCAGGCGCTGCGCCAACCCATCATCCCCCTTGCCGCCGTACACAGCCGAACGCAGGTATTCACGTAACTTCGAGGGTTGAAGACCTCCCATTAGGGAGAAGCACAATCTCGGTATACGTACTGTGCCGCGTTCCATACGGTCAAATGTGTAATCCTGCTGACCGTTCCATGCTTCAAGGTAGAAGGCACGGGCAGGTTCCTGACCGTTTGAATCCAGACGCATCAACAGTCCAGATAACTCATCCTGAAACACTAGAAGGCCGTGGGGATTTCCGCTGAGGACTGCCCCAAGTTTTTGGTAGGTGCTGTCATTGACCAAATAGCGTAGCGGTTGTGGTTCAACAGGTAGGATAGGTAGCTGGCTCGGTAAGATCGTCGCCCCCTTCTTAATCTGAGCTTCGATATGTTTTTTGTCAGCTATATACTTCATCTGATCGATTTCGTGCTGTGCCTGGATAGCGGTGAAAGCATTTTGCGCGGCTACTTCTAGCTGGCGTAGAGGCAACAAGACTTGGGCAAGTGCTGGTGACTTCATAACGCCCGGACGACCGACAACTGCTCCCCACATGTTAGGCACCTCAACCCAGCCGGTATCAAGTTGCTTAGGCTGTACACCCACGCGGTTACCAACCGCCGCCCCTGCAGCTACCATTGCACCTACTGCTAGGAACTCAACCGGGCACTGCATACGGCCGGCAATATCGCTGACCCAATCACGGAACACCTTCGGGAGAAGCCGCTGATCAAAGGGCGGTACAGCGGGTAGGGTGGCTTTTAATTCCTCGGGCTCCGGCCAGCCATTTAGATCAAGGTCGGTCACGGTTTTTTTTGCTTTTCCTTCATAACGGCTAGCGATGCCTAGCACCTCGTCATCATCAAGAGGCGGGTTGCAGCGTGTGCGATTAAAATCGAGAGCCATACCCGGGATTAGATCTTCTGATATCCCATTACCACGGAGATGGCCAACATGTGCCAAGACGGCTGTGTTCCTCCCTCCTTCATCAACATGATCGGGAATTTCGTAACCGCTTAGGCCGCCGCTTATAGCGGCTGCCAACCCCGTATTCCTTGTTGATCTCTTAGGTATTTGAACGGTGTGAAGGTGTGCCTCTACATAGACTACACTGCCATCGAAATGAAAAATATCAGACGTAGTCACTGGGGTGTAGATCGGCTGCTCTCCACGGTAGACAGACTCATCGAACGTCACGGCACCATCTCCTAGATGGCTTATTATCTGTTGTTGTATGGACTGACAGACAACGATGCCTTCTTTGCGTGACAATGGCCGACTTGAGAACAAGATAGCGCGCGCGCGCGGAGCGTCATCTGTATGGCTTGCCGTGGTGTAGCCCAAGCCGCGGTACTGCTTTAAATAAGCAAACAACAAAGGGAATACTTCCGGACCGGAAAAGCCATCAAAATCGAAGGCTAGAAACTGTCGCGGCAGAGCGTAATCCTTCAGCCGCCAAGTAGCTTCACCCGGATATTTCTCTGGATTTTGATAATGGATGCCAGTTTGAAGAGAGGAGCAGATAAACGCTAACCCCTTCTCTGGCGAAAGGTCTGATATCACTGTCTTCTCAAAGTCATCGAAGCTATTGCATGAGCGTTGATCTGGGCAGTTGTCGAACTTGTTTGCCCCGCGAGAGTATTGGATAGTTGTGTTTACGTTATTCATTATTGATATCCTTGAGGGCGTCCATTGTTGCCTTGACCCTTTCCTGTAGATCACTGCTGCTACACTTAAGAGTATCTGTTGTTGCCATGATCATACCTCGAACATCATCGGCGAAGATTTTATGCAGACAACATTCGCGGACTTTTTCGTGAACCTTTACAGCCGGCTCATTGAGATACCAAAAGTCACTTATATTGATGTCAGGTGCGTATGCGATAACTATTGGGATATCTATCGCATAGGCACTTCCGATCTCCATGATTGTTCCAGGACAATCCACCGCCGTTATGTATGCAAATACCAAATCTGCAGTACACAGGGCTGCGGTGTTATTCAGAAATACTTCCTGTTTTGTGAACTCATGATCATTTCCAAAGCAGCCACTTCCAACTGCTCCATGGGTATCCCTTCCGTGAAAGCACCCATGATCACAGGATACAAAGTACGGGCCAACATAGATGAAATTACTTGTTTCAATGTCCCCATCTGCCCATAGATGTCCGCGAAGATTAGGAATAAGGGGGTGACGCCAATCATTTATGGCAATTTTCCCAGCCAGATAAATACGGGGTTTCGTTAACGTGTTCTCATTGGTATCAGAGTGCTCATCCATGATGCCCCTCCTTTCCAACTGGGTTTAAGCTGGCTTGGGCGGAATCCGATTTTTTCATGCGAAGTTCGGCTGTGCTTTTTACCGGTTCGCTCAGAACACGGGATGCGTACTCGTCGAGGTTGGCAAGTGTGTAAAGGGGGATGCGCCCGTCGTACTCCATGGCGGGGCCACCTCCGGTGACCGCCTCCTTGGCTAAGGTTTTCGGGGTACGGGAAATTCCCCATTCTTCGTCTAGATAGGATGAAGCCCTATCGCGACGGAGGCGGCGGGTTTTTTCTGGCATGTTTTAATCCTCATTGGGTTGATCCAAGTAACGATGAGGAACATGCGCTTTTTTAAAGGCAAAATATCGGGAGTTTTTGGGACTTTTTGGGAGAGGGTTTGGGGAGCTCTTAAGTTTTCAAAACTGTAAAGTTAGCCTGAATCTTTTGGGTTATACCTATCTGCCCGTGTGTATTTCCGCGCTAGACGTTTAGCTCTGCTTTCATTAGTACCTCCGCCCACAGCTTCATCAGCAAGCGCGTCAGCCGCTGCACTGATTGATTTAACCCTCGGGTCGGTTTTCAGTAGAGATTCCATTTTATCCAAAAGCTTTTCATCATCCGAGATCATAGGGCTAGAATTTAAGGCTGATGCTGCGGCAGATTCTAGGACGAGAATGGGTCTTTTACACGCCTTACCGAAGTAACCCTGAATACTTAATTCTCCGTACTTGAAGTAATTTTGTCCTTCCGCCGCACCCCAAATGTGAGGCTCCAATTCTATAATCTCCCCATCCAGCGCGACGTAATGTGCTTTCAGCGATCCAGTCCACAGCATCTCACGGAGGAGCTTATCCTCGGCCTTCTCGCGCCTCTCCCTAACGGACTTTGCCTGGTTGATTTTTTCAGAAAGCTTAACTTCAATTTTTTTCAAAGCCTCTGTAGATAGAGGTGGCAGGTCATCCATGCCTGCGTAAAGATTGGGGTTTTCCACAATATTTTTACGTATTCCATATCTCAATATTGGATCACCACCGTAAGAATCACACTCTAACTCACGTTGAGCCATCAGGACTGCATCTCGGAACTCTCGATCAGCTTCAAACTCTATATTGCTTCGGAACTCCTGGCCGAAAGAATTCCATTTAATAAATTCGCGTTCCTCACCCGTCCACTCACTGGGGAACATTGCTTGTCCGAACTCCTCGACGGCATCCCCGAGTTTCACGTATCCAACAGGTATCGGTATTTCCTCTACCTTAGGTGCCAAGGGATAACTGTAACTATTTGCTGGTGTCTCGATCATTGCATTTTCCGTCCAGCTCTCCATTGCGACAGCAGCCTTATTCCCATCCCGCACACGATCATCACGCTCTCGCAGGCCGGAGAGGCACAACGTCAGCGCCTTCTGCATCTCGCCCTTCCATCCGCGCAGCTATTAAAGCCGACACTCGGTCGGCAGCTGTAACGAGCGCGTGGTCAATAAGGTGGGTATACCGAGCCGTCGTCGAATGACGCCCGTGCCCAAGAAGCCCTGCGATGGTGATTTCGGAGTATTCCAGTTCATTAGCTGTTGTCGCAAAAGAATGACGGAGCGTATGGATAGTGACGCCTTCCAGCTTCGCCATTTCGCATGCCTTGCGGAATACCTTGACGTCTTTCAGGTGGCCATCACTTCGCGTAGCAGGGAACACGAAAGGGGCGCCTTCTTTTACAGGTGCTGTCAAGATCAAGTCCATAACAGAACGACCAACGGCACGGACTTGCTGCCCCGACTTGGTGTCATCAAATCGAAAACATTGATGGTGCATGTCGACCTCAGTCTTTCGCAAACCGTAAACTTCCCCACGGCGGCAACCCGACAGAACCAGCACTCTGATAGCTCTGATTGCGACGGGATTTGCGCCTTCTTCCTCCAAGGCAATAAGGGACTTACCTAAAGATAGATATTCGTCTGGTGATAAAGAGCGAGTGCGTTTTTTATCTGGTGCGCGCTCAATGCCGGTGACTGGGTTATCGGGCCTCAGCCCTTCCTTAACCGCGTATGAGAATATCGATCCCAACAGCCCCACGGCCCGCCTTGCAGTGCCATCCCCACCTGTAACGCGAGCCTTGCCGCGTGGTTTCGTTTTCTCAACTGTCGCAGTCTTTCCAAGTCGCACGTCGTGCATGAATTTCTCAACACTCTTTTGTGTCACATCAGTCACCCGACATTTGCCCAACAACGGCTTAATGTGACGATTGATTCGACCTCCGTCTATTTCTAACGTTGTTGCCTTCTTTGCCTTGCCTCGATATGTGACCTTTCCGGCCAGCGCGTCTCGCATATAGTCGTCACATAAGGCATTAACAGTACCGGCGGTAGTTAATGCGTGAGCCCTTGCCCGCTTCTTCTCGTCTACCGGATCTTCGCCTTTCTCAACGCAGCCTAAGACTTTACGAGCCTCGCTACGGGCTTCATTCAGCGTAAGCCGCCCATACTGTCCAATGGTGAAGCGAGATTTCTTGAAAGTGACAGGGCTGCGATACTGCACAAAGAAAGTCTTCACACCCGACGGTTTTATCCGCAAACCAAAGCCTCGGGGGTCTTCGTCCCACAACCGTATTTCTTTACCATCATTCGGCTTGCTCATATCTATCAGGCGTTTTGTTAATCTGTCCATACAGGGTGCCCTAATGTTATGGGGCACCTATGGGGCACCCACACGCAGTTAAAGTGAGTAAACATGGTCAATGACCACTACCCTATTAATAAATAAATATCGGCTGATTTACAAGGACCATAGGATTTACAGTAAACTCTGGGGCACCCTGGTAGATGCCAAAACCATAATGACACTTACCCTCCGAAGGCAGAGGTCACAGGTTCGAATCCTGTCGGGTGCGCCAATCTTTTCAATGACTTAGCCCTATATTGGCGACGCCTTAAAACAGGCTTTGCCGACGCTATGTCCGCGGCAGAAGCCGAAGACCTTCGCAAACGTAAGAAAATAAAACAGGAGCGTTATGCCCAGTTTATTAAAGTTGGCCGGATTGGGTATCGTCTTTATCGACTACGCATCAAGACGAATGGCTACCACACCTCTAGCGGTAAGTTCCAAGACCGCCCCGCGAAACTTTCAAAGGTTCAATGGCGACGAATTATTCACAATGACATTGCTGAGGAAATTGGTGTTCTCAGACCCTATGTGGAACTGGCTATTTCGAAGTTCCGAAAAGAGTTGTTCGCCAAGATCAAGACGCGTCGTGAACGGGCCATTATTCAACTGTATCACGAGGGTCTCAAGAATCACGAGATTGCAGATCGAGTAAGCGTCAGCTCAACCACGGTTGAGCGATATTTAAATGCCTATCGCAATGCCCAGACGGAAGAAAGCAATTGAAGCTGTCCTCAAAGGATGGTTTCGGCTGGAACGACAAGACTGCCAAAATCACCGACAAGGAAGTATGGGGCGCCCTCGTTGGCCGTGATGTCTCACGAGACGTTTTATGAGGCTGCCCCTCACCTTGAAGATGGGGAAAAGTTTCCGAGGCGGGCTTAGGGAAAAAGAGAATGGTAATTGAGTAAAAAAACCTACGGTTTATGGGTCTTTTTCTACGGTAACTTGACAATGTTATGTGGCCGTCCGCTTTTAGGGGGTAAAGCGGACATTAAATGAGGGCGGTAAAATGGTCTGCTTATGACCCATTACAGGTAATCAAGTTTCTTGCCGCTTCAGAATATTATCTCCAAGTTTGATAAAAGGCTTTTCGACGACGTGGTGAACAAAAGCCGCTGTAAGGATGATCAAAGCAAGAGACCAGACATTTGAACTTATGGAAGAGGACGAAATAAACGGCCTGAGGAATACCATAACGATGATATGAAAGAGATACACGGAATAACTGATAGCGCCGAGGTAAGAAGTGATCCGGGTATTAATACGTAGGATCAAAGTACCGATAAGGAAAAGCGATGTCGCAAACAGATAATTGCCAAAATAACTCAAAGTATCGAAGACTTTATCCATTTCCCCAACACCAGTAGTCGCATCATTATAGACCAGCCACGAGACAATCCAGGTACAGGCAAGAAAGGCTGCGGCATGGAAAAATGAATTGGTGGATGTCTGCCGGGTTTGTTCATTAAAGAAGAACACGCCACCCAGCATGAAGGTGGCCATGAAAAGAAAATGTGCGAAAGGCATATCCCATGTGGTGGTGTAGCGAACTCCGGCAGCGAAGATTGTCAAGATGATGAAACCGTAAAAGAAACGCAAAACAATTTCTCTTCTGCTAATCAAGTCAAACAGAATAAGCAGAACGATGATACTATAGAAAATGATCTCGACGAAAAGTGTCCAATAGAGTCCGATGATGTTGGGGACGGAAAATAGACGTTGGACCATGGTGAAGTTGTAGAGCACCGTCGTCGCATCGTACTTCTCGCTCGATACGACTAGGAACGTGATGATTGAAGCCCAGTATGCTGGATATAGGCGGAAGAATCTTTTAACCAAAAAATATCTAAGCCGCTCTTGGCTATATTTATTTACCGCAAGGAACATACAATACCCGCTGATAATAAAAAAAAGCAGCACCCCGATCATACCGAGGTTGCCAATGGCGAAGGTCGATTGATTAGACAGGTGATTAAAAACTACCATCAAAGCAGCAAAACCCCTTAGAGCATCAATAGCCCCATTGCGGTTGGTGAGGGCGGCCCTTTCGATAGGCACGTGAGTTCGGCTCATATCTGATAGCATTCCTATTTACCAAAAAAAATCTTGAGATGATCGCTTCTGGCTATACCGCAACTTTTACATCCATGAAATCCCCCAACTGAAACTTTTGACGATCCATTTTGCTTGGAAACACTCTAAATGTTTACACACAAATGAGTCCATATAGTCACATTTGACGAGAGAGTATCCGAGTTCCGCTTTTGGTGATTAGCAGAAGTTCCGGCTACACACCAATAATGTCTGCTTTTGGGAGGAAAAAAGGTATTCCCCGCTATGATCTCAAGCACAAGGCTGCGTGACTATGGGGCATCGTTCAGCCAAGCCAAGAAGACGTTCAGGACCAAAACTTATCTGGCTCAAAAAGCGTGAGTGCTTTTACATCACCTGGACCGAAAACGGTTGCAGAAAGCAGTGCTCAACGAGCAGGTAAGATCGACATGAAGCTGAAGGACAGTTCTTGGACGTCATTCACCATAGGCAAAAATCATCCCGGCCGCGAGATACGTGGGCAGTTTTGATTACTGACATCCTTGCCGACTATGCGGAAAAACGCGCACCGATGACAAAGGCCATGGACCGCATTTTTTATGCCCTGCCCCCCTCATAGATCTTTGGTAAGGTAAGGTCATATCTGAAATTTCTAGACAGTCGTGTGATGGCTATCTGGATTGGCGTAATCACGCACCCGGAATTGTAAGGCGAGAACTTGGTGTAATGAACACTGCGATAAATCATGCCTCCGCAGAGCGCCATATCACGCACCCGGTAATAGTGCACCTACCTCCTAAAACAGAACCAAAATGCTGTTGGCTTACCAAAGTCGAAGTGGCGGGCCTGTTGAAGGCGGCAAGGTTTTCCTGTACGTCAATCGCAACTTTTTCAGATTCGTCGGCTGGACCGAGTTGCAGGTATAGTTGCCCAGTCACTTTGGATTGCTCTTAGCAAACAACACCAGTGATTTTTTCAACAAAACAGCCGAAGCCAGAGGAGTTTCCCCACCGATCCTCATGAGTGACGCTTGTGGCACTAAACAGACTATACCAGCAACGCCTTAAAACAGGTTATGTCCGCGTTACGGCGTGGATATATTCGCTTTACGGACCAATACTCGGCCTGCAGGCAGATGGAGAATCATTGCGGCGCTAAAGAGGGCATGTTGATTGATGGATTAAACAGGCAGTATTCCCATACGTTGATCGCGCTCACGCAGCCACCAAATTGCTGGAAGAGCCAAAAGAACCATCCAACCCTTTCCGACGATTTGCCCCCAGAGATAATCCAGGCTGCCAAACGCCAGTTGTAGGAATAGGATGCTATCGATAGTAAGGCCAACAATACTGCTTGCGACGACAGCAGTGATAAGGCGCTTTTTCTGCAATGGCGTATAAACCGCAAAATCAGCAAGTTCAGAAAACAAGAAGGCAACCGCCGACGCCATAACGAGGGAGGGAGGAGCGACAACAGCCGACAATACTGCGCCAAATACAATTGCGCCAAGTACCCAGACTTTTCCCAATCGGCGTTGAACGAGATCGCGCAATACAAGTGCAAGGCCAATCATCAAAACACCACTTGGGGCATCCAGGCCAGGCCCAACAGGAATGACACAAGGTCCATTAGGAACACAAAAAGTGCCCACATTTCCAATCATCCAGTTGGCCAAAGGAATACAGGCAATGAAAGCCCCCAGGAACCAATAGCCTTCGATGTTTTGCTTACTCATTTTAGCCGCCATTCGCTTTCCTACTAGCATGTTAACCGCCGGAATCGTCGAGAGAGGTTTTGACATAATTTTTAGATTATTGGAACAGTTTCCATAAGGCGGCCAAGAAACTCATGCCAACCTGATCAAGAAAGGACAATCTGGAAAAATGCTTGCCTCATGTTTAATCAAGGAGCTTAAAGTGTTGGACGGGTAAAAATTATTCCCATACAAAAAACCGTTTTTAAAGGATAGTGGATTTTGGAAATGGACAACAACAAGGCCCTGGTACTTTTCTCCGGGGGGCAAGATTCCGCAACATGCCTGGTTTGGGCCCTCGAAAAATTTGACCATGTGGAGACGGTTGGCTTTGAATATGGTCAACGCCATCGTGTCGAACTGGAAGTACGTCAGCAGTTTATGTCAAAATTGCGCCAATCCTTTCCCGAATTGGGTACACGACTGGGTGACGACCATATGATTGATGTCAGCAGCATCGCCGAGCTAGGTGAAACGGCAATGACGGCCGATGTTGACGTAAAGATGTTGGAGAACGGACTGCCAAACACTTTTGTTCCTGGTCGAAATCTTTTGTTTCTCACATACGCGGCGGCAATCGCTTACCGTCGAAATATTAAACACCTTGTGACGGGAGTTTGTGAAACAGACTATTCTGGTTATCCCGATTGTCGGGACGACGCCATTAAAGCGTTGCAAGCGACCCTGAACCTGGGAATGGAAAGTAGGTATGTTATTCACACGCCCCTAATGTGGAAAACCAAATCTCAAACCTGGTCTATGGCATACAATATGAAAGGGGACTCATTGATAGAGCTCATCCTAAAGGACACCCACACATGTTATCTGGGTAATAGAGATACCTGGCATGAGTGGGGGTTTGGTTGTGGAGATTGTCCCGCCTGCCATCTCCGAGCGAAGGGATTTTCACAATTTTTAGAGACGCAAGGCCCTTAGCGTAAAAAATAACACCTAAAAATGGTTTCCTCGACTTTCACGGCGCAGTTCATTCAACCTTGGCGGCGATGATTTCAATTTCAACCTTGAGCAACGGGCGCACCAGCGCCTTGACGATGAGGATCGGATTGGCTGGCTTATGGTCGCCCATGATGCGGTCGCGAATCAGCTTATACCCCTCTTGATAATCAACCTCACTCAGAAATGTCGTGATTCGCGCAATATCCGTCAGTGACATGTCATCGGCTTTTAGAACAGCCTCCAGGCGCTGGAAAATTACTTCCGTTTGCGCCTCAACATCTTCGGGGGTCGTGCCGTCCAGGCGCGTCCCCATATGGCCGTTCGACAACAACATGCGCGCACCGGCTGGAATGCTGACCGCGTGGGCGTAATTAGAACTATGAGGGTGAATTTCTTCGAGAGTATGGGTTGTGAGCATGACCTTGTTCTCCAAACTAAGGGGACGATGAGGGCAGCGCTGATAGAGCCCTCTAATAGCCTTAAGGTAGGCATTTGAAAAGTCATAATTACACTAAATTAGCATGACGCTTTCCCTGAATTATTTTGGGCGCGGCTACCCTGCCGTGTCATAATAATCCAAATTGTTTATGTGGGAGTCGGATCGATAAAGCAAGCCATGAACAGAACGGATAGACGGCGCCAGAAAAAAGCACGAGGCAGTTCCGGTCTTCTGCAAAAGGCCGAAAAAGATTTCCATGGGGGAAAGTATGACGCCGCAGGGAAAAAGTGCTCGACGATCCTAAAATCCCAGCCAGAAAATGCCGATGCCAATCACCTGAAAGGCTTATGCGCCTATCAAGTGAAGGATTTTGAGACGGCTGAACGCCATATCAATAAAGCCATGGATTGCAGTCCCGGCCACGCAGACATGCTCAGCAATCTGGGTCATGTTTTAAAAGATGTTGGGCGCAACCATGACGCACTGGAAGCTTTTAATAAATCCCTTGCGCTGGGTTCCAGTAAATCCGCTACCTACCAAAATATTGCTGAGGTCCTGCTCACACTTGATCGCGCCAATGAGGCTTTCGAAAATTTCCAAAATGCCCTGAGCCTGGACCCCGATAATATCGCGATCCTGACAAGTTACGGTAACGCCTTGATTAACCACAAACAATTTGATCAATCCATCCATTGTTTGCGCCGGGTAATCGAGGTCAAACCTGATTTTGCCGGCGGCTACGTCAACCTTGGCAATGCTTTGAAAGAGCAAGGCGAGCTTGGCGCAGCTATAGAGCTTTACAATCTGGCCATGGACCTGGCCCCAGAATTTCCTGAAGCCCTTCTTAACGTGGCCTTTGCCCAGGCACTTCTTGGCAATCAGGAAGAGGCACTGGCGACCCTTTGCAAACTGCTTAAGATCGCCCCGAAAATGGCGCAGGCCTGGATCGAATTAACCAACAACTTTAAGGTCCGCTTTTTTAAGAATGGCGTGACAGATATCCCTTTGCCGGAATGGATTACCAACGATCCCGACATGGCGACAAACTTATCCCTGCTGGAACTTTCCCTGGCAATGGACCATGGGTCGCAAGCGGCCCAGCCCCTGTTTGATCAAGCGACGACAATCCTTACACCCCTAAAAGGCCAAACCCATGAGGCCACAAAGCCCCCCGTGGCGCTACTTCATTTTGGCCGTAGTGGCACCGGATTGATACACAGCTTGATTGATAGCCATCCGCAGGTTTCCACCCTGCCCAGTATTTATACGAAAGGCTATTTTGAAGAAGGCGTCTGGGAACAACTGGTGGCCCATGGCACTAAACAAATACCCGAGAGTTTCGTCAAACTTTTCGCCCCCATGTTTGATGCTGCCGACCCTGCGCCGGTTCCTGGAATAATGGGCGAAGACACATCCATGCTGGGCATAAAGGAAGGGCTTACCACTGTTGGCAAAAACCATGATGAAAAGCTAAGCGTTGATCGCGATGCCTTTTGCCAAGAAGCCCACAGGCTTATGAGCCACATAGACGCCATTGATGCCGGCAATTTTCTAAGTATTGTTTTCCAGGCTTTTGACGTCGCCACAGGCAACGAGAAAAAAGACCCCCTTGTTTTTTATCATATTCATAATCCGGGATTGTACGGCCGGGTGAACTTCCTTCGCCACGTCCCCAATGCGCGCTTAATGATGATGGTACGCGAACCACTGCAATCTTGTGAGTCGTGGATTCGCGAGGATTTCAAACAAGCCAATTATGGCAGTATATCTGAAAAAATTGCCATCATGCTCTACGACATAGACCGGCCTGAATTTGCGCGCACGGATTGCATGGGCTTGAAGCTTGAAGACCTGAAAACAAAGCCGGAAGAAACCATTCAAGGCCTTTGCAGGTGGCTGGAAATAGACGAGACACCGTCCCTTTACGAAATGACTGTCCAGGGTAAAATGTGGTGGGGCGACCCGACCAGCGCTGATTTTGAACGGGATAAGCCCATGCCGCCCTTTGATAATGCCTCAGTCATCAGGCCGCTGGGGAGCATTTTCAGCGAGCGCGACCAGTTGATTTTATCGACCTTGTATTATCCTTTCAGGGTCCGTTTTTCCTATGTCCAGGAAGATACCGAAGGCTTCAAGCAAAACCTGAAAATCATCCGCCCCATGCTGGATGATTTTTTTGACTTCGAAAGAGATATGATTGAGCGCAGCGCCCAAGACCCGGAAACTTTCAAACGGCGCCAAGACTACATTGTACTTCACGCCCGTCTGACATATCGCTGGAATTTGCTTAATCAAAATGGCACCTATTCAGGCATGTTGACACCCGGTGAAGCAAAACCATAATCGACGAATCAAGCATTTATCAGTCTCACAATTGCATATGACCATTTTCAAGGGGAATATGGCCATGAAAAGACGGGAAAGAGGCCATTTTTCCATACCTAAAATCGCTCGATAGGGTTAAGCTGACGCCACAAATTCTAAATAAGGATGTCAGCAGGCTATCGTGCTGTGCTGGCTAAAAGAACAAGAATGCCAAGACCCTCCCATAAAGCCTCGCCCTACACAAAAGGCCGCCAACTGGATCCAAAAGCGATGGATGAAGTCCGTCGCTTGCTTGGTGAGTCTCCTCGACAAAGAGACCTGCTTATTGAATACTTACACCTGATACAGGATGAACACGGCCACATATCGGCGGCCTATTTAAGCGCCCTTGCTAGTGAGCTTAAATTGTCTCAGGTAGAAGTTTATGAAGTGGCCTCATTCTATGCCCATTTTGATGTGGTACGCGAAGGCGACACTCCGCCACCGCCCCTAAGCATCCATGTTTGTGACGGCATTGCCTGTGAAATAGCCGGCGCAAGTGATCTGCTGGGCAGCCTGACCAAAGCCCTTGGCGATAATGTTCGTGTCCATCCGGTTCCTTGCATAGGCGCGTGTGACAAGGCGCCTGCCGCCGCCGTCGCTAAAAACCGAATAGGCCATGCAAGTCTTGAAAATATTACTGATGCCATCACCAAGAATGTCACCCGGACGACAATTCCCGACTTTATGGATTTCCAGGCTTATCAGAACAATGGCGGGTATGGTGGCTATAAATCCTGCCTGTCTGGCGACAAAACCCGCGAGGGAATTCTCGATGAGCTGGATAGCTCTGGCCTGCGTGGCCTGGGCGGGGCTGGATTCCCCGTCGCCAGAAAATGGCGCTTCGTCACGAGCAACCCGAAGCCCCGTGTCATCGCCGTCAATGCGGACGAGGGAGAACCCGGAACTTTCAAGGATCGCCATTGTCTTGAGACAAGCCCCCATCAAGTTCTCGAAGGGGCGCTGATCGCAGCCTGGGTTATCGAAGCTTCGGATATTTATATTTATCTGCGCGATGAATACCCCCACATCCATGAAATTCTTGAGGGCGAGATCGCTAAACTTGAAAGCGCCGGTCTTTGTGATGATGTGACACTTCATATCAGGCGCGGTGCTGGCTCTTACGTGTGCGGCGAGGAAACGGCCCTGCTGGAAAGTCTTGAAGGCAAACGTGGGCTGCCACGCAACCGACCGCCTTTCCCGGCCAACGAAGGACTGTTTGGCCTGCCCACCTTAATCAACAATGTGGAAACCCTTCATTTCGTGGCAGACATCGTCACCAACGGGGCAGAGACCTATGCCAAGGCCGGCAGACCACATTTTTATTCCGTGTCAGGACGCGTTTCTAACCCCGGCGTCAAACTGGCCCCGGCGGGCACCACCGTCAATCAATTGATCGAAGACTACGCGGGCGGCATGGCCGATGGTCATACTTTCGCCGGATACCTGCCCGGTGGCGCATCGGGGGGCATCCTTCCAGCCAACAAGGGTGATCTTGCGCTGGACTTTGGCTCCCTTGAAGAACACGGCTGCTTCGTTGGGTCATCCGCCGTTGTTATCTTCTCTCAAGATGACAACATCCGCGACGTTGTTCGTAATTTGATCAGCTTTTTTGAAGATGAAAGCTGTGGCCAGTGCACACCATGCCGGGCAGGTTGTGAAAAACTTTCACAAATGCTTGCCGGTGATGAATGGGACGACGATCTTATAAATGAGCTTTCCAGCGCCATGAGAGAGGCCTCTATCTGTGGCCTGGGTCAAGCCGCGTCCAACCCGGTGATTAGCGCCCTTAAATTTTTTAAAGGGGATTTGACATGACCGATAACGTCACCTTTACCCTTGATGGCAAAGAAGTTGAGGCCCATCCCGGCGAAAGTATTTTCCAGGTTGCCAAGCGCCTGAAAACCAACATTCCCCACATGTGTTCGGGCCTGAACAAGCATTACCGGGCAGATGGAAATTGCCGCCTGTGTCTGGTTGAAATTGATGGTGAACGAACACTCGCAGCCAGTTGCAAACGGGTTCCCACCGAAGGCGCCGTTGTCCAAAGTGGCTCAGCCAGGGCGACCAAGGCGCGCAACATGGTCATGGAATTACTGGTTGCCGATCAACCGCCGCGCACGCAAGCCCATGACCCGGATTCCCGATTCTGGAATTTGGCAGAAGATATGGGCGTCACCACAAGTCGCTTTGGCGCGCGCACACAGCCGTCCGGTGATGCCAGCCACACGGCCATGTCAGTCAACCTTGATGCCTGCATCCAATGCACCAACTGTGTTCGGGCCTGTCGTGAAATTCAGGTTAATGACGTCATTGGTATGGCCCATCGCGGTGGGCGTGCTGAAATCGTCTTCGATATTGCCGACCCCATGGGGGAAAGCACCTGCGTCGCCTGTGGCGAGTGTGTTCAGTCCTGCCCGACCGGGGCGTTGATGCTTAAAGTCCCGGCTGTGGACGTCGACAAAAAAGTTGAGTCATTATGCCCTTATTGCGGTGTCGGCTGTCAGGTTTCCTACAAGGTTTCTCAAGGTCGTATCGCTGCCATAGAAGGACGCGATGGTCCGGGCAATATGAGCAGGCTATGCGTCAAGGGCCGCTTCGGACTTGACTATGTCCACCATGCCAACCGCCTGACCACTCCGTTGATCCGCCGCGATGATGCGCCAAAAATATCTGATCCTGATTTTGATGCTGCGGACGTCAGCAAGTTATTCCGTGAAGCCACATGGGAAGAAGCCCTGGAACGGGCCGCTTCCGGCCTGAAGTCCATTCGCAGCAAAAACGGTGATAAAGCACTGGCCGGGTTTGGGTCGGCCAAGGGATCAAACGAGGAAGCCTACCTTGTGCAAAAGCTGGTCCGCACGGGCTTTGGCTCCAACAATGTGGATCACTGCACCCGCCTGTGTCACGCCTCATCCGTTGCCGCCCTTATGGAAGGAATCGGCTCCGGTGCGGTCACCGCCCCCTTCACTGCAGCCAAAGACGCTGATGTTATTATCGTCATTGGCTCACGGCCTGCACAAAACCATCCTGTTGCGGCAACCTTTATCAAAAATGCGAAAAAAGACGGCGCGACCCTTATTGTCATGGACCCGCGCACCCAGGCCTTAAGCCGCCATGCCGATCACATGTTGCAGTTCAAGCCCGGCATGGACGTGGCCCTGCTAAATTCTATTTTGCATGTGATCATTGAAGAAGACCTTGCAGACAGCGCCTACATTGCAAAGTTCACTGAAGGCTTTGAAGAGCTAAAAGAACATATCAAGGATTTCTCGCCTGAGCGAATGGCCCCGGTAAGCGGCATTGATGCAGACGTTATCCGCACTGTCGCGCGTAAATATGCCACGGCTGAAAGCGCAATTATTTATTGGGGCATGGGAATTTCTCAGCACGTTCACGGCACGGACAATGCCCGCTGCCTGATTGCCTTGGCCTTGATCACAGGAAATGTGGGCAGGCCCGGCACCGGGCTCCATCCCTTGCGCGGACAGAATAATGTTCAAGGCGCATCGGACGTTGGCCTGATCCCCATGGTTTATCCTGATTACAAACCCGTCACCGATACAGATATTCGCAGCCAATATGAAGAGCTGTGGGGAATGAAGCTTGACCCCAATCCTGGCCTGACAGTTGTCGAAATTATGGACGCCGTTCATGCGGGTTCTATCAATGGTTTGTATGTCATGGGTGAAAACCCGGCCATGTCCGACCCGGACCTGGCCCACGCCCGCGCTGCCCTGGCCAAACTTGAACATCTCGTGGTTCAAGATATTTTCCTGACCGAAACAGCCCACTTTGCCGATGTGGTTCTACCCGCATCAGCCTTCCCTGAAAAGAACGGCACTTTCACAAATTCCAATCGACAGGTTCAGATGGCCAGACAGGTTATTGACTCGCCTGGTGATGCCCGTCAGGACTGGTGGATTATACAAGAACTTGCCAAGCGCTTGGACCTTGGCTGGAATTATTCAGGGCCTGAAGACATCTTTGCTGAAATGCGAAAGGTCATGCCCTCCATCAAGGGTATTTCCTGGGCACGACTTGATAAAGAAGGGTCCGTCACTTATCCCTGTGCTTCTGAAGATGAGCCCGGCAAAGCCTTGCTGTTTGGTGATGGCTTCCCGACAAAATCTGGTCGTGGCAAGCTTGTCCCGGCACACGTTCAACCGCCCGATGAACTACCCGACGAAGAATACCCTGTCGTTTTGACCACCGGACGCATGCTTGAGCACTGGCATACAGGGGCGATGACCCGTCATGCCGGAGTTCTATCCTCTATTGAGCCAGAAGCTGTCGTCAGTCTGCACCCCAAGGCTATCGACAATTTGGGTATTGCCCCAGGTGATATGGTCAGTGTCAGCAGTCGGCGCGGCTCCATAACCCTGAAAGCCCGGGCCGACAGAGACGTCCCGGAAACCATGGCCTTCATTCCGTTTTGCTTTACAGAGGCCGCAGCCAATCTGCTAACAAATCCGAAACTTGACCCTTACGGCAAAATTCCAGAATTCAAATTCGCTGCGGTTCGTGTAGAAAAACCCGCTGAATAATTTAAAGGCACGCCCAAAACCTATTAGCCCAAATGGTCGCCAAAACGTCAGAGGCTGATCTGTCCGCTAATGAAACCAGCCTGTAACAACAAGGCCGGACTTATTGCGACTTGTTTTGGTGTTGCACTTCGAATAATCCCCGCACAGCGTTGCAAAGATATATTTTCTGCGCGCGGTTTAGATCGTTTTCGTCGAGAACTCGTTCTTCCGCCCCGTGTTCCTTGATGACACGGGCGCGACATATGCCAGGCAGCAAGCCGCACTCTTTTAAGGGCGTCACCAGCTTGCCATCCAGTTTAAGGAAAACGTTGCTGATCGCCCCCTCGCATAGCTCGCCACGTTCATTGAACAGCAAAACATCAAAACCATTATCGACCCCGTCAAGAACGCTGCGGGCTTTATCAAACAGCTGGCGGCGGGTGGTCTTGTGGGCGAGCAGCAGATCATCGGAGCGCACACGTTCTTTCGAGACAACAACGACAGGGCGCAGTCCAGACATTTCCTCCAGCCTTGCCGACTCTATTTGCCATGAGCCACCGGCCTCAAGCTGGACGCGAATACGCATGATGCCCTGTGTTCCTTCAGCGTGATCCATCACCTGGCGCCATAGCTCCTGCTCAGGAAAAGTAATCCCCAGCTCGAGCGCGCTGTTGCTTAATCTGGCCCGGTGGTCCTGCAAAAGCGGGATTATCCCATCCTCACCCCGCATGGTTTCAATCAGCCCATGCTGGCCCTTAGTTGCTGCCAGTGCATTTTTAAGAAACCGGGCCTTCAGCAGACATTCCTCGTACTCATCAGTGCTTATGGAATCAGCGACCACGCCGCTGCCAACGCCCAGGCAGGCATGCCCCCCATCGCTCAGGGTAACAGTGCGGATTGGCACGGAAAAAGACATATCGCGCTGCGGCGTAAAATATCCGATAGCCCCTGTGTAGACACCGCGTGCAACGTCCTCCAACTGGGCGATGATCTCCATTGCCCGAATTTTCGGAGCACCGGTTATGGAGCCACAAGGGAAAAGAGAACGAAAAATATCAAGCAGCGAAGGCTCATGGGCCACCTCAGCACGTACCGTCGAGACCATCTGGTGCAGTGTGGAATAGGTCTCCACCTCAAACAGACCGTCAACGCAAACGCTACCGATACGAGACAGGCGAGACAGGTCATTTCTGATAAGATCGACAATCATCAAGTTTTCGGCACGGTTTTTTGAATCTCTTTGTAATCCCTTCTTAAGGCGGAGGTCTTCTTCCTGTGTTGCTCCCCGGCGCATGGTGCCCTTCATGGGGCGGCAGGTCAGAACATTACCCCTTTTTTGGAAAAACAATTCTGGAGACAAAGAGGCAATTTTAAATTCTGGCAGATCGACCACCGCGCCAAAGGCCACTTTCTGAAAGGGCGTCATCATCCTGTATAATTGCCAGACATCACCAGACCATGTGAAGGTCACCGGAAAGGTCAAATTGGCCTGATAAATATCCCCGTCCAGAATATACTCGTGCAGGTGCTCCATGACCTCATCATAAGCCGTGCGTTGCAGGTGCATGGACAGGCTGTCGCGGGTAGGAAAAGCGCCATCCATCACGGTCATTCGTTCAGCGATCAAACGGGTCACATCATTGGGCTCCAGGCGCTGCATGGTCCTAAAGACCCCCAGTTGAAACAGCGGCGCTTTGGTTTCGGGAGCCAATCCACTGAGCTTCTTCTCCAGATGATAACCAAGCTCATAGGTAAATGCCCCGGCTACATAAAGACCGGCTTGAAGAGCTTTTTCGATAGCCTCAAATGCCGGTTCTATGTCCGCGGCAGTGCAGCAGCTAATGGTCCGAACCGGTTCGGAAAAAAGAACGGAACCCCGTTCAACCTGTGAATTTTCACCTTCACCAAAGGGCAGGGAATCATGCAGGAAAACACATTCGCTTCCATCGGCAGGTAGTTCCATGGGGGCGCAACCTTCCGTCATGACGGGAGCTTTTCCTTAGGGTGCAAACTCATTAAAGAAATCCATTACATTGACACAAGACGCCGACTGGCTTGTCTAGCATGACAGCCATATCATTTATACCTCGGCTATTGGAGAGCGACGTGACATCAGGGTTTTTCTATAAAGTCCCGTTACTGTCTTTTCTTAAATGCGTCTTTTGTAATATAACAATTCCGTAATCTACGCCATTATGCTACAACCCTTAAAAGGGAGTGAGAGGACTTGCCAAATTGGTCCTGTGCGCCATGCTTTTTTTATTAAATGGGGAAAGTCAAAATGTCCAAGTTGGTTGCGCCCCACGGTGGCGGAGAACTTAAATCCCTACTGGTGCCTGAAGTCGAACGCGCCGCTGAACTTGAGCGAGCTAAAATCCTGAAACAAATTCCCATGACGTCCAGGGAAACTTCTGATGTTTTGATGTTCGCCATGGCGGCTTACACACCGCTTGACGGTTTCATGGGCGAAGCCGACTGGAAAGGCGTCTGCGACCATATGAAAATGGCCGACGGTCTTTTCTGGCCCATTCCCATCACTCTTTCCACCACCAATGACATTGCTGACACGATTGGTGACGGTGAAGAAGTTGCCCTTGTTGACACGGAAAGCGGCCAGATCATGGCCCTTATGCATGTCAGCGATAAGTATGGCATCGACAAGGAATTTGAGTGCCAGAACGTCTATACAACGACAGACAAATCTCATCCGGGCGTCGCCAAGGTGATGGAACAAGAAGCCGTCAATCTGGGCGGTACGGTTCGCGTGTTAAACGAAGGCGACTACAAGGAACAATTCCCGGAGCTATATTTCAGCTGTGCGGAATCTCGTGCCCTGTTTACTGATCGTGGCTGGTCCAAGGTTGCCGCTTTCCAAACCCGCAACCCCATGCACCGTTCCCATGAATACCTTGCCAAGATCGCCGTTGAAATCACCGACGGTGTTTTCATCCATCAGGTTCTTGGTAAATTGAAACCCGGCGACATCCCGGCAGAAACACGGACCCGGGCCATTCAGGCCATGATCGATAATTACTTTGTTGATGGCACGGTCATTCAGGGGGGCTACCCTATCGAGATGCGCTACGCGGGGCCTCGTGAAGCTTTGATGCACGCTCTTATTCGGCAAAACTTCGGGTGCTCGCATCTTATTGTCGGGCGCGATCATGCAGGTGTTGGCGATTACTACGGCCCGTTCGACGCCCATCACATATTCGACACCCTGTGGGATGGGGCCCTTGAAACCCAGGCCCTGAAAATCGACATTACGTTCTATTGCAACAAGTGCCACGGCATGGCGACGGCCAAAACCTGCCCCCATGACAAGTCTGACCAGATTCACATTTCCGGCACCAAGCAACGCGAGATGCTGATCAACGGCGACGAAATTCCGGCCGAGTTCAGTCGGCCGGAAGTTGTCGCAGTATTACGTGAGTTTTACGCCGGTGAAAAGTTTTAGGACTCTAGAACAGCCCTTCGATCATTCCATCATCATTCAGCGAGATTGTGTTAGCCGCAGGGATCCTTGGCAGGCCTGGCATGGTCATGATCTCACCGCAGACGACGACGACAAACCCGGCACCTGCCGATAGCCTGACTTCACGCACGGGAACAACATGGCCCGACGGCGCGCCCTTAAGTTCCGGGTCCGTTGAAAAACTGTACTGTGTCTTGGCCATGCAAACGGGCAAATGACCATAACCAGTGTTCTGTAATTCTTCGAACTGATCTCGTACCTTCTTATCGCCAATGATATCGTCGGCCCCGTACAGCTTTGTCGCCACGGTTTTGACTTTGTCCCACAATGGCACTTGGTCATCGTAAAGTGGCACGAATTGATCGGTGCAAGCATCCGCCATCTGGGCCACGTGCGCGGCCAATTCTTCGGTTCCCTTTGAGCCATCGGCCCAGTGAGTGCAATCGATAACTTCAACACCCAAGCCATCAACACCACCCCGAACAGCGGCAACTTCTGCATCCGTATCGGCGGAGAAACGGTTGACCGCAACCACCACCGGAACGCCGAAGGATTTTACATTGCGAATATGACGGCGAAGGTTTTCACAACCTTCCGTTACGGCCTCGACATTTTCCGTACCCAGGTCATCCTTTGTGACACCACCATGCATTTTTAACGCACGGACAGTCGCCACAATAACGCTGGCACTTGGGTTTAGTCCTGCCAGACGGCATTTAATATCAAAGAATTTTTCGGCCCCCAAGTCAGCACCAAAGCCAGCTTCTGTGACGACATAATCTGCCAATTTCAGGGCTGTACGTGTGGCAATGACCGAGTTACACCCGTGCGCGATATTGGCAAAAGGTCCGCCGTGAATAAAGGCCGGGTTATTTTCCAGTGTCTGCACCAGATTAGGCTGTAGGGCGTCCTTCAACAGGACAGTCATTGGGCCTTGGGCTTTTAGATCGGAGGCATAGATCGGCTTGCGCTTTCGCGTGTAACCGACGACGATCCGTCCGATACGTTCTTCCAAATCCTCAAGATCTCTGGCCAGGCAGAAGATCGCCATAATTTCCGACGCCACGGTAATATCAAAACCACTTTCACGGGGGAAACCATTGGCGACACCGCCCAAAGAGGTAACAATACTACGCAAGGCCCTGTCATTCATATCGACAACCCTGCGCCAGGTTACCCGGCGGGTATCGAATTCCAACTCGTTGCCCCAGTAAATATGGTTTTCAATCAACGCGGAAAGCAAGTTATGGGTGACGCCAATGGCGTGAAAGTCGCCCGTAAAATGCAGGTTGATATCTTCCATGGGAACCACCTGGGCATAACCGCCACCGGCAGCGCCACCCTTCATGCCAAAACACGGGCCAAGAGATGGTTCGCGGATGCAGATAGTTGCATTCTTACCAATCTTGTTAAGGGCATCACCAAGACCAACGGTTGTCGTTGTCTTGCCTTCCCCGGCCGGGGTCGGTGTGATCGCAGTTACCAAAATCAACTTGCCATCGGGCTTGTCTTGCAAGGACTTGATAAAATCGTAAGACACTTTTGCCTTTGTTGGGCCAAAGTTATACAGGTGCTCAGCCGGAATATTGAGTTTTTCGCCAATTTCACCAATAGGCTTCATGGTCGCTTCGCGCGCAATTTCTATATCTGACACTTTTTTATTCCCCGGTTTCGTTTGTTAAAGACAACTTATTAAAATTTGATCCTAGACTTCAGGAACCTCAAGGCCATGCTGCAAACATGTGGCGGCTAAAGTATTTCGAAGTAAACACGCGATGGTCATTGGCCCGACACCGCCCGGCACCGGGGTGATGGCCCCTGCGACCTTGGCTGCACTGGCAAAATCCACATCACCGACAAGTCTTGTTTTTCCCTCGCCCTTTTCAGGTGCATCAATACGATTGATGCCCACATCAATGACCGTCGCACCGGGCTTGATCCAGTCGCCTGGAACCATTTCTGGACGGCCAACGGCGGCAACGAGGATATCGGCCTGACGGCATTCATCAGCCAGGTCTTTGGTGCGTGAATGGGCAATTGTAACGGTACAACTTTGCGATAAAAGTAATTGCGCCATGGGCTTTCCGACAATGTTAGAACGGCCCAAAACCAGGGCCTTCATCCCGGAAAGGTCTCCCAGTTTATCTTGTAGCATCATCAGGCAACCCAGCGGCGTGCAGGGCACCATGGCCGCCGCGTCGCCAGTGCCAAGGCGGCCCACATTGACAACATGAAAGCCGTCCACATCCTTATCCGGGCTGATGGCTGATAATACTGCTGCCTCATTAATGTGACCGGGAAGCGGCAACTGCACCAGAATGCCATTGACCTTGTCATCCGCGTTCAATTCATCAATCAGTTTAAGCAGAGCCTCTTCAGAAATATCATCCTCGAATTTATGTTCAAAGGAATTCATCCCGGCTTCTGTGGTTTGCTTGCCCTTGTTGCGGACATATACCTGGGATGCAGGATCTTCACCGACCAGCACCACGGCCAAACCGGGAATAAGGTTGTGGGACGCCTTCAGACGTTTAACTTCTTCACTCACGCGCTCGCGCAGTCCTTGGGCAAAAGCCTTGCCATCAATTAGCGTCGCATCACTCATAACAAACTAAATTCCCTCTTTCGACTTGAATAAAAGCATACACAAAAACGCAGGGATTTTACCCGTGCGAATTCAACTTTAAAATTTCAATGTTTCTCGACATACCAAACCTACGACTCTTAAATTAAGAGACGGTCCTAAAACAGACACAGGGCTGGTGCGGAAGAACCGCTTTCGAAAGCCAATCAGCTAATTTTTTACGTGGCAGTGAACGTCTTATGTAAACCACGGCAGAATTCAACAAATCTGCTTATTCAATTACAATGTCTATTTAAGCACTCATCGTCAAGTTCTGTTATTAAAAGAGTTAGCAGCTGTCCTGGATAACTATCTCAAATACCGTCAAACCCATTGCTATCAATAAAAGGTTGCCTCACTCACCCCAATCAAATTTCTCCATTTTTCAATAAACTAATTCTTGCACCAATATCACAGGGCCTGATCCAGTTATTTTGATGCAATCGACTCCTGATCGGCCTGCCTTTTGCGAGACTATATATCCTTGTATCAAATACAGAATATATTATCAATATATTCTGTAGGGTTATAACTAAATTTCTTTTTTATTACCCTTATTTCACCCGTCCGGATTACCATATCAGGCATCTCAATTACCCTAGGATTTTGACTACTATGAATTTAAACGCCACCCCCGCAATAGCGGCGGCAGAACTACTCATTGAGGCCCGAAAATCAGGGCCCATAGACGGCTTGCCCAATAATTGTCGGCCAGCCAATATGGATGACGTCTACGCCATTCATGATGCTGTCGCAGCCAAATTAGGCCCTGTGCTGGGCTGGAAAGTCGGCGCGGCAAACGCTACGGCAGAACCTATTTGTGCGCCCTTGCTGGCAGGCACTATTTATCAATCGCCCGTACAATTAGACCCGCAAAAGTTCACCATGCGCGGTATGGAATCTGAAATAGCCTTCAGCTTTGCCAGCGATTTACCTGCGCGCGCGGAGCCATACAGCAAGGAGCAGGTTCTTGGTGCTATTGAGACGGCGTTCCCGGCCATTGAAATAAATGAGACCCGGTATGTGGATTCAGACACGGTCGATCCCATGACAAAGCTGGCTGACAATATCCTCAATGGCGCCTTGATTCTTGGAGCCCCCTGGAATGGATGGCCCAATCTTGTGGTTTCCGAGCAACCGGTCGAGATGCGTTTTGATGATGAAATTGTGATGTCTCATAAGGGAGGCAACAACGCGGTTGATATTATGCGCCTGGTCGTCTGGATCGCAAACCACATGCGAGAAATAGGGCCGGGCATTAAGGCCGGACAGCTCGTCACGACCGGCTCATGGGTCGGCCTACACAAGGCCGGCACAGCCAAACAAGTCGTCACCAGTTTCCCCGGTATTGGTGATGTGACGGTGAATTTTTAGCCAACCGGGGCAAGCCAGCTGCGCTGACTAAAACCAAGGGCGATAGCGTCGTTTTCACCCGAGGGGTGGAAACTTCTGCAGGTTCCGCACACACGTCCTCAAGTCTTAGGTGCAGGTCCTTAACGTCGACTTGCATCCCTTGTGACAGGGGCTTGGCTGGCCGATTTTTTCTTTACCGCAGGTCCTGTTGCAGGATTTGAACTCGCCCATGCAATCGCGCTTGCCAGCCGGTGATTGCTTCATCATCTTTGCACCACAGCGGCTTTTGCAGGTCGCTTTATTGGTATCAGAATTACCGCCTTCGTAACTGATGCACTTTTCCATGCACTGCATTAACGTTTCACTTTCGGCCTTTTGAAAAGACACAAGCGAGAACACAAGGGCAAAAGCGACGGCAACAAGAAGTATGGGACGCATGGAAGTCTCCTATATATGACGATCCTAAGATGTTAACAGCTTAAGCCTTCATGTTGAAGTGGCGAAGCTTCTCAATATCTACATCGCCCAAATCATCAAGCACAGCAGCGGCCCCCATAAAATCATGATGGGCCGTATAGGGGCAACTTGTGACAAGGGTTGGCACACCTGCCGCCAAAGCGGATTTAAGCCCATTGGCGCTATCTTCAATGGCCAAACACTGGTCTGCAGTCAAATTCAGACGGTCCAGCACCCACAGATAGACATCTGCTGCCGGTTTTAAATTTTCAACACAGTCCCCGGCACCGATGACATCAAACCAGTCCAACGCTTCGCTGCCCAAGGTGCTTTCAATGAGGCTTTGTAAATTAACCGGCGTTGTTGTTGTGGCAATAGCCAGGGTTAGACCTTCCTTGCGGGCCTCCCCTAAAAGGCGCTCCACACCCGGACGCAAAGGAACTTTCCCTGCCTTTACGGCAGCCACATAAAACCCGTTTTTAGCTTTATGAAGTTCGGCAATACGCTGGCTGATATCATCCATTTTTAGAAATTCCGGATGATAAGCTTCAAGATAAAAATGAATGCGCGCCTTACCCCCGGTGACCGTTAAAAGATGAGTGTATAGTTCACGGCCCCACGTCCAATCGAGCCCGGCCTCAGCAAAGGCGTCGTTAAAAGCCAGCCGGTGGGCATCTTCCGTGTCGGCAAGGGTGCCATCCACATCAAAAATTAATGCCTGTAACGCCACGCTTATGATCCCATCAATTGCAACGTAATATTACGACTGTGGGGTTGGTTGCGGTGTTCGAACAGGTATATCCCCTGCCATGTGCCAAGTACCGGACGCCCACCACTTACAGGGATCGACAAGGACACATCCGTCAGGGCACTTTTTATGTGGGCCGGCATATCATCGCTGCCTTCCATGGTGTGGCGATATAGGGAGGGGTCTTCCAACACCAGCCGGGAAAAGAACGTCTTCAGATCATGTTGCACGTCCGGGTCGGCATTTTCCTGGATGGTCAAGCTGGCAGACGTGTGCGCGCAATAAACCGTCAAAAGCCCACTGTCCATGGACTGGGTCGAAACCCAATTCATAACATCATTGGTAAATTCATATAATCCCTGACCTTGGGTGCGCATAGAAAGTGTGTGCTGTGCCTGCTTCATGTTTTTTCCTTAAACCTTATCCGATCCGGTGCAAGACAGCACCGTTGTCGCTAAGCCATGCCCGGCCACCTTTGGCGTTGTCCGTCAACCTGTCAACAGTATCCCAAAAGCTGGGACTATGATTCATGTGGGCCAGATGAGCAACCTCGTGGGCAACCACGTAATCCAGAATTTCAGGCGGGGCCATAATCAAACGCCAACTAAAAGACAGCCCGCCCTTGAATGAACATGATCCCCAGCGGGTGCGGGTATCACGCACTGTAATGCGCGCAGGCACTTTATCAATCTGTTCAGCCTTGTGGTGAGCCAGGGACACAATGCGCGCACGGGCTTGCTTCCTTAGCCAGTCACCAAGACGGCGGCTTAAATGCTCAATACCCCCGGCAACATTGATTTCACCATCTTCGATCCATACCGTGCCACGCACATCACCGCGATGTCGTACCGTGTACTGATCCCCCTGAAATGGGATTATCACACCATCGCCAAAAATAATGCGCTCGCCCATGTCATCCAGATGCTGGCACAACCAGGATGATTGGCGACGAGCCAGATCAAGAGCATCCGCAGAACTTGCATGGGCCGGAATTGTCACCACGGCCCCTTCGCCCGCCGTATTCACACGCAGAATCATGCGCCGGGCACGCGGGTGACGGCGCACGATCAAAGGGACTTCACGACCCTCGATTTCAAGCAAATGATGGTCTTCTTGTATTTTTTTGCGAGAACCCCTGAGAGCCATTACGGAAATAAGTCCTTCAACCAAGTGGCGGTGGCGTGTGTCCGGCAGCCCCAAGAAGTTTAATCAGGTCCACGCTCTCGTTATCATCCAGTGTGACCAGGGGTGGGCGCACCGGACGCCAGTCCTGATCACCACTGAAATGTGCCAGCGCCGTTTTCAGGCCCGCACTATAGGGATAAGTTTGGGCCGCTATTCTTATTTTAATCAATTGGGCTTGCATATCTTGCGCCCCTGCGTCGCCATCCTGCCAGGCCTTGTAGAGACGGGCCGAAAGATTACACGCGATATTACAAACCGCCGTAATGCAGCCAACCCCACCCTTTTGCAGCAAGGGTAGCAAGAAATCATCGCCGCCACTGAAAACACCAAAGCCGGGGAATTTTTGGGCCGCGCCAGACATATTATCGAACACACCGGAGCTATCCTTCATGCCGGCAATGGTATGCGGATAGCGCGTCAACAGTCGCTCAATTAAATCATAGCTGATCGGCACCGCTGACATTTGCGGAAAGTGATACAAGTAAACCTTGAGACGAGCATCGCCGACGCGCTCAATAACTTCTGAATATGAGGCAAACAATCCGTCGTCACTGACATCTTTGTAATAAAATGGCGGCAGCATCAGAACGCCACCGGCGCCTAGCTCGACAGCGCGCCTGGTCAGCTCCACCGTATCAGGAATCGAGCAACATCCGGTGCCCGGCATCAAAACATTACCGGGAACCCCCCCGTCATTTAATGTTTCCAATATGCCGATACGCTCAGCAACACTGAATGAATTGGCTTCCCCAGTGGTTCCAAGCACGGCCAAACCGTCACAGCCATTTTCAAGCAACCAGTTACAATGGCCGACCAGTCTTTCATTATCGATGCTTAAATCTTTTTTCAACGGGGTCAGTGCGGCGGCATAAACGCCTTTAAGGGGGCCGGGGGTTTGGCTATCAGTCACACATCTATTCCTTACGGTTCAGAAATGGCCTTTATTTAGGCCACTGGACGATATGATCTTCAAGGTCCCCTGCATCCTCAGCAGCGACGGCACGGCCACGAATGGAAATACCGGCCTCATAGACGGAATCAGGATTGCCGCTAACCAGGGGATGCCAGTCGGGCAAGTCCTTGCCCTCGGACAACAGCTTGTAGGCGCAGGTTGATGGCATCCATTTAAGGAAAGCAATGTTTGACGGGGTCAGGCGTTCACAGTCGGGCATGTAGCGTTTGCGCTCAGCATATTTAGTGCAGCGGCATTTATTGACATCCAACAGCCCACAGCCAACATTGGTGTAGCTTATTTCCCCGGTGTCGGAATTCTCCAACTTTTCCAGACAGCATTTGGCGCATCCGTCACACAGGGATTCCCATTCTTCGGCAGTCATCTGGTTCAGGCTTTTCTCGCGCCAGAACGGTTGTTTGCCTGCGTCTTCAGACATCGTCAACATCCATACGGTCAATCAGATGAATGAAAGACCCCAAAACCTTACCATTAGCAAGACCGGCAAGGCCCAGATCATTTCCAGCAGCATCGCGGGCTTGAAATAATGGGGCACCGGGGCTTTCATTAAGGACCGTCGCGTAGTGGAATTCATGACCCCGAAAACGCTGGCCAGGCTTGCCCAGAATTCCCCCGGAACCAAGTGCGGCCCCGGCATCGAGCTCAACTTCCCGGTAACCCAAATGAAGCTTGCGCTCGGCAAAGGATGTCTCCAGCGGCAGCAGTCCAGCCATGGCATGATGCTGACCGTCCGCATCGACCAGCCCCTTGCCCATAATCATATAGCCGCCGCATTCGCCAAATACCGTCGCCCCCCTGTCCGCCGCCTGCCTAAGGCCTTCCATAAACCTGTTTGACGACGCTAAACGATAACCATGCAGTTCCGGATAGCCGCCGGGCAGATAGACTGCGTCCGCATCCGCAGATGGTGCCTGATCATCAAGTGGCGAGAAAAAGGAAAGTTCCGCCCCTTCATTTTTCCAGCCTTCCAAAATGAGTGGATAGCGAAACGAGAAAGCCTCGTCATCAGCAATGGCAATGCGTTGTCCCAATGGGGCGATCGGACTGGCCGCCCCAGCGTCATTTGATTTAAGGGGTTGAGCCAGGGACAGCAATTTATCAATATCAATATGTTCAGCGACCAGTGAGGCTGCGGAATTCAAAAAATTCTCAAGATTATCGTGTTCCATGGCCTGAATAAGACCCAAATGACGATCCGGCAAATTCAGATCGGCAGCCCTGGGGACGAAACCCAGAACCTTAATGTCTGGCGCTGCCAAGGCTGCGGCTTCGCGTAGGACCTTCATATGACGCTCGCCGCCAATCCGGTTGAAAACTACCCCAGCCGGGGAAAAATTCGGGCGATGAGTGGCAAAACCGCGCAGCACCGCACCGGCAGAGGCCCCTTGAGCTGCTGCATCAATAATCAGGATAACCGGCCAACCAGTAATTTCGGCCAAATCGGCGGTTGAGCCATGCTCCATAATTGCGCCATCAAATAATCCCATCACCCCTTCGCAAATTACTGTGGCCCCATCACTGCCAAGTGCGGCCGTATGGTTGAGCAAGGCGGGCCGCATGGACCAGGGATCCAGATTGTAACAGGGCCTGCCCGTCGCCGCCGCGTGGAAGGCAGGGTCAATGTAATCGGGGCCGGCTTTGGCCGATGTAATAGGGATTTTCGCCCCCGAAAGATGGCGCAATAACCCAAGGGTCAGGACGGTCTTGCCACTTCCCGAAGATGGTGCAGCAATAATAAGGCCATTAACCGGGTCGGTTGATTTATTCATTAAAGAAAATCCGCTATCTTTTTAGCCATGGGCTCTGCTTCAACACCGTGACCAAAATGGGTTACAAACTTGCCGTCCGGGGACATTAAATAAGTGATTGAAGAATGGTCCACGGCGTAATCATCATCACCATAGCCATCACCGGACTTGGCAAAATAGGCCTTATAGGCTTTTGCTGCCGCCTTGACCTGATCAACTGATCCGGTCAGCCCGACCAACTTTGGATGGAAATGATCAACATACATTTTCATGGCCTCTGGATCATCGCGTTCAGGGTCAACCGTGATGAATACAGGCGTAATTTGATCACCCTTTTCACCCAGTATATCAAGTGCATCACCAATAATAGTCAGCGAAGTGGGGCACACATCCGGGCAATACGTGTAGCCAAAATAAATCAACATGTACTTGCCTTTGAAATCAGCCTCGGTGACGGTTTTACCATCCTGATCAACAAGCACGAAAGGACCACCAATTTGCGGCACTCCAACACTTTTAACCTGGGTCACCTTGCCTGCAGCCGACCCTTTATTTTCAGAAAAATACTCAGGCTCAAGATAGTTATTCCAGACCAGAATCAAAGCGCTGATCAGGGCGATGGCGATGATGTAGGCCTTACGGCGCGATGGCATGGTGTTTGCCTTCTGAGCAGGAGCACTCTTGGTCTTTGGAGCCTTTGGGCCTGTGGCTTTGTCCTTAGAGGCGGAAGCAGCAGACTTTGGCGTCGTCTTCACCGTCGCCTTGGCTTTTTCTTTTTTGGGCTTAGCTTGTTTCTTATCTGCCATTGCTATGGGTCTCGTGCTCTGTCCGCGGAAGGATAATTTCATTCACTTTCGTGCATGATAGCCCCCCAGCCCCTGCCTTCAAGGCCAAACAACAATAAAATTCAAAATCATCCTTAAAAGCGTAATCTAATCCTGCAAAAAGTTGTACAGTATCAGCCATGACCAAGGATATTTTCAAACCCTCAGGGAAGCTTCGCAAGGGCTGGACCACTGGTGCTTGTGCGACCGCAGCTGCGAAAGCCTGCGTCCTTGCTCTATTGCATGGAAAATTCGAAAAAAGCGTGACAATTCAACTACCTGGCGGGGAGGAGCCTACTTTCCTCCTATCAAGACAAGCCCTCGAAGACGATCAGGCCTGCGCCGGGATTATCAAGGATGCCGGTGACGACCCTGATGTTACCCACGGGGCTGAAATTATCGTCACCGTAAAGCCGGGCAAGGTAGGTGACGGGGTCACGTTCCAGGCCGGTGACGGTGTCGGTACTGTCACCCTGCCCGGCCTGCCTGTGCCCCCTGGCGAGCCCGCCATTAATCCCTCACCGCGCAAAATGATCAGGGAAGCCATTCAAGCGGTTGCGGGCGCGCAGAATCAAGGGGCGGATTTTCAAGTCACCATTTCCATCCCGGGTGGTGAGGTTCTTGCCGAGAAAACCATGAATGGCCGCCTTGGCATTGTCGGCGGGTTGTCCATATTAGGCACCACGGGCATTGTCCTGCCTTATTCCTGTTCGGCCTGGATTCATTCTATTCACAGTGGCATCGAAGTGGCCCGGGCGACGGGGCTAACCCATGTGGCCGCGGCCACGGGAAAAACGTCCGAGGCCGCCATCAAAGAAATGTACCAGCTTCACAACACAGCCTTGATTGACATGGGTGACTTCGCCGGAGGAGTCCTGAAATACCTGCGTCATCACCCCCTTGATAAACTGACCCTGGCCGGTGGATTTGGCAAACTGACAAAGCTGGCGCAAGGTCATATGGACCTGCATTCATCCCGCTCGGAACTGGACTTCAGCAAACTTGCCGATAGCCTTGGCGAGCTTGGTGCCAGTGCCGAGACACAACAATCCGCGAAAGACGCAACCACGGCCATGATGGTGCTTGATCTGGCCCGTGCTGAAAACCTGGAATTAGCCAATCTGATCGCAAGCCAGGCTCGAATAAAAGCACTGGCAGCACTGGATGGGGCGACCCAGGTTGAAGTCTGCATTTTTGACAGAAGCGGCCAACTGGTCGGACGGGCCAATGACTGAACTACCGCGCTTGTTAATTCTGGGCGGCACCGGCGAGGCTGCGAGCTTGGCCGAAACGGCCCACGCGCAATTTTCCGGTCGCCTTGATGTCATTTATTCTCTGGCGGGGCGCATCAAACCAGTTCGTGAGCTCAAAGCCACCGTACGGGTTGGTGGTTTTGGTGGGGGTGCGGGTCTTGCCGATTACATTAAAAACGAAAACATCAAACTACTAATCGACGCGACCCATCCTTTCGCCAAGAATATTTCCGCCAATGCCTATGATGCCTGTCTCGCCACGGACATACCGCGCTTGACCCTGACAAGGCCACCGTGGGATTTACCGCCGGGGGCTAAATATCTTGAGGCAGATGATATGGCCCATGCTGCGCGCATCCTGCCGGACTTTGCCAAGCGGGTCCTTGTCACCACCGGTCAAAGCAACCTTGATGAACTGAAAGAACTTCCCGACATCCATTTTTTTATTCGTGTCATCGAAGAACCGGACGAGAAACCCGCCCTGGAAAATTATACCTTTATTACGGGCCGCCCGCCGTTCACCATGGATGATGAACTGGATTTAATGGAAGAGCATGCCATAGATGCCCTGCTGACCAAGCAAAGCGGGGGGAAGGCAACCGTCGCTAAAATCATCGCCGCCATTCGCCAAAACATCCCCGTCGTCCTGATCCGCCGGCCCCTGCCCGAACCGGGCGAGCATGTGGAAAGTGTTGATGATGCCCTTATGTGGCTGGAGCAGAAGCTTTAGGGTTTTTAGCCTCGCGCGGCCTAAGCACATGGTGGTGATCCGCCGCGTACAATCTGGAATCATCGAATGAATGATCGTCCAGAACCCTGCCAACCAAAATAAGCGCCGTGCGGGTGATGTCGGCTTTCTTAACCTTGGCCCGGATATCCTCAAGGGTGCCCCGGATAATTTTCTCGTCAGGCCAGCTGACCCGGTACACAACCGCAACCGGGCAGTCTTCCCCGTAATGGGGAACCAGCTCGCGCACCACCTTGGCCATATTATTGACCGACAAATGAATAGCCAAAGTGGCCCCGCTTTTTCCCAATGTCGTAAGGTCTTCATTATTGGGCATGTCCGAGGAACGCACCGCCGTACGGGTCAGCACCACGGTCTGGCTGATGCCCGGCAGGGTCAATTCTGACTTCATGGCCGCCGCCGCCGCCGCGTAGGCGGAAACCCCCGGGGTAATGTCATAGTCGATACCCAAATCATCAAGGCGGCGCATTTGCTCGGCGATGGCCCCATACAGGGACGGGTCACCGGAATGGACGCGAGCCACATCCATGCCCTTGTCGTTTGCAGCGATCATCTCATTGATGATCTCGTCCAAATGAAGCGGCGCGGTATCAATAACAGTGGCCCCCTCCGCCGCTTCGGCGACGATAGCTTCAGGCACCAAGGAGCCGGCATAAAGAACGACGCCCGCAGCTTGAATTAATTTCAGGCCGCGCACGGTGATCAAGTCAGCGGCACCGGGACCGGCACCAATAAAATGGACACTCATCAGTGATACTCCTTAAGTCATTTTTTTCGCGTAGCCACGCGGTGTGTAAACCCATTGCCTTCCGCCACGCTCAATCACGCGCGACTGGGAATTGCCGACCAATACCATGGTCAGCATGTCGGCATGGTCCGGGGTCAGTTCACCCAGTTTGATAACCTGGATGGCTTCTTCCTCGCGGCCAAGGTTTCGCGCCAGCACCACCGGTGCATCGGGGCCGCGCCCGCCAACAAGAATTTCCTGGGCCCGGGCAAGTTGGCTGCGCCTGCGTTTTGAAACCGGGTTATAAAAAGCAACAACAAAATCACCCTCAGCCGCCGCCTTCAGGCGCTTTTCGATTTCCTCGAACGGGGTCAATAAATCTGACAGGGATATGGTGCAAAAATCATGTCCAATGGGCGCGCCAATACGCGCGGCAGCCGCTTGCAAAGCCGAAACACCGGGTGTCACCTGAACTGTTGTGCGATTCCAGTCGGCCCGGTCTTCCCGGTCCATAAGCTCGAACGCCAAGGTCGCCAGGGCATAAATGCCCGCATCACCAGAACAAACTAAAGCGACATTGCGTCCTTCGGCGGCCAGATCAAGGGCCCGTCGAACCCGTTCTTCTTCCTGGGCCAGCTCGGACACATGGCGCTCTTTTCCGGCGACAAGATCACCGACAAGATCAAGATAAAGCCCATAGCCAACCACATCGCTGGATGCCGCAAGCAGGGCCGTTGCCTCCGGCGTGCGCCAGCCATCCGCACCGGGGCCGATCCCGACAATACTTAAGTGACCGCGCGCCCGGCCCACGTCATCACCCTTGATACCCTCAGGGTTAATGGCGATGGCACAGGTCGCCCGTTTGGAGCGATTTTTTTCAACCCGCAACTTGGCATTAGCACCGGCGGCAGCCAAAGCCGCCCCTTCGCAAACCCCGTGGCAACCCACTTCGTCGAAGACAACATCAGACGGATTGGCAAGACGCGGGGTCAGACTTTCAAGTTCCTGAGCCGTGAAAAAGCGTGCAGGCACGCCAAGCGACGCGGCCAGGGCGTTAACGGCGACTTCATCCATTTTAAGATCAACAGAAACAACGCAACTGACAGAGCTCGCCGACAGTCCTGAATCTTTAAGGGTGTCGCGAACCAGGTTCTCAAGCTCTGCCGGGTCGCAATCACGTTCACAGCCAACCCCCAGGGCCAGAACAGGGGGGCACAGAACCAAATCGTTTTTGGCATCGTCAATGACGTCCGGTGTTACCCGAATGCAGGGCCCGTCTGCGTTATCATCGAATTGAGCCCCGGATTTGGTTAGCCATGTCACATCGCCGCCATTTACATCAAGGCGGACCGGGTCTCCGGCCAGCATGCGCGCGGAAATATCCTTGGCCGCCTCTCTGTTTAAGACGTTCCAGCCCTTGGGCGGATCGTCCAGGGCAACACCAAATCGAATATCGCTGGCGGTGGTGATTGCATTAACCCCGCCTGTTGCCTCAGCGATTTCTGCAGCCAGACGGTTGGCCCCATTATGGCCGCCCAGCAAGGGCACGACGACAGAGCCATCTGCCGCAACGGCGAGGACAGCGGGTTCGGTCTTTTTGTCGATCAACACCGGGGCCAGGGCACGCACCAGAATACCCGTGGCGCACAAACCAATAATGTCCTCGCCAGACTGAAACAGACTGCGCACATGGGAAGCAGTTTGGCTGAAACTTTCGTCGGCCCCCGTAACACGGTTAATGAGGCCGTGGATACGGGCATCTGTCACAGTGCCCTTTATAGTTTTTGCAAATTCAAGCGCGCCCTGATCGAGCACCAGTATGGCCGTCATTAGTCTGTTTCCGCATCAGTTATAAGGATCATTGAAAAATAGGGTGCGTCATCGGGAGCATCAGAAAGAGGCAATACCTTGCCATCGGTCATTGAGGCACGCTCAACATATGACGCGCGGGACATCTTTCCCAACTCGCCCAGGATTTTTTTCACCTTGGCAATATGACGTCCTACTTTAAATATCGCCGCGCCGTCCGCTACCTGCAGGCGGGTTTTGATTTCATCTTCGCCCAGTGTCGCCGGGATAACAGCAAGACTTTGATGGCGTGTCACCAGTGGCATATTTGCCGCCGCCGCCGCCGCACTTAAGGCGCTGACACCCGGTACGGTGAGCACAGTATGAGCCTCTTTAAGTCGCTCCAGCACATACATAAAAGAACCATAAAGCAACGGATCACCTTCACACAAAACCGCAACGTCACGTCCGCCATCTAGGTGGGCCGCGATTTCTTTGCTGACCTCATCATAGACCCGTCTTCCCGGGGCTGGGTCATCCAGCATAGCAATGGGAATGGAAATTTCCGTTTTCTCGTCCGTGAAATGAGGCGCGGCAATTGAGCGGGCAAAAGATGGCGTCGGCTTATCACCGCGCATGGGTGTTATGTAAGCGATGACGGGGACATCACGCAGGATCATTGCCGCCTTTATGGTGACAAGGTCCGGATCACCGGGGCCAAGACCCAAGCCGTAAAGCACGCCACTCATGAGGGTTTCCTAGCAACAAACTGGGTTACACTCATCAGTGGTCTGAAAGCGCTTAACCTTCCAATGGGGGCCGCGCGCTCAACTGATATACGGCTCAACTCGCCGCCGACTTCCCTACGAAACGCCAGCAGAGTGTGCTCTGCCTCGATGCTAACAACATTTATGACCATGCGACCACCTGGCTTTAAGGCCGCCCATGCTGATGTCAGTAAATTCATATCCGACGTGCCGCCGCCAATAAAAATAGCATCGGGTTGGTAATCAAGGTCGTCCTTGAGCTCAAGAAAATCCCCCTCGATAATCTTCAAATTCGCCGCACCCAGGTTGGCCGCGTTACGTTTCATGGCGGCGATACGCCCAGGGTTTTTCTCGATCGCGATGGCCCTGCGATGGCCACCAAGCCTGAGCCATTCAATGGAGATCGATCCTGAGCCGGCGCCAATATCCCACAGCACCTGTCCCGCAAGCGGTTGCAGTTGTGCCAGGGTTGCCGCGCGGACCTCGCGCTTGGTCAATTGGCCGTCATTCTCGAAAGCATCATCGGGCAGGCCCGGTGCGCGAGAAAGGGGGGTCACGTCCGTTCCCGCCACACACTCGATGGCCAAGGTATTCAAATCCTGTGCCCGCGGATGGCTCCACGACGCGGCGTTGCCCTCAAGCCTGTTTTCCTTGTCCCCACCCAAATGTTCCAGGACGCTGATGCGGCTGTCGCCATAGCCTTTTTCCTTAAGCAGGCTGGCGACTTCCGCCGGACTGTCGCCATCGCGGGTCAAGATCAAAAGGCGAGCGCCGGGAAGAAGATATTTGTTCACTGTCTCAAGGGGGCGTCCGTGAATGGTCAGGCACTCAACATCGGGGATCGACCAGCCCATGCGCGCCGCAGCCAGTGAAAACGCGCCGGGGGCCGGGTGAATGATCACCGCCTCTTCGCCAAAGGCACGGACCAAAACAGACCCGACGCCAAAGTTCATAGGATCGCCGGAAGCCAGCACGACAATATTCTTGCCACGCCGGGCCTCGATTTCATTCAAGGCCTGATCGAAACCCTGACCCCAATCAAGGGCCTCGGCCTTTGAATTTTCAACTTTACAATGATGGCGCTCGCCACCGATCAGAACTTCCGCCCCTTCGATCAAGGCAATACGGGCCGCGCTGAGACCTTCCACACCATCTTCGCCGATGCCAATAACCGTAATCCAGGCACTCATTTTTCATTGCCCCCGGCGATGGCATTTACCGCCGACGACGCCATGGCGCTACCGCCGCGCCGACCTTTAAGGGTGATGAAAGAAACATCAAGTCTGCCTGCATAGTCCACCAGGGCCTGCTTTGATTCTGCCGCGCCGACAAAGCCGACGGCAAAACCCAAAATCAAGGCCGGGCGGGGGGCGCCTTCTGAAATCATTTCCATCAATCGAAACAGTGCCGTCGGCGCATTGCCAATAGCGACGATGGAACCTTCCAGATGGGGCAGCCATAAATCCAGCGCTGCGGCCGAACGAGTTGTCTCGTGTTTTTTTGCAAGGTCCGGCGTTGCCGGGTCATTGAGGGTGCAGATCACCTTGTTTTCAGCGGGCAGGCGACTGCGGATAATCCCCGCGGAAACCATCTCCGCATCGCACAGAACTGCTGCGCCGCCCTGTAAGGCGTCGCGACCGATTTCCCCGGCCCGGTTGGAATAAAACAAAAAATCGACAATATCAGGCATGCCACAAGCATGAACCACCCGCTGCGCCACCGGGGCTATGTCGGTGGGCAAGTTACCTTCCCCCAGCACCTCATCGATCATCGTAAACGATTGCCGATAAATAGCCTTCGGGTCTTTCTCGTACTCAAAGTGGACAGGAGCCTGAGTCACGGATCAGGTCTCCTTTTCCCCATGATGATGGTGGTGGTGGCCATGATCATGATGGTCATGGTGACCGTGGTCATGAGCATGCTCTCCATCGGTACCAATGCCACGAACATGATGATGGTGCCCGACCTGAGCCTGGCCCACATCTCCTTCATAGCCAATGATCTGTTCGCGGTATTTACACAACAGACAGTTCATGACGTTATCACCGCTGAGCATTTCGGAAACCCGGTCCGCGAAGGTGTCGATCAGCTGCGGATGGTCATTCAGATAGCCGGCCTTCAAAATTTCTACATCCGGGTTAGCCTTTTGCGACTCGTCCGCCCAGTCATAAATGCGGCGAACCAGAATGCCTGTGAACAAAAAGTACGGAAAAACAATGATCCGCTTATAGCCAAGCTTGGTTGCATGAGCCATACCCGCATCAACCAGCGGATAAGCAACGCCGGAATAACTGACTTCAGCCCAACCAAAGCCCATTCCTTCCCACAACATGCGCGCAACCTTGCATACGTTGGAGTTAGCATCGGAATCGTTAGTGCCGCGCCCGACCACCATAAGCAGGGTGTCTTCACGGGCAACGTCGCCCTTGGCGGCGGCTTCGGCTTCTTCGATGCGCTCCGCAGCAGCTTTCAACAAGCGCCGATCAATGGCCAATTCGCGACCATAACGTACATCAATATCCGGGTTCTCGGCCGCGAATTCATTGACTTCGCTGGGCAGGTCGTTCTTCACGTGACCGGCGGCAAACAACATTCCGGGCAGGCACAAAATCCGTTCAGCGCCACGTTCTTTCAGCTTGTCCAGACCTGTTCTGAGAACTGGCGAGGCAAATTCCAGGAAGCCGCTTTCAACATCATAATGGGGCAATTTTTTCTTCAGGTGCCCGGCCAGGGCGTTAAATTCCCTGACAGCGCCATCGTCGCGGCTGCCGTGTCCACAAATCATCAGACCCGTTTTCGGGTTGGGGGAGGTATCGTCCATGCGCCTGGTCCTTGCCTTCGAGCGTTTAAGTATATGTCCGCGCCGGACGTTGACTGGTCATTGCCTCCGGTCAAAATAGAGGGCGCGTTTTTTCAGTGGCGGACTATAGAATATATAATTGGTGTTGTCAGTACCCCAATTTTATTTGACGCAATGTTTTCGTCCTCGCAGACTGTCGCTCATGTTTACCTTTGGATTCGCAAACACGGGGCACGGTTTTGATCCGCTGGCGCTCTTGTTGATCGCCCTGTTGCTGGATGGCTATTTAGGCGATGCCAAAATGCCCTTCCGGCTTTTTCGCCATCCTGTTGAGATAATTGGCGCCCTTATTGACTGGTTTGATCGCAAACTGAACCGGGAAAATCGCCCGGCCATTGATCGCGCCTTTCGCGGTGCCCTGGTTGTTATCATCGTTGCAGGGCTTTCCGGCGCGGTTGGCTGGGGGTCGTCATGGCTGACCCAGCACCATGATTTCGGTTGGGCCCTGGAACTGTTCATTTTGACGGCCATGCTTGCCGGACGTGGCCTTTATGACAGGGTTCGAGCCGTTGGCATTGGCCTTGAAGACAACCTTGAAAGCGGTCGCGAGGCTGTCTCTCACATTGTCGGGCGCTCGCCGCAACACCTTGATGAGCACGGTGTTGCCCGGGCGGCCATTGAATCCTGCGCGGAAAATTTTTCCGATGGCCTGATCGCGCCGGTCTTCTGGTATGTGCTTTTTGGCTTGCCGGGGCTGATGGTCTACAAGGCCGTCAACACCATGGATTCCATGATCGGTCATATGACCCCGAAATACCGCGCTTTCGGCATGACCGCAGCGCGGCTGGACGATGTCCTGAACTTGATCCCGGCCCGCCTGAGCGGGCTATTTCTGGTTCTCGCTGCCATCTTCACCCCCGGGGCTCATCCGTTTAAGGCCCTGAAAATCATGCTCAGGGATTCCGGCAAGCATCGCTCCATGAATGCCGGTTGGCCCGAAGGAGCCGCCGCGGGGGCCCTTGATATTTCCCTTGCCGGACCCAGGCGCTATCAGGAAAGTGTGACAGATGACCCGTGGCTTGGTAACGGCACGGCCCGGGCGGGCGTCAAAGATATCCGGCGCATGCTCTATCTTTATGTCACCGCCGCCTTGATCAATGGGGCATGGGTTGCCGCACTTGCCATTGTCAGAATGAGCAACTAAGTAGGTTCCATGCTGGTCGCCCTGCTTACTTAAAGGCGGCGTTATATAGGGCGTCCAGGTCCATATGCTCTTCAAGATGATCGGCCAGATTATCGAGAATTTTCTCAACCCTGATATCATAGGCATTTGCATGCGCTCGCCCGGATCGCAAGCCCGCGAGAAAAGCATGGCGAAAACCATCGGCGGCATAAATACCGTGCAGGTATGACCCCATAACCCGGCCATCGGGGCTAAGCGCGCCTTCCGTGCGCTCATCATCCAGACGAACCCAGGGATTGGCCCGATCCGGCCCTTCGCTTAAGCCCAAGTGCATTTCATAACCATGTACTTTTTCGCCACTGCCTATGTCCGTACCCGAAACACTCTCAAGAGTTTTGTCATCGCTTAGGACTGTTTCCACATCAAGCAGGCCGAGACCCGTCGTTTCGCCAATGGGCCCTTCGATCCCTTGTGGGTCCGAGATGCGTTTACCCAACATTTGATAGCCGCCACAAAGCCCAACCACCAGGCCACCGCGACGCACATGGGCTGCGATGTCGATATCCCATCCCTGGGCGCGCAGGAAATCAAGGTCGGCCATGGTCGCTTTCGAGCCGGGAATCAAAATCACATCCCCGTTGCCGGGAAGGGGATCCCCGGCCTCGACAATCATCACCGTCACATCCGGTTCCGCCGATAAGGGGTCCAGATCATCGAAGTTGGCGATCCGCGACAGCCGGGGAACGACGATCAGAATATCTGTCCCCGTGGCGTCATTTTCATGGGCATCCAACGCCATGGCATCTTCCTTGGGAAGCAGGCGTGCATCCGGGAAGTAGGGCACCAGCCCAAAAGAATTAAGACCGGTTTTGTCTTTAATAATTTTATCCGCACTGGCAAACAGGGAGGCATCGCCGCGAAATTTATTAACGATATATCCCGCCAGCAGATCGCGTTCATCATCTGCCAACAACTGATCCGTGCCGACAATAGAAGCAATCACGCCGCCGCGATCAATATCGCCAATCAGAATCACCGGAACATTGGCGGCCAGGGCAAAACCCATATTCGCGATATCCGCATCACGTAAATTAACCTCTGCTGCGCTACCGGCCCCTTCAATCAACACCAGATCGCACAATGCGGCAGTGTGGTGAAAACTTTCCAGCACCCGCTCCATAAGTTTTGGTTTCAGGGCGTGATAGTCCTTGGCTTTAAGAGTTGCCTCACGCTTGCCTTGAACAATGACCTGAGCCCCGGTCTCGCTTTCCGGTTTCAGCAATACAGGGTTCATGTGAATTGAGGGCTCCAACCCGCAAGCCTTCGCCTGCAAGGCCTGGGCGCGGCCAATCTCGCCCCCTTCGCAAGTAACCGCCGCATTGTTTGACATGTTTTGTGGCTTAAAAGGACGCACCTCTATACCACGCCGCTTAAAGGCGCGGCATAATCCGGCCACAAGCAGGGACTTACCCACATCTGAGCCTGTGCCCTGAAACATCAGGGCATGGACACCATCAGCGGGTTTTTTGCTCATTGACCGGTCAGGGCGGCCCTCAAGGCATCCGCCTGCGGGTTTTGCGATTGACCCTGATATAAAATACCGCGCGGGGTAGCCCCTTTACCGTAATAAGCCTCGTTCAGATCGACACGACGCGCCAGCACGGCCCCTTCCAATGCAGCCCCGCCAAAAAGCCCTATCTTAGAATTGGCAAAAGCCAGCACATCAAATCCGATATTGGTGGTCGTTGACACTTCCGCGCCCTTACCAACGGCACCAATGGTGATTCCCGCATCTGCCCCAACCTTGCCCTGATGATCAAGGATGGCAGAAACGGCCCCATCACTTCTGAGCACGAGAATAATTTCCGTATCCTGCAGGCCCATTTGAATGCCCAGACTGGCTGCCCCAAGAGCATAAAAAGCCGGAGGGCTCCATGAACCGTCATCAGATTTAACCATAAGAACACCGTTACCGCCTTCGCCGCCCAACATGAAGCCACCCTTGATGACACTGGGCAGCACAACAATGCCGCGCGCCGTTGGCATATAATCGGCAAATTTCTTCAGATCGGGCATTCCCTTGAAGCGTTGCACAGTCTCCGTCGCCTGATTGACCAGATCGACAGCCGTGGAATTTTCATCACGGTGCATTTCAGCACAGCCGCTAAGGGTAATGACAAATACGAACAAGACAGAAGCAAGGATGGTTTTTTTCATGCGGGCTTTCCTAAACAAACGGCGAATCACAAATGCCGCCTATTCTACCCGAAAACATAAAAAGAGAGAGGACCTAAAACTCGACCCCTTCCTGGGCCTTGATGCCACTGCGAAACGGATGCTTGATCAGCGTCATTTCGGTCACTAAATCAGCGGCTTCGATCATGTCATCTTGAGCGTTGCGCCCGGTCGCAACCACATGCAGCATATGCGGGCGCGCCGCCAGGCCTTCCAGAACATCTGCCAGGGGCAAGTATTCATAACGAAGAGCAATATTGATCTCGTCCAGAATGACCATGGAATACTCAGGATTATCGATCATTTCCTTGGCCGCTTCCCAGGCCTTGCTGGCGGCTGCCACATCGCGTTCACGATCCTGGGTTTCCCAGGTGAAGCCCTCGCCCATAGCCTTGATGGTGACCTGATCGGGGAATTTTTCGAAGACACCGCGCTCACCGGTTTCCCAGGCACCTTTGACAAACTGCACGATGCCGACCTTCTTGCCGTAGCCAATCATCCGCATGGCCATGCCCCAGGCTGCCGTTGATTTGCCCTTGCCCTTGCCCGTGTGGACAATCAGCAAGCCTTTTTCTTCGGTCTTGGTGGCCAGCATCTTGTCGCGGGCGGCTTTCTTTTTCGCCATCTTTTCGCTGTGGCGGGCGCTGTCTGTGTTGATCATCTTGTTTTTAGCTCCTGTTAGGGGTCCACCATTCCAATTAAGGTGTCATACGTACTATTCAAGCGCGGATTCCATAACTCGCGTTCCTGGGCTTCCAAAAGTCGGTCAACCATTTCTTTCAAGGCATCCGGATTATGAGTTTGAATGAATTCCCTGACTTTGTCATCGGCCAGATAAGCCTCGAACACCGCATCGAAGTGATGGTCGCTGACACACTTGGCGGTGGCGGCAAAGGCGAATAGATAATCCACGGTCGCCGCCATTTCAAAGGCTCCCTTATAGCCGTGGCGCATCACCCCGTCGATCCACTTGGGATTAACAACACGGGCACGCACGACGCGGGCGATTTCATCTTCAAGGGTTCGAATACGCGGGGTTTCTGGTCTTGAATGATCATTATGATAAACGCTGGGCTGGTTGCCCGAAAGTTCCCTCACCGCCGCCGTGATACCACCTTCGAATTGGTAATAATCATCACTGTCGAGCAGATCATGTTCCCGGTTATCCTGATTGTGGACCACGGCTTCAACATTTTTCAGGCGCGTTTCAAAAAGACCATGGGCCGCTTCGCCCGCCGCCCCTTCCCCGTAGGCATAGCCGCCCCAGGCCACATAGGCACGGGCAAGATCACCTTCGTCTTGCCAACCCTTCTCGTCTATCAAGGCTTGCAGCCCAGCCCCGTATGCGCCGGGCATGGAGCCGAAAACCCTATAACCAGCCCGTGATCTTGCCTCATCTTCACTAGATCCCGCATTAATCAGTTCCGCCACTTCATCTTTAACGCGGGCGGCGAGGGGATTTTCCGCCTCCCCTTCATCCAGGTCGGCAACGGCGCGCGAGGCGGAAGAAAATAAATCAATCAGGCCGGGGAAAGCATCGCGGAAAAAACCTGAAACCCGCAACGTCACATCGACCCTGGGACGATCAAGAATGGCAAGCGGCAACACTTCAAATCCGGTGACCCGGCGTGACGCCGCATCCCAGGTCGGCTTGACCCCCATCAGGGCCAGTCCCTGGGCGATATCATCACCGCCGGTGCGCATGTTGGATGTTCCCCAGGCGGACAAGGCCATTGTTTTCGGCCATTCCCCGTGTTCCTGCCTGTGGTGTTCGATCAGAAGCGCCGCCGATTTCCAGCCCAGGGTCCATGCCGCCGGGGTCGGCACAGTGCGGGTATCCACAGAATAAAAATTCCTTCCCGTGGGCAGAACATCAGGACGGCCCCGTGTTGGCGCGCCGCTGGAACCGGGCTCGACAAATTTCCCGTCCAAGCCACGCAACAGCCCAGCCAGTTCCGCCGCGCCGCAAGCTTCAACGGCCGGCCTTATTTTGCTCTCAAGACTTTCAAGCACCAAAGATGTGCGGGCCCATTCCCTGTTTACTTTTTCCTCGCCCGTAATAAGACGACAAGCCAGATCTTCCAGTCGCTCTACCGTGTCGCCCGCACTGCGCCAGTTGTCGGTCCCTGTCAGCACGTCCGGTTTAGGGCCATCCCAAGGCGCTGCCATGGCACAATCAAGGGGATCAAAGTCAAGGCCCAGATCATCGGCCATGGCTCTTAACAATGAAGCATCGCCATCATCGCCAGCCCCGCGCGGCACCCGCACCAGCGCCACTAAAAGATCGGTGAGGAGGCGTCCTTCAGGGGCCCGTCCAAAAATATGCAGACCGTCGCGAATCTGCATTTCTTTTAATTCACACAGATAATTATCAAGCTGGCCAAGGGCCGCCTCATCATTCACTGCTTTGTCCATGCCGCAATCCGCATCAAGCCCTGTGGCCGCACACAAGGTCAGAATTTCATTTCGAAGAACTTTAAGACGACGCGGATCAACGCCCGATGCCTCGTAGAACTCATCAACCAGAAGTTCCAGATCGGCCAGCGGCCCATAGCTTTCAGCCCGTGTCAGGGGCGGCGTCAGATGATCAATTACAACGGCTGAGGCCCGACGTTTGGCCTGCGTCCCTTCGCCCGGATCATTGACAATAAAGGGATATAAATGGGGCATGGGACCAAGGGCGACTTCCGGGAAGCACTGTCCCGACAGTCCCAGTGATTTGCCGGGCAGCCATTCCAGATTACCGTGCTTGCCGAAATGAATGACGGCGTCAGCAGCAAACTCGCCACGAAGCCAGGCGTAAAATGCCAGATAGCCATGGGGCGGCACCAGATCCGGGTCATGATAGGTGGATTGCGGATCAATGTTGTAGCCACGCGCCGGTTGCAGACAAATGGCGACCTTGCCAAGCCGGTAGGCGGAAACGGCGAAGCGGCCATGATCGGCCTGGCCGGGAACAAACATTGGGTCCGTCTCCGGTGCGCCCCAACGATCATTGACAGCACGCTGCACTTGCTCGGGCAAACCGGCAAAGAACTTTTGGTAATCGGCCATGGACAGGGATTCAACAATTTCCCCTTTTTGACCCTGATTGGTGGGCCCGGCAGCCAGACGGGCAATCAACGGGTCACCCCCGCCTGGAATTTCCCCCGTATCATAACCGGCGGCGTTCATAGCCCTTAAAGCGGTGATGGTTCCTTCAGGGGTATCCAGACCAACCCCGTTACCGATACGTCCGTCCCGATTGGGATAGTTGGCCAAGACTACGGCGATGCGGCGCTCTGAGGTTTCGCTGCGCGCCAGACTTGCCCAATTGGCCGCCAATTGACAAACAAAATCAATACGGTCCTGGACCGGTTCATAGACGATAATATCGCTTTCAGTTCTTTCATCGCGCAGGCTTGATCCCTTGAAGGAAACAGCGCGACTGAGCACATGGCCATCCACTTCCGGCAAGGCCACGTTCATGGCAATGTCCCGCGCACTTAAACCATGTAAGCCGTCACGCCATGACTCAAGACTGGAACTGGAGAAGACCACCTGCAATACAGTTGCTCCAGAAGCATTAAACGGCGTCGGTGTGCGCTCGGCCCCCGGTGATGAAACCGCAAAGCCCGTGGCGTTTAAAATAACTTGAGGTACTTCATCAAGCAGCACCTGTTCCAGGGTCGCCGCCGCTACAGGGTCTTTCAAGCTGGCGACAAATACGGGTAACGGATTCAATCCAGCCTTTTGCAATCCGGCAATGAGCGCATCTACGGCTTTTAAGTTACCGCCTTGAACCAGCGCCCTATAAAACACCAGTGCCGCTGTCGGCTGACCATCAACCCAACCTTCACGAATTTCTTCCAGGCTGACATCGCCCTGGCCTGATTTATATAGACCACCCCTGAGCAATGGCTGCGGTTCCAGCCATTCAGTTTTGTCGTCCAGCAGGGACACTGCAAAATTTAGAAACTGGCGGGCATTTTGCGGACCACCGTGCACGCAATACTGCCAGAGCCTGTGGCAGGCCTCTGGCTCCAACGTGGACAGAGTTGCCAACTCCGCATCAGGCTGATCATCGCCGGGCAGCAGGGCAAGGGGGATTTTCTTGCGGAAACATTCGGCGGCGACTTGTTCCACACCATAGGGCCAGTAGCCCCGCCCCCCCAGCAAGCGCACAATCACCAGCTTGGCGCCAACGATGACACTTTCCACATACAAGTCGACAGACATGTTGTGACCAAGGTTGAGAAGATTGGCCAGGCGCAGACTTGGCACGTCTTCGCCCATTTCTGCGTAGGCTTCGCTAAAGCTGGTTAGCTCGCTATCGGCGGCACTGAGGACAACCACATCCCCAGGGGTTTGGCCAAGGTCGATGGCTTCCGATCCATCGGAAACCCCTCCCGGTGTGGCAGCCAGTAGATGCATCTGTTAAGCCAGCAGCGCCGCTTCAATGGCGACCCGGTCCAGTCCGTGTTGGCCGATAACCACTAGTCGGCTTATGCGTTCCTCGCCGGATGCCCACGGGCGATCAAAATAACGCTGGATGCGCGGGCCAACGCCCTGCACCACATGGCGCATATCTTTACCCGGCACATGAAGAAAACCCTTAAGGCGCAAAATGTCATGGGCTTCGGTCAACTGCATCAGCAAAGCTTCAAATTTTTCCGGATCGGCTATGTCGCCAAGATCAACGGTGAAACTTTCAAAGTCATCATGGTCATGATCATCCTCGCTGTCGTGATGAGAGCGCCGCTGCTCAACATCATCTTCAGCAGCCGAGTCAAGCCCGAGCAAGACATCAATATCAAGTGCCCCTTCAACGGCCCCGATGGCCTTGACGCCGGGGCGCATGTGGCTGGCAAGGTCTTTTGCTATTTGCTGGATGCCATCCTCGCCAACAATGTCGGCCTTGTTGAGAACGACCAGATCGGCGCACAACAATTGATCCTCAAAGACTTCTTCCAAAGGATTATCGTGATCCAGTGCCGCATCAGCCGCGCGTTCAGCCGCAAGGGCATCTTCATCATCGGCAAAGCGACCTTCTGCAACGGCGGGGGAATCGATAACCGCGACAACACCGTCAACAGTCATGCGCGCGCGAATTTCCGGCCAGTTAAAGGCTTTAACCAAAGGTTTGGGTAACGCCAGTCCAGACGTTTCAATGACGATGTGTTGGGGTGGTTCTTCCTGATCCAGCAAATATTCCATGGTCGGCAGGAAGTCATCGGCGACGGTGCAACAAATACAGCCGTTGGCCAGCTCGACAATATTCTCATCCTCGCAGCCTTCAATACCACAGCCGGTCAGCAGTTCACGGTCAATGCCCAGATCGCCGAATTCATTAATAATCAGGGCGATGCGTCTACCCTTGGCATTTTCCAGCAGGTGGCGGATCAGGGTTGTTTTTCCGGCACCCAGAAAGCCGGTAATAACGGTGGCGGGAATTTTCATGAGAGTCTTCTTCTATCCTTTTAAGTGCGTCGGCAACCCGGCAGTAACGACAATAACGGAGTCAGCACGGGCCGCAATTATTTGGTTCAGGGCCCCCAGCTTGTCAATAAAGCGTCGCGCCAGGGCGTTGTCAGGAATAATCCCCAGGCCGACCTCGTCAGAAACAATAACAAGGGGAGATTTAATGTTTTCCATGGCCTCTACAAGAGCCAATGTTTTCTTTTCTACATCTTCATCACGGCTGAGAAGATTGGAAACCCACATGGCCAGGCTGTCTATCAGTACGGGTCGCCCTGCCTTATCGTTGGTTAAAAGGGCTGTGGCAAGATCAAGTGGCTCTTCCACCGTTGTCCAGTTTTTGCCACGGCGATCCTTGTGAGCCGCAACGCGTTTTCCCATTTCCTTATCTAGCGCCTGAGCCGTCGCCACGTAAAGTGCTTCCTGATCATGGCCAATCAAGCCTTCTGCATGGGCACTTTTACCCGAGCGCTGGCCGCCCAGAACCAGGGTTAAGGATGGAAGAGTTTCAGACAAAATGTATTATTCCCGGTGAAATCAAAACGGAGGCGACGGTAGCACTTAATTCAAACAGGCGGCAGATTTATTCCTTCGACCCGCCAGACACCGCCCTGGCCCCGGTATAAACCTGCGGAAACATGGTCAAGCCGGGTCAGGCTCAGGTTATCCACAGTAACGCCTAGCGCCATCATCGGTTGGGCTTCCATGGCCAGGGCAACAGCGGCGCGAATGGTGCCGCCATGGGTGACCGCAACGATATCACGATCCACATATGCCTCATTAAGACGACCAATGGCAGTATTTGTGCGTTCCATCAAATCAGCAAAGCTCTCCCCGCCGGGGGGCGCTTGATAACCCGGATTATCCCAGAAGGCTGTATATTCAGGGCCGCCTTCAGCGTGCAGCTCATCCCAACTGCATTGTTGCCAATCGCCAAAGCTTTGTTCTGCCAGACCAGGTTCCGTAATAAATTCGCCCGGGTCGGCTGGTGCCGGCCCCCCGGCCTGCAATATGGCGTTTGCCGTCGCGATGGTTCTGGAAAGGTGCGACGTCACCCAAAGCGCCCCTTCGGGAAGTTTTGCCGCCAGACCTTCAAAAGAGGCCGTGTCAGATACATCGCACTCCAGATCCCCCTGACCATAAATTTTGCCGCCGTGACCGACCACCGGGGCATGGCGAACCCACCACCAGCGTGTGACTGTTCCTGCCATATTGCCCTACATTACCGCGACGACGCTGAGCAGCACCGCGGCTTCTGTCACCTGTTGAACCGTCCCCAGAACATCGCCCGTTTGGCCGCCGATCTGGCGCTTTGCCAAAAGAGCCGTCATCACCGCCGCGCCAAAAGCAACCGCAAGGACGATCCAGCCACTGGCCCCCAGCAATAAGAATGCCGCCGCAGCGCCAATGCCGAGGGCGGCCAGCGTGGCTTCGTTTGTCGGCTGTCCCGCCCCGGTGGCAAGTCCGTCTGTACGGGCCATCTCAAGCTTATTCATGACACCTGCCACCAAACTCCTTGAAACCGCGCCGGCGCTTATCAAGGCGAGGACAGCTATTGTCGGGGTCGGCATTCCGGCAATCAAACCAGCGCGAAAAGTGACGGAGAAAACAAGCGCCAAGACACCATAACTGCCCACATGCGAATCGCGCATAATGCGCAGCTTGTCAGCAACTTTATGGCCGCCACCAAAACCGTCAGCCACATCCGCGAGGCCATCTTCATGCAGTGCACCGGTAACAAATACCTGGACGACGACAGCTAACAGGCCACAAGCCAAAGGGTGTAAGCCAAGCTGGAAGCCAATCAGCAGGGCCAATCCGGCCAGTCCACCCACAAAAACACCAACCACAGGAAAAGCCCAAACAACATCTGCCAGTTGGCGTTTTTCAGAATCTTCATTAAGGGCAATAGGCAGGCGGGTCAAAAAGCCAGCCGCTAATAGGACGTCTTTTATCCAGCGACCCAGAATGCTCAGGTTATTGTCTCTGGTTTCCACGCATCTTTCCTATTAAAAATATCTGTCTCTGGACATTACAGTTTCGGTTATAGGTTAGACTCTGACAAAATGAAATCCTCCACACGCCTTGAAAGGCAACATTTCCCGTGACTCCTTCTTCTATCCGCACCCTTGATGATGTGCGCGCCCTGCTTAAAACCCTGCCCGGCCCTGATCAAAAAGCCCTCGCCAAGGCAGAAGAGCGCGAACCACAACTGACCAAACCACCTGGATCACTGGGCAGGCTTGAAGAACTTTCTCATTGGCTGGTTGCCTGGCAGGGTCGTCACCCGCCGCAGATTATCAACGCGTGTGCTCATGTTTTTGCAGGTAATCACGGCGTTACCGATAAAGGTGTTTCAGCCTATCCAAGCGCCGTTACCGAGCAGATGGTTGGTAATTTTCAGGCCGGGGGCGCCGCCATCAATCAATTATGCAAGACTTTCAATATCACCCTGAAGGTTGACGCCATGGAGTTGGACAACCCGACAGCCGACTTCACTGAAGGCCCTGCCATGAGCGAGCTTGAAACCGTCAAGGCCATAAATCACGGCATGGCTCAGGTCCATGGGGAAATGGATGTTTTGTGTCTGGGCGAAATGGGCATCGGTAACACCACATCTGCTGCGGCCATCTGCCATGCCTTATATGGCGGGGACGCCACCGATTGGACCGGACCTGGAACCGGGGTCGAAGGCGAAGCCATGAGTGCCAAAACCCGTGTTGTCGCCCAGGCGGTCAAGGCCCATAAAGGCAATGATGGTCTGGATGTGCTGATGTGTCTTGGCGGTCGAGAACTGGCCGCCATCGTCGGGGCCATCATCGCGGCGCGCCTGAAGGCTGTGCCGGTCATGCTGGATGGATATGTTTGTTCAGCCGCCGCCAGTGTTCTTGAAGCAACCCTTCGCGGCGCCCTTGATCATTGTCAGGTCGGCCATGCCTCAAGCGAACCCGGCCATCAACGCCTTCTTGAACACCTGAATAAAAGTCCATTAATCGATTTTGAAATGCGTTTGGGTGAAGCATCCGGGGCGGCACTGGCTATTGGTCTTCTACAGGCGGCGGTCGCCTGTCACAACGGCATGGCGACCTTTGCCGAGGCCGGGGTCAGTGATAAAGAATAATTATTTAGTCGTATTCTTCGCTGAATTCCGGGCCTTCTTCTGCCCTTTCCATACGCCGCTTAAGGCGTAGAAGTTCGCGCCGCCTGCCGTCTTCGGAGATCAGGTTCTCAACGAAGTGGCCCTGAAACATCTTGATGCCAACGGAATGCCCGAAATCAACGGCTTCACGGGTATCAACACGACATAAAATGACTTTGGCCGGATTGGCCCGTTTAACCATGCCACGTATTTTTTCATGCATGTCCGGCCCACCGTCGACCATATCCGAATGCCAGACGAGCTTTGCCATGTCCGCGCCCAGCCGCTCGCGATCTACCATATCCATGGTTTTGTGGGTCAAGCCGTCGAGACACACCCGGTAGCCTTTTTCCTGCACAAATTCCCGTGCGAACAAATAAGCCCCCAAATCGGCAAAAATATCTACTTTTTGCAACTCAATAATCATAGACCCCCGCCGCGAAGCCGTAATATTGTCATCAAAATCCTGAAAGCCGGAAGACAGCAGCGTCGTCACATTGGCATTAAAACTGATATCTCCTGAAATTGATTGAGCATCATTTTTTGACAGCAAAGAGAGCATTCGCCTATCGAGAGTTTCCGTCAAATGCTGAAACAGCCAGCGATTAGACATCAGGTTAATGCCCGGAATCATGGTTTCACGCAGATCGGCGATGGAAATAAACATTTCCGAAAAGGACTGCTCAGGGATCATCTGAGCATCAATAGAACAAACAAACTGACGTCGCATTAGGTTGGACAAATCAGCTCGTTCCAACGCGGTTTCAACTCGTGATAAAATTTCGGGGGTAAAAGGTTCTCCTTCGCGCTGACGAATTTTCAAAGCGGCGCGGGTATCCATGCGCGCGCGGGTGTCTTTTTTGCGCTTTTCCTCAAGTTCGATAAGCCCTTCAATCAGGTGTAATAATTCCTGGAAATCCTCTCCTGTGTCATACCAGGTAGAGAACAGATTCTCACCTTCATGTTCATCTTCCAAAAGCGGGTCATCGCCAAACAAGAAGCGCACTTTTTGAATCACAGTTTCGGCTTGTGCCTGGGCTTCATTTTTGAAGAAGAAGAACATGTCTGAGTTCTTAACCAGAAACAATTGCCCATTAAGAGTTTTAATCAGGTTTTCAAAGCTGTTTTCGGCAGCACGCAAATGGTGTTCGCGCCGATTGTAGGGTTTCAAATCCGACAGGTGCAGGTGTACGGCCTTATGTTCACCCTTCTGGCTTTCAAGGCGCTGCATGTATGCGAGCAGCAGGTTTTCCTGGCTTGGGATATGTTTTTTTGCGCCTTCTGTGTCGGCCATGCTCAAATAATCCCTTTGGCCAGCATGGCATCAACAATGGTGTCGATGTAAAAACCCTGAAAGCGGGAAACCCCCAGCGACAAGGCCCAGATAACGGCACCTTCGGAATCAACACGGCCCAAAATAACATTATCCGCGCCCACATTTAACACAACCTGGCGCATGTCATTAACCCGTGTCTTGGAATCCTCGTTTTCGAATTCCTGACCCCAGTTTATCTTGACCAAGTCGGCCTCAAGCAAGGCCGGGTCAAAAAACTGTAGCGACAAGGGGTTTAAACCATCAATCAGCACCCGGTAGCCGTTCTCCTGCAACATGTCGCGGGCATCAGCGTAGGCCGACATATCCGCGAACACATCAATTAACTGCAGTTCAACAACAACCTTGGATGAATGCGCCCCGACATTTTGATGAAAATGCTGAAACTCGCGGCCCAGCACCGTTGAGATATTCAGGTTAATGCTTATGTGATCCGTCATAATCTCAAAGTCCTGGCGGGCCAATGAATTGAGCAGACGACGGTCAATGGTCTCAGTCAGGTACTGGAACAACCAGTTGGAACCAAAAAGATTTACTTTCGGGGCAACGCGTTTCTGCAGTTCTCTCATGGCCACATATTGTTCGCGGAACAGTATTTCCCCTTTTGCCCCGGGACGCACGACGGCGGCAGCCTGTTCGTGGATCAAATCGTCAATCTCCACCGTTTGCAAACGCAAGGTGATCGCGGCAAGATCTTTCGGCTGCATGCGCTCGCCGGGCAAAGCATTGGGGGACAATAGCTCGTTTTGTCTGCGCTGGCGCTCGATGGCTTCTTCTGAAAGGGTGGTGATGTTTTCTAAAAATGCAGAATAATCACCCTGCTGGACCAGATCGTACCAGGTTGAGAAACGATCTTCGAAGGAACCGTCTTCGCTGTCGGTTAGCGGGTCTTCGCCAAACAGCTGGCGGGCCTTGTGCATGGCGGGGTCAATTTCCTCGACTGGCACATCCTTGCAAAGCAATACCAAGTCCGCATTATCCATCTTGAACAATGTGACATCAAAATTGTTCAGCAAATTATCGAAAGTTTTTGCCGCAATATTGATGAAATGAGGCTTGCGATTGGACGCACGAAGCCCCGACAGGAAAATCTGCACGGCGTAATACCCAGCACGATCATCTTCAATGAAGCGCAGTCGGGTAAGAAGTTGTGCCTCCTCACTCGTTGATTCCGAGCCCGGAAACGTCATGACAGTGCCCGTTTGAGCCATCTCTCGCGGTTATCCTCATAAAAATACGAGACTAAGTCTGTGAACGTTAAGGGAAAAGCGTTAATAGTCGATTATCAAAAACTGCTATCTGTTTTTAACGATTTATTGCGCTGTATACCCCAAAACATCATATTCCAAAGCATGTCCACCACACAACAAACCATCACGCCCCCCATAACACCGCCTGGCAGACGCATTTATGCCATTGGCGATGTGCACGGGCGCCTAGATCTTTTGAAAACGCTGCTGGAGATGATTGAGAGAGACGGCGCATCCAACCAGCGCGGTGAAAATATTCTGGTCATGCTCGGCGATTATATAGACCGGGGACCTGATTCCAAATCAGTCATCGACTTACTTTCCATGCCTGCGCCCCAAGGGTTTGATATTGTTTGCCTGAAGGGAAACCACGAGAATATGCTGCTGCAGTTCCTGCAAAATACGGGAAATCCACGGGTTTGGTTGAAAAATGGCGGTCTGGAAACCCTTAAGAGTTACGGCCTGGATATAAAGACGCTTTCCGTTTCGTCCACTCCCGAAGCTGTCATTGAACAGGCCCGCACTGAATTACAAGCTGTATTCCCCGGCGCACATATGACATTTCTGACTGCCCTTGATATGGTTCATTATGAAGGCGATTACCTGTTTGTTCATGCCGGGGTGCGTCCCGGTATCCCTTTAAATGAGCAAAATGAAGAGGACTTGATCTGGATAAGAAAAGAGTTCCTCCAATCAGAGGAAAAATTCGAGAAAATTGTCGTGCACGGCCATTCCATATCCGGCCAACCCAAGATTACCAACAACAGGATTGGCATTGATACCGGGGCCTGGCGAAGCGGCGTACTCACCTGTCTGGTGCTTGAGGGAGACGAACGGCGATTTCTTAGAACCTGACAGGCCTATCAATTGCTTTTTTTCTAGTGCTCATTTTTATAATTTCGTGATAACAATCCGCCATGACAACAAGAAAAAAAATCCTGGTTACTGGTGGTGCCGGTTTTCTCGGCTCCCATTTATGCCAGCGGCTGCTGAATGATGGGAGCGACGTTCTGTGCGTCGACAACTTCTATACGGGCACCCGTGAAAACATTATTGATCTTATGGGCAATCCCCATTTTGAAGTTCAGCGCCACGACGTCACGTTTCCGCTCTACGTAGAGATCGATGAAATTTATAATCTGGCTTGCCCTGCATCACCTATCCACTACCAAAATGACCCGGTGCAAACGACCAAAACGTCTGTCCACGGCGCCATTAATATGCTGGGCCTGGCAAAAAGAACCGATGCCAAGATTTTCCAGGCCTCAACCAGTGAAGTATACGGCGATCCGGAAGTTCATCCCCAGAAAGAAAACTACCGGGGCTCTGTTTCAACGACGGGACCAAGAGCGTGCTACGACGAAGGCAAGCGTTGCGCCGAAACTTTGTTCTTCGATTATCTGCGCCAACACGACTTAAGCATTCGCGTCGCACGTATCTTCAATACCTATGGGCCACGTATGATGCCTGATGACGGGCGCGTAGTGTCAAACTTTATCGTCCAGGCCTTAAAAGGCGAGCCAATCACAATATACGGTGATGGAATGCAGACCCGGTCATTCTGCTATGTGGATGATTTGATCGAAGGTTTCATACGCCTGATGGGGGCCGATGACAACATAACCGGTCCCATGAATCTTGGTAACCCCAACGAGTTTACCATCCGCCAGCTCGCCGAAACCATACTCAAACTGACCGGCGCATCATCAAATTTGATCGAAAAGCCCCTGCCTGAGGACGATCCCATGCAGCGCTGCCCGGATATTTCATATGCAAAAGAAACCCTTGAATGGCAGCCATCAATTGAGCTGGAAGAAGGCCTTGAGCGGACCATCGCTTATTTTAAGAGTGTCCTGTAATTTTTCCTGATTTATGAACTAATCTGGCTAGAATAGACTACATTTCATCATTTTTTGATAAATAGCCAAAAAAATAGCTCATATTTTGCGGGATATAGACAATATTGAGCATTTCATTCTATAAATACCTAATGTTATGCAGTAATTTGCGCTTGATAGACCATTTTTGCCCACCCACGCAGGCCTCTATCTGTAGCAGAATCACCTTCCATCCAGTCGCGAACAGGCACGAAAAAGCCGCTTTTCCGCCTGTCCAAGACCGCCCCAGGCAGGGCTTTTTTTGGTGTCGCCGCCATCGTCTGCTTGCCTGGCCCACGGCCTGTGGCAATGGCACAGGCCAACGCCTTGAACAGGGTCGTATCGACAAATGGCACCCTGATTTCCAGGCCATGGGCCATACCGGCCCAATCCGCATCACGCAGCAACTGGTTGCGCATGTACCAATTCATTTCAAGCGCGCTGACTTTCGCCCTAGGCTCCCCAATCATCGACTGGCTTACATCGAGGCGCTGGCGAGCCTGCAGTGCGGCAAGACCTTCGCGGGCCATGTCCTCACCCAAAACCGAGCCCAACTCCCAGGGCATGTACAGGGCGCGACGAAGCAGATAGGCATCGCCGTAACAACTGGAATATTCAAACAGGCCGGGTGCTTTTGGTGGCATGCCAATAGCCGTTAAAGGTGTGCTCAGGGAACGCAGCAAACGTCCAATCCCACCAATGCCTGGTATGCGTCCAACGCCGCCAACCAAATCAGGGACTTGTGAAAAGCTGTCGTACCCGCCAAAGATCTCGTCCCCGCCCAGGCCGGAAATAGCCACCTTCAGGCCTTCCGCGGCCGCCGCCTTGGCAACGAAGTATGTGTTGACCCCGTCTATACTTGGCTGGTCCATAGCCGCCATTAAATCATCCATATCTTTGGCGAAGTCTTTACCCGCGACCCGAACCGAATGCTGACGCGTGCCATAAGTTGCGGCGATCGTTTCAGCCAAAGGCACCTCATCGTTCGCACTCCCTTTAAATTCATCAAAACCCAGGCTCAACGTATCCAGGTCTGCCCCCTGTAATTCAGACGCCAGCCCAACAAGAGTCGCTGAATCCAGTCCGGAAGACAAAAATACCCCGACAGGGACATCGGCGACAAAGTGATGAGAAACGCTATCACGCAACAATTCGCCCAAATCTTCGCCCGCACCGCCCCTAGCGGCATCGCCCAAACAGCTTGACACATCGAAGAACGATTGTTCTTCGCCGGGACCGTTTGAGTCTATCCAAAGAGTCGTTCCGGCTTTTAGCGCGCGGATTCCTTTATAAAGCGTGTGTGGTTCGGGAACATTGCCGAACAGGAAAAAACCGGCATGCCCAGCCGCATCAAATTCCGGACGAGGGCGCCCCTGCGCCGTGAGGCCGGCCAACAGCGCCTTGACTTGCGAGGCAGCACTGAAGGTGCCCGCCTGATCCATGTAATAAAGCGGCTTGATGCCAAAACCGTCCCGAGCCAGCAACATACCCCGGCTTTTTTCATCCCAAATGGCAAAGGCAAACATACCGCGCAATCGTTCAACCATGGCCCGACCATAACGCTTGTATAGATGCAACAAGACTTCCGTATCGGAAGTTGTTTTGAAATGGTGGCCCGCATCCTCAAGGTCGCGGCGCAACTCCCTAAAATTATAAATTTCACCGTTATAGGAAATATGCAGACGGCCTTCAGGAGTTTCCAACATCATCGGCTGGGCTGCATCATTGCTCAGGTCAATGATCGCCAATCTTCTGTGCGCCAAGCCGACGCGGCTATCATCGGACAGCCATAAACCTTCGCCGTCCGGGCCCCGTCGGGCCATGGACTGGTTGATAGAATCAAGCACACCGCCATCAACGGGCGGCGCATCAGGACCATATGAATAAAGGGCAGCAAAACCACACATCAGTCTTCATACCCGCTGCAACCCCCAGCGGGCAAAGCCTTTCTTGCAACATGAGGTCGAGAGCAATCAGATACGGCCCTATTCCTGAGCCTAGAATTTAAAGTCTGCATCAGCCTTGAGGCATGTTAGAAAAGCTGTCTTTGCATCTGTCCCCCAAATCAGAGTAAAACACTGTAATGAAACAAGTTATTCAAAGCGCCCGAACGGGCAAGCTGAGCAAACCGAGTTCACGGGCCCAGGACAAGGGCTTCAAAGGGGCATTACAGGATTTCGTCCACGCAGTCTCTACCGGTGGACCGGCCCCAATTGATGAGGCTGAATTGATTGAGACCTCGCTTGCCACCATTGCTATTATGGAGTCCCTTCGCGAGGGACGCCGTATCGATCTTTCTTAAAGAATACAGGACTAACGAATAATGGCCCTTGATCTAAACGCCTACATTGACGCCGAGATGTCTTCCCATGAGGAAACTTTCACCGCCATGCGCGAAGGTATTGCAGGGCCTTTTTCTGACCTGCTGCGCGCCTCTCTAAAAGCCATCAACAAGGGCGGGAAGATCGTTTTTCTTGGCAACGGCGGCAGTGCAGCGGATGCTCAACACCTGGCAACAGAACTGAGCGTGCGCTACGTAAATGACAGGGCGCCCATCGCCGCCATTGCGCTGACCACGGACACTTCGTCTTTAACCGCCATTGGCAATGATTTTGGCTTCGATGACCTATTCGCACGTCAAGTCGATGCCCTGGTCACAGGGGAAGATGTGGTCATTGGTATTTCAACATCTGGAAACAGCGAGAATATTATTCGCGCCCTGAACAAGGCAAAGGAAAAGGGGGCGCTCGCCGCCGGCTTTTCCGGTCGTGACGGCGGTCGCATGCTGGGCCTTGCCGACCCCTTGCTCAATGTGCCATCCCAACATACGGCGCGTATTCAGGAAATGCATATTTTGATAGGCCACATGCTTTGTGGCGCCCTGGAGCAGGAGCTTGGCCTGATATGAACGTGCGTGCTTCCCTGATTTCCCTGGTTGAAAACCTTCAACGTGCCCGGGTCCTTTGTGTTGGTGATGTTATTCTTGATCATTTCCATTCAGGGTCGGTCGAGCGTATTTCGCCCGAAGCCCCGATACCTGTGCTTAAGCTGGAGAACGAAGCAACCATGCTTGGCGGGGCAGGAAATGTCGTGCGCAATCTGGCCGGGCTTGGCGCAACCGTCAGTTTCACAACGGTCATTGGCAAGGATATTGACGGCGCTGAGATCGAAAGACTGATCCGTGAAGAAGGCCTCGCAGACTTACCCCTCGTCGATGACGGTGACAGGCGGACATCTGCAAAAACCCGCTACTTGGCTGATGGCCAACAAATATTAAGAACGGATCGCGAGACAATCTTCGCCTTGAATAAGGAAATGGAAGAAAAGCTAATAGCCGCCGCCGTTCAAGCCATGGACGATTGTAACACTGTTATCCTTTCTGACTACGCCAAAGGTGTCCTGACAGACAGCGTCATCACCGCGATTATCAAGGCCGCAAACGCAGGCTCCAAAGTTGTCATTGTCGATCCCAAGGGTGTCGATTACAGCCGTTATCGCGGGGCCCATATTATCACACCAAACCGGCGCGAACTTTTCGAGGCGACTGGCATGGCCACTGGAACTGATGAAGAAGTCACCCTGGCGGCGCAATCCCTGATCGATTCACACGGTTTTGGTGCTGTTCTCGCAACCCGTTCAAAAGATGGTATGACCCTGCTTAGCAAAGACGGAACCCTGTCCCATCTTAGGGCAGAGGCCATTGATGTTTTTGATGTATCCGGTGCCGGAGATACGGTTGTTGCGACCCTTGCCACCGCCCTTGGTGCCGGGGCTGATCTTGAAGATGCGGCGAGCCTTGCTAATGTTGCTGCCGGAATTGTTGTTGGCAAAGTGGGTACGGCTGTTGCTTTTGTCGATGATGTCCTGGCCGCCTTGCACCATCAGGACCTGAGCAATGCGGAGGCCAAGGTCCTGGCCCTTGATGCGGCGCTTGAGCGCATTGATAAGTGGCGGCGCAGTGGGTTCAATGTTGGCTTTACAAATGGTTGTTTTGATTTACTGCACCCCGGCCATATATCGCTTTTGAATCAGGCCCGAGAAGCCTCCGATAAGCTTGTTGTTGGCCTGAACAGTGATAGTTCTGTCAAGCTTCTCAAAGGCGATGAGCGTCCTGTTCAAGGCGAGGCCGCCCGCGCCACGGTCCTGGCGTCTTTGTCTGCCGTTGATATGGTCATCATTTTTTCCCATGAGACCCCGATCAAGCTAATTGAAGAACTGCGCCCTGATGTGCTGATCAAAGGTGCCGATTACTCTGTTGATGACGTGGTCGGGGCTGATGTTGTTAAATCCTATGGTGGCAGGATTTTACTAGCCGAACTCTCGCCGGGCCATTCCACAACCGCAACCATTGCCAAGCTTGGAAGTAACGGTATTTAGGACAACTAGTCTTTCGCCCCCGTAAAGACACCAAACACCTTATCCCAAAATCCCTTCTTTTTAGCACCGGTTGATGGCTCTGGCTTTTTCGCTTCAATGCTCGACGGTGCTAATGCTTTGCCAATACCCGGCAATGGACGTATTGGGGTGCGGGTATGGGCCGCAATCATAAATCGCCGCCATGCCTTGGCTGGAAGTCCACCGCCCGTCACATTTTTCATAGGTGCCTGATTATCATTGCCCAACCACACACCGGCGATCAGATCCGCGCTATAGCCAATAAACCATGCATCGCGATTGTTCTGACTGGTTCCGGTTTTTCCGGCAACGGGACGATTGAAATTAGCCGCCTTGCCCGTGCCTTTTTCCAAGGCCTGTGACAGCATGCTATTCATCGCCCCGGCAATCGGGGCTTTCATCACACGGCCGGGCCCTGAGCCCTGACGACGATAAAGTACTCTGCCCTCACCATCTTCAATCTTCTCTATCCCGTATGGCCAGACCCCAAATCCACCGCTGGCAAAGGCCCCATAGGACGCCGTCATTTCAATCAAACTGACACCATTGACCCCCAAGGCAAGGCTGGGGGCAGATAGCAACTTCGCTGTAATTCCCAAACGCCGGGCGGCGGCAATAACATTATCGCGACCTGCTGTTTCTGAAACGCTGACGGCGACCGTATTGATGGACTTTGACAATGCCTCAGTCATACTTACTTTTCCCAGAAATTCTCTGGAAAAGTTTCTTGGGCTCCACTCTTCAATTGTTAAGGGCTCATCCATAAACTGACTATTTGGCCGCAACCCTTTTTCAAGTCCCGCAAGGAAGACGATGGGTTTGAAGGCGGAACCCGGTTGACGTTTTGCCTGGGTTGCCCGGTTGAATTGAGAAATACCATAGTCGGCCCCGCCAACCATGGCGCGCACTGCCCCGTTTGGTGTCATTGCTACAAGTGCAGCCTGAGATACATTCACTCCCTTGCCGCTTTTTAGAGCCCTGGCAATGGCCCGCTCGCCATCCATCTGCAAGCTTCTGTCCAAAGTGGTTGTCACAATGATATCCGCATCCCCCGGTGATACGTAGCCTGATACCTGAGACAAAACCCAGTTTGTAAAATAGCGGGGTTTTCTTGATGTTTTTCTCGCCTTAACCGTAATTGAGCCCTTGTTCAGAGCCTCTTTATCAGTCTCGCTCAAATAACCAGCGGCGACCATATTGGCAAGCACCTGGGCGGTGCGCTTCTTTGCCAGTTCAGGATTACGGGCCGGATTATAGCGTGACGGTGCCTTCAACAACCCGGCCAGCATGGCTGCCTCATAGGTATTCATATTTTTTGCCGACTTTTTAAAATAACGCCTTGCGGCAGCTTCCACCCCGTAGGTGCCGGCACCCAGATATACCCTGTTCAAATAAACTGTCAGAATTTGGTCCTTTGAGAATTTTTGTTCCAGCCACAAGGACAGCAGCAATTCCTGAACCTTTCTTTTCAACGTTCTTTCAGGAGACAAAAACAGGTTTTTAGCGACTTGCTGGGTCAAGGTTGATCCCCCTTGAACGATTCGCCCAGCGCTTATGTTGGCGTAAGTGGCGCGGGCCAGGCCGATTAAGTCGAGTCCGAAATGTGAATAAAAGCGCCTGTCTTCAGTCGCCAATACGGCCTGACTTAAAGCCGGAGGAAGTTCATTTAGTCCAACGGGAAGCCCGTGAATATCACCCAGTGTCACCAAATGTGTATTGTCTTTGGCCTTAAGAGTGACCGTCGGGCGACGAGTTGCATCAAGAACCTGGTCAATATCCGGCAAATCATAGGCATAGAACGCCAGCACCCCGATCACGATAATGAAAGACCACACACCGGCGGCAGCCAGACGCAAAAACCATTTGCGAAGCAAGCCTGAAGAGGTCTTTTTATTTGGATTGTTTGGCGTGCGCTTACCCATGGCCGTTAAAAATTAATAAAATTCACGGTTTGCGACAGCTCAACATTTCATGCAGAATTTCGGGAGATATCCGGCAACCTTTTAGGTTAGTGCGCCACATTTCGGTTCCGTCCAGGCTCGCCCCGGTTAAATCTGAACCGCGAAGGTCCGCCTCGCTGAAGTCAGCATAACTAAGCAAGGCATTGCGAAAATCTACATTTAGCATCACCGCGCCAGTCAAATTAGCTCCACGTAAGTCCACCCCGCCCATGTTGGAACCACTTATATTTGAATCCCTGAGATCCGCATTTCTAAAATCGGCGCCTCTGAAGTCCAGATCGCGCAGGTCGCGCCCAATCAGAACAACCCGTGAGCCGTCGCCCACTTTGCCTTGTTCTTCAAGTTCCTGTTCTTCGAGTATGGCGTTTATGGATTGCAAGTCTGCCATTGGCCCTCTCCCGACGTTTGATTGAGTTATCTTACCACAACTTCTGAGTTGAAAGCTTTGACGTTTTATCCTGTGCCTTGGTAAACAGTTCCCATTCCTGGGTTGGCAAAAAACGTTGAGCTAAAAAACGATACACTTTTGCAAGAAGCTCTTCGTTGTGTCGAGAACGTTTAACTTCTGTCGATTCCCATTCATCAATCAGGCTTTCCCATGCCCATAGCCTGCGACGCAAGTCATCGCGAGTTTTGCGAATGAACGTCGTCTGTGTTCCGATGTTCTTCAATACGAACAGGATTTCACTGATCTGCGCATCAATCTCTTCAAAACTATCGTACAAACCATCCAGGGCTATTTTAAATAGCCGCCTGACCGGATTTATGGTCTCCATCATGCTCATTTCAGCTTTGTATTTCCGTTCTAGCACGAGCACCTTTTCCTGGATGGATTCCACTTGATGAAGTTGCCTACGCAACGTCTCTATATAGGCAAGTTCTTCAGCCAGGTTACTCACCAGCGAAATAACTTCTTCCCGGCGATCCTTACCCAGGCCCAGGGCCTCGGCAGCCTCAGAAAAGGCAGTATTTATCTTGTCGCGGGTTTTCGAATCCTCGACAATTTGCGCCAGTTGTTCAGGCTCTGTAACCAGAGTTTCATCGCCCGACATCCACGATACCAGTTGCATGGTCACCCGATTGTGGGCCGTCACACGATCTTCGTTGGTAACGCCCCACGATGCCTGGCCCGTTAACAGTTCGCTTGGCACCGGATCACCGACACGAATACCGCGAACATATTTCAGACACTCGCTGATGGTATCGAGCATCCTGGCATCTTGATCATCGGCCCCTAGTTCCAGTTCATTCTTGATCCCGCCCAACTTCAAGGAGATGTCTCCCTCCTCCAGGGGCATGATCATCACCGCCTCACCAGTGTCTTCAAGCAGCTTGAAGTAACTGTTCTGAACTGAGCGAAAGAAAAAATGCTCAAATACGATTTCTGTTTCGGGTGTATCTTCAGGCAGAGCTTCGGATTCGTCCCCGGTTTGTTGGCCTGCCTCGGGCGCTTCGTTATCAATTATCTCTGGGCCGTTCATACCCATAAAAACCCTTATCAAACATCCAGATTGGCGACTTTCAGAGCATTGGCCTGAATAAAGTCACGGCGCGGCTCAACCATATCGCCCATCAGGGTCGAGAAGACCTCTTCCGCATCGTCGGCATGATTGACCTTGACTTGCAACAATGATCGCGCATTTGGATCAAGTGTGGTTTCCCAAAGTTGTTCCGGGTTCATTTCACCAAGACCTTTATAGCGTTGCATACCAATACCCTTGCGTCCGGCAAGCATGATTCCATCCACTAAAGATACCGGACCGGTAATCGAAACTTCCTTGTCCTTAACAACAAGAATGCCGTGGCGCATATATAGTTTTTGCAGCTCGCCCGCTTTTGCATCCAATTTACGCGCTTCGGAACTTTGAATGAGGGCGCTGTCAATAACATGACGCTCCTCAACACCGCGCAGGGTCCGCGTGAAGGCCAGGCCACCATCATCTTTCACCTTGCCCGCCCAACCGCGTTCGGCTTCCGGCTCCAGGGCGTCCAGGCGCTTAGCCGCATAGTCGCCAATTTCCGCAGCATGACTTTCATCAGATAGAATTTGTGGATTTAACGCGCCTAGAATGGCTGCCTGCTCGACAATTCTGATGGGAACGTGACGTGACAGTCTTTCCATCTGAGTTTTTACAACCCGAGCTTCTTCCACCTGATGGCGCAAGTCGGCTGCGGCCAGTTGAGTACCATCATACGTTGTCATCACCGTGCCTTCATCGACTACCGACGACAACAAATAGTCTTCCAGCGCCTCGTCATCTTTCAGGTAGACCTCGGACGAGCCGCGCTTGGCCCGATAAAGTGGCGGTTGGGCAATATACAGATAACCCCGTTCAACCAGTTCCGGCATTTGGCGATAGAAAAAAGTCAAAAGCAGGGTCCGGATGTGGGACCCATCAACATCAGCATCGGTCATAATGATGATCTTGTGATAACGGCACTTATCCGGATTAAATTCTTCGCGTCCGATACCCGTCCCCAATGCCGCAATCAAGGTACCAATTTCTGCTGAAGACAACATTTTGTCAAAGCGGGCACGTTCCACGTTGAGAATTTTACCGCGCAAAGGAAGAATCGCCTGGTTTTTCCGATGTCGGCCCTGTTTGGCTGAGCCGCCAGCACTGTCACCTTCGACGATAAACAATTCAGACAATGCGGGATCGCGTTCTTGACAATCGGCCAGCTTGCCGGGCAAGGAGGCGATATCGAGCGCTCCCTTACGGCGGGTCAATTCGCGTGCTTTACGGGCCGCCTCGCGGGCCGCGGCTGCTTCAACAATTTTACCAATCACCGCCTTGGCTTCACCAGGATGTTCTTCAAACCACTGATCGAGCTGATCGCCGACAATGCTTTCGACGATCGGGCGCACTTCCGACGACACCAACTTGTCCTTTGTTTGCGATGAAAACTTGGGATCGGGAACTTTCACGGACAAGACGCACGTCAATCCTTCGCGGCTATCATCGCCAGTAATGGATACTTTTTCTTTTTTGGCGATGCCACTGGCATTAGCGTACTTGTTAATGGTCCGGGTCATGGCACCGCGAAAACCGGCAAGATGTGTGCCGCCATCGCGTTGCGGAATGTTGTTGGTAAAGGGCAGTGTCGTCTCGTGATAACTGTCGTTCCACTGTAACGCCATCTCAACAGTGACGCCGTCCTTCTCGCCAGTGGCAACAAGCGGTTCCTGATTGATGGCATTCTTTGATTTATCGAGAAATTCAACGAATGCCTTGAGACCACCCTCATAATGGAGATCGACAACTTTTTCTTCCACATGGCGGGCATCGGTTAGACGTAAATGAACTCCCGAGTTCAAAAAGGCCAGCTCGCGCAACCTGTGCTCCAGTGTGGCAAAATTAAATTCGATCATGGTGAAGGTTTCTGTCGACGGCATGAAGGTCAATTCTGTTCCCGTCCTGGGACCTTCCTTGTTGTCTGCCTTTGGCGCATCGCCGAGCACCTTCAGGGCCTCCTCCGTCTCACCGTGAGCAAATCGCACAACATGTTCTTTACCTTCGCGCCAGATTTTCAATTCCAGCCAGACGGAAAGCGCATTGACAACAGAGACACCAACCCCGTGCAAACCACCAGACACCTTATAGGAATTCTGATCAAACTTACCGCCCGCGTGAAGCTGGGTCATGATCACTTCAGCGGCAGAAATACCTTCTTCGGCATGAATATCAACAGGGATGCCCCGGCCGTTATCGCCAACAGTTACCGAGCCGTCACCGTTGAGGATCACATCAACCCGGTCACAGTGACCGGCGAGCGCTTCATCGATGGCATTATCCACAGCCTCGTAGACCATATGATGCAAACCCGAGCCATCATCGGTATCACCAATGTACATACCCGGGCGTTTTCGCACCGCATCCAGCCCTTTCAGAACCTTGATGGAATCTGAATCATAGGTCCCCTCGTTAACGTCTGTGTTCGGGGCGTTTTCGTCTGTAGGTTCATCAGTCATGGTTAGACCTTCTTTTCGTTTTCTTGCTCATTTAAACAGGCGTGATCACGGCGTGCTTGACGCCAAAAAACTGGGCTTTATTCTTTATCGGGTCAAACAGGCCCACATCAGTTCCGGTCATCCAGGCCTGGATACCAAGCTTGAGAATTTCTGCAAACAGGGCCTCACGTCGGGCCGCGTCCAAATGTGCAGCCACTTCATCCAGAAGCAACAAGGGCAACGACCCGTTCTGGGCGGCGCCTAAGCGGGCATTTGCCAGAATCAACGATATCAGCAACGCCTTTTGCTCACCGGTCGAACACAGTTCCGCCGTTTGTCCTGTGCCCAGATGGCACACCGCCATATCACTGCGGTGAGGGCCAATTTGGGTGGAGCCATTCTCGCTATCTCTCGCGCGGCTTTCCGCCAAAGCTTTTTTCATTCGGTCTTCTGCCTCAAGCGCCGGAGCACCGTCCAGCCATTCTTCCAAAGTACCGATGACGCTTAAACTGGCGCCTGGGAAAATTCCTTCCTGTGCCGCCTGGCCTGCAACCTGATCAAGCCGTGTTGCCAGCTCAATTCTGGCGGCACTTACTGCTACGCCTTTTGACGCCATGGTTTCTTCCAGCACGGCCAGCCATTCCGGGTCCGCAGCCCGGCCACTGTCAAGTTGACCGTGGCGCAACAGACGGGAGCGCTCACGCATAGCATGTTCGTAGGCGGAAACCCTGCCTGCGTGGGCCGGGTCGATACCAAAAACAAGCCGATCAAGAAAACGCCGACGCGCCGACGCGCCTTCCAGAAACAATCTATCCATTTGCGGCGTCAACCACTGGGCGCTGAGGATTTCCCCCAGCGCGCTTTGAGAGCGCATAGCTTCACCATCAACATGGACGATGCGCTTCTCGCGCCGTGCGCCGGGCTGGACGTCACGACCGGTACCAACCGCACGGGGGCCATCTTTCGTTTCCAGGTTGGCTGCCACGGCCCAGGGCCGATTAGCAGATTCCTTTGACTGAGGATCACGCCGCGATATTTCCGCCAGCTTTACGCCGCGCAAGCCCCGACCGGGAACCAAAAAAGAAAGTGCTTCAAGAACATTGGTTTTGCCGGCCCCGTTTGGGCCACTAAGGACGACAGGCTCCGGACCAACTTCCATACGTTGACTCTCATAACAACGGAAGTCGCTTAAGCTCAGGCGAGCAACAGAAGCCCTGGGCGCAAGAACAGCACCCTGGTTGGCGTTGTCCGCCTCGATTTCCTGTCTGGCCAATCCGGGAGAATGGATCAGAACTGCCTTCCTTACACGCGCATGGGCATCAGCACATAAAGAGCGCTGCTGTCATCGGTTTCGCTTAAAATTGTCGGCGAGGCGGCATCTGCCAAAGTAAAGCGCGCACTGTCACCTTCGATTTGATGGGTAATATCCAGCAAATAGCGCGAATTAAAGCCAATTTCCACGCCATCACCCTGATAATCCACCTCGAGCTCTTCTGTCGCCGTGCCGGATTCCGGACTGGAGGCCGAAAGCACAAGTGTTCCACTTGTCAAAGCAAGTTTAATAGCCCGGGACTTTTCACTGGAAATGGCCGACACCCGGTCAACCGCTTCGGCGAAGCTCTTGCACTCGACAATCATTTCCTTATCATTTCCGACCGGAATAACCCGCTCGTAATCCGGGAACGTGCCGTCGATCAACTTGGATGTCAGGACAACGCTATCAAAGGTAAAGCGGATTTTTGTTTCCGAAAGCTCGACAGCCACATCATCGACAGTTTCATCAATCAACTTACGTAATTCGCCAACCGTCTTGCGCGGCACGATGACGCCAGGCATGCCGTCCGCACTGGCGGGAAGCGGGCCCTCGACACTGGCCAGACGGTGGCCATCCGTTGCCACTGCGCGCAGCACCTTGGTGCCATCGCGCTCAGCCGCGTGCAGATAAATACCGTTTAGATAATAACGGGTTTCCTCCGTCGAGATCGCAAAACGGGTGCGATCAATAAGGCCGCGAATTTCAGCCGCCGGCAAAGAGAATGTATGGGCCATCTCGCCGCCGGACATAACCGGAAAATCGTCTGTCGGCAGGCAGGTCAGGGTAAAGCGCGAACGCCCGGACTTAATGACCAGCTGTCCTTCGCCGTCACTGTCGAATTCCACTTGGGAGCCTTCTGGCAGTTTTCGTACGATTTCATAAAGCGTATGAGCAGGTGCCGTTGTTGCCCCCGGCTGACTGACATCGGCATCGCCATGGTCAATAATGTCCAGGTCCATATCCGTGGCATTCAGGCTAAGGCGTCCCTCGCCGGCTTCCATGCGAACATTGGATAAAATGGGAATGGTGTTGCGCCGTTCAACGACGCTTTGCACATGCCCCAAAGACTTCAACAATGCCGCTCGTTCAATAGTAAATTTCATATTATATCTTAACGTTCAATCATGATTCCAAAGGACTTCCACAGGCGCCGTCAAAGATGCCGCACGGCTGACAACGTGAGAGAATCCGGCCCCCCCGATGAGGACCCTTTTATTATAGCAAATGGCCCTAAAATCAGAAGACTTTTCGACCCGGCTGAGTAGCCTTTTTCGCAGCCGCTTAAAGCCTTGTGAAAGGCGCTAGAACTTAAAGAGGGGCAGGGGCGCTGAAAGCAGCTATCAGCCTTCCAGCATACGCCTTAGAAGCTCGACGTCTTCGGCGAAGGACATGTCACATTCACGTAATTCTTCAACCTTTTTCACCGCATGCATGACAGTGGTGTGGTCACGACCGCCAAACTTGCGACCGATCTCCGGCAAAGAGCGTGATGTCAGTTGCTTGGCAAGATACATGGCAACCTGGCGAGGCCGAGCGACGGAACGGGCCCGGCGGGCGGAATGCATGTCAGATATGCGAATATTAAAGTGGGCAGCAACCCGTTTCTGGATTTCTTCAATGGTGACACGCCGATCATTTGCCCGCAAAAGGTCATGCAGGACTTCCTGGGCCGTTTCCAGGGTGATTTCACGGCCAACCAGCTGGGAATGAGCAACGACCCGGTTCAATGCCCCTTCAAGTTCACGTACATTCGATGTGATCTTGTGAGCCAGGAACTCCATCATCTTTTGCGGCACGTCAACCTTCAGATGTTCAGCTTTGGATTCAAGAATGCCCAGACGCAACTCGTAAGTCGTGGCGTGGATATCTGCAACCAGACCGCAATTCAGGCGCGATTGAAGACGTTCTTCCATGCCTTCCAAATCTGACGGAGATTTGTCCGCCGAAATAACAATCTGGCGACCTTGATCGACCAAGGCATTAAAGGTATGGAAAAATTCTTCCTGGGTTGCCCCTTTGCCGCCGATAAACTGCACGTCATCAATCATCAAAACATCGACGTTGCGGAACATTTCCTTGAAATCGACTGTACTCTGCTCTTTCAAGGCACGGATAAAGCGATACATGAACTTTTCAGCCGACAGGTAAATCACTGTGCGCTTAGGGTCCTGTTGCGAGATATGGAGGGCAATGGCGTGCATCAAATGGGTTTTGCCAAGGCCAACACCGCCGTACAGGAACAAAGGATTAAACGGCACGGAAGACGCTTCAGCCACGCGCCGGGCGGCGGCGTAGGCAAATTCATTGGGCTTGCCAACGACAAAGTTTTCAAAAGAAAAGCGTGAGTCCAGTGGCGCGCTGATCCCGGCATGGCCATTTTCAGATGACCTGCGGATTTCTGCTGAGGCCATATCGACCGCCGCCGATGTGGCGGCTTCGGCAACTGCCGCAACAGATAATTTCTCGTTTCCTGCTTCAGAAGACTTGGAAGACCGCTCGGGTTGGATGGAAACTTCTACACTGTGGACAGAAGCATCTATGGCATTCCACAACACACCAAGTCTATCCACATAATGAGCAATGGCCCAGTCGCGCATGAAACGGGTGGGGACGGAAAGTCGGGCAGCGCCATCTACCACACCACGAACTGTCATTGGCTTAACCCAGCTTTGAAAGGCGGCTTCACCGATTTCTGATCTGAGGTTTTCACAAACCTCTAACCAAACGCCTTCATCTGAGCCAACAGCTTCTTCGTTCGTCATTTGCGCCTACAACCCCTGTTATCCGACATCTGTTAACCACTATTGCTTCTGTAAGATCAAGACACCTGTTCCGCCTTTGCAGCGCTACGGCCTGTTTTTAAGTCTTGCATCTTCTATTTTAGTAGTCGTTGCCCTGACTAGGGCAAGATGTTGAATAAAACCCTCTGTTTTTTTCCATTCGCCCGGTCCTCCCCCTGTTCAAGAAATCCCGAAACGAACAATCTAATTTTTTCTTTAGTCGAATTTAACACGTCACACAAAATATCTGCTGTGGAGGTTTTTTAAATCAAAACTTGGGCCGCGATAATTGAATCAAGGCCTTCGCTTTAACATCTCCAACCGACGGACAATAACTTACAAAACAAAGCCTATAACGCTAAATGACGGCTCAGAACTTGATTTATTTATTACTTAGTCTGAATTACCGACTGCAAAACTACTAATCAATTATTGTACTAATGCTTTAACATTCGTAAAATTATGCTTATTGAATAGACTCGAATACTTTAAATTAACTATCTGCTCCCTAGGATTATCCCCGTTCTTGAGAGCCAAATTACAGAGTCATTTCCTCACTTGCAACGTGATCTTTTGGGGAACGTTGCAAATAATTGCCTTGACAGAAACTCCGTCTTCGAGTCCCCGCCTCATAAATAAGAGAATGTGGCTGAATGAGATTTCAGCAACAAAAAAAGCCGCCCCCTTGAAGGAACGGCCTTGAAATTCTGTTTACCAGATAGGTGCTGTTTATTTAGGCAGCCATTCCCTTGACCCTGGCAGACAAGCGAGAAATCTTTCTCGACATGGTGTTTTTATGAAAAATTCCCTTCTGTGCGCCGCGGGCCATTTCTGGCTGGGCCGCTTTCAGGGCGGCAGCGGCATCTACCTGATTGCCACTTTCGATCGCCTCTTCAACCTTGCGGATGAAGGAACGCACGCGCGTACGGCGGATGTTGTTAGCGCCTGTGCGTCGTGCGATCTGGCGGATCCGTTTCTTTGCCTGTGCGTGATTGGCCATAGTCTTAAAATTCCGTGCTTATAACTGTTTAGTGCAAGCGAAGGCAGGCTTATATAACCCGCCGCACGCGCCGTCAAGCCCGGAATTCTGCCTAATCCGATGCTTTTGTAAAGAGAAGCCCTATCTATTCTTAAAAGTAGCCTGGCGCTTCTCTGCAAAGGCCGCCATTCCTTCCTTCTGATCTTCCATGGAAAAGGTTGCGTGAAACAATCGACGCTCAAAATGAATGCCTTCGGCCAGGGTCGTCTCGTACGCGCTATTTACCGCTTCTTTTGCCATCATCACCGTAGGCAGGGACAGCTTGGCGATGGCTTCACCTGTGGAAATGGCCTCTTCAATCAAATCGTCAGCAGGGACGATGCGACTGACCAAACCGGCGCGTTCGGCCTCCTCGGCATCCATCATGCGGCCGCTCAAGCACATTTCCATGGCTTTCGATTTTCCAACCAGACGGGTCAGGCGCTGGGTCCCACCAGCACCGGGGATAGTACCAATGGTGACTTCCGGCTGTCCAAACTTGGCGGTGTCTGCGGCAAGGATAAAGTCACACATCATGGCGATCTCGCAGCCGCCGCCAAGGGCATATCCGGCAACCGCCGCGATCACTGGTTTACGGCAGGTGGTAATGCGTTCCCAGCCATCAGTAATGAAATTATTCAAATAGTTACTGGCAAATGTATTGTCCTTCATTTCCAGGATGTCAGCCCCGGCAGCAAACGCTTTTTCAGAACCGGTCAGGACAATAGCGCCAACATCATCATTGGCTTCGAAGGCATCCAGCGCCTGGGCCAGGTCTTCAATCAATGCCGGATTCAAGGCGTTTAATGCCTTGGGGCGATTGAGCGTAATCAGGCCGACCCGGCCCTTTATATCAACAATGATATTTTCATATGCCATGTGGCTCTCCTTGGAACTTTGGATATGTCTTGTTTCGTTGATCGGCCCTATTGGGCGGGCGACAGCATAAAGAGTACATTTATTGTCATCCCTGCTGGCGCGGTTGGAAATTCTATCTTCAGAACTTCGTCTTCGCGCGTGAAGTGCCCCGGGGCAGTTTCAAGCCAGCCAAGCTGAGGCAAGGTTTCACTATAAAACCTAATCACCCGCTTGCGGGTCACCTTGCCCGTACTCAAGGCTTCAACAATACGCCCCGACGGGCTGTCGAAAAGCATGGTCCCGCCTTCGACCTCATTCAGGCCATCCATTAAAGGCAGGTCATCAATCCCACTAAGGAACAGTCCTTGGGCTGTCGCGCCAGCCATAAATATCAGCACGGTCAGCAGCGCGCTTGTCGACTTCAAGAATAGTTGCATGGATTTCATAAATCCCGTCATAGCATTACCTTTGGCGCTTCGTACAATAGAAAGTCGAACGGCCTGATTGCTGAATACGGCGCACACCCCCTGTTTTAGCGACGTTACAATCACATCCGGGGCAGGCCTCCCCTTCGCGACCATAAACGCCAAAGGAATGCTGGAAGTAGCCAAGCTCGCCACTAGGTTGGCGGTGATCACTGATTGACGAGCCGCCCGCGGCAATGGCCTGATTAAGAACATCAACAATGGCCTCGTATAACTTACTTACCCGCGCCCCGGCAACGCTTGCCGCCTTGCGTTTAGGTGAGATACCGGCACGAAAAAGGGCCTCTGCCACATATATATTACCAAGACCCGCGACCACTGTTTGATCAAGCAGGGCTGATTTGATGGGTGTCTGACGGCCCTTCAGGGCTTGTGCCAATGCCTTGGCATCAAAATCATCACTCAAAGGTTCCGGGCCAATGGCTTTCAACATGGGATGGTCCGCAAACTCGCCGGCATCGACCAGATCCATAAAACCGAAACGGCGTGGGTCGTTATACCGGACCTCGGCCCCTTGGTCCGTACTAAGAATGACATGATCATGCTTTTCCAGGGCCGGGGCATCTTTCTTGAAAATACGAAAACGTCCAGACATACCAAGATGGGATATCAAGGTCGCCCCATCATCCAGGCCGATTAGCAAGAACTTGGCGCGGCGCTGAACATGGGCAACAACACGCCCGGTCAGGCGTTGGCCAAAGCCATCGGGCAAAGGGAAGCGCAGATCAGGCCTGCGCGCCACCGCCCGCACGATACGCCGACCCTCCAATACCGGGGCCAGGCCTCGTTTTACCGTTTCTACTTCAGGCAATTCAGGCATCGATCTTAACTCTCATTCAATTTGCATTTTGTTGTGACGCCAAACTAGATCGGATCAGACCAATACGCACCCTTTTATACAAGGGCGCGTATTGGTCTGTTAATCCGCTCGACATATTTAAAAGCGGGCAGTTTTTCAGGTTTGAGTTAACTCAAACCCGAACTGCCCTAGCGCCTTTCTTTGCCTTGGGCTATGGTGCCGCAATGGGCAGTAAAAATACCGAAAAGTCAAACCCGCCGGAAGCCGAAGAGACAACTCATTTCGGCTATACAACTGTAAATGCCCGCGACAAGGCGGACATGGTCAGGGGTGTCTTTGACAATGTGGCCTCGCGCTATGATCTCATGAACGACCTGATGAGTTTGGGCGTCCATCGGCTATGGAAATCAACCTTCATTGATCGCCTTGACCCACACCGTGATATGACACTGATTGATGTGGGCGGTGGCACCGGCGACATTGCCTTTAAGTTTCTTAGTTCCGGCGGCGGCAAGGTCACCGTGTGCGACATTAACGACGAAATGCTGGACGTTGGCCGCGACCGGGCCATTGATAAGGGTATCCTTACAGGCATCGACTGGGTCAACGGCGATGCTGAAAAACTGCCTGTTCCGGACAATACATTTGATGCCTATACAACGGCATTCTGCATCCGAAACGTTACTCATATTGAGAAAGCATTGAGCGAAGCCCGCAGGGTCCTGAAGCCGGGTGGTCATTTTCTATGTCTGGAATTTTCGCAGGTTGTCTTGCCGGTGCTTGAAAAAGTCTATGACACCTATTCCTTCAATATCCTGCCCTGGCTTGGCAAAATGGTTACAGACGATGAAGACTCCTATCGTTATTTGGCAGAAAGTATTCGCCGCTTCCCGGACCAGAATAAATTTGCCACCATGATCACAGGCGCTGGCCTGGAACAGGTCAGCTACCAGAACCTGAGCGGCGGCATTGCGACCATTCATTCCGCCTGGCGGGTTTGAGGGCTTGCCATGAGTCGGTCCCTTAAAAATATTGCCCGCCTGTTTACCATCGCGCGCATTCTTGCCCGCCATGACGCCTTGATGATGCTTGAGCGCCTTGAAGTCGGCGGCCCGGCTGTCATGCTGGCCCGGCTGTTCTCACGCAAAGGCAAAGGACGCCCAGGCCAACGCCTGGCCACAGCCCTTCAGGAAGCGGGGCCCAGTTTCATCAAGCTTGGCCAGGCCCTGTCGACCCGTTCCGACCTGTTGGGTGAAGAAATCTCGTCCGATCTTTCCCAGTTGCAGGACAGCCTGGCACCGTTCCCTGCCGTCCAGGCCCGCGCCACCATTGAGGCGGAGTTCTCAAAACCCATTGATGAGTTGTTTTCAAAATTTGACGATGTGCCTGTCGCTGCCGCTTCTATCGCCCAAGTCCACTTTGCCGTCACCCGGGATGGACAGGAAGTCGCGGTCAAGGTTCTGCGACCAAATATTGAGGCTGCTTTCCAGCGCGATATTGATCTGTTCTTCTGGATTGCCGAACTGGTCGAGGCGGCCAAGCCCGAATATCGGCGCCTGCGCCCGGTTGAGACGATCCGCACCCTGGCTGACTCCATCAAACTTGAAATGGATTTGCGCTTTGAGGCCGCCGCCGCCGCCGAACTGGGCGAAAACATGACCGATGTGGATGGCTTCAATGTTCCCGCCATAAACTGGCAACTTACCGGGCGACGCGTCCTGACCACCGAACGGGTGCACGGCATCCCTATTGATGACATTACGGCCCTGCGCGCGGCCGGGCATGACACCAGTGATTTACTTGAAAAATCCGCCAGTGCTTTCTTTATGCAGGTATTTCGCGACGGCTTTTTCCATGCGGACATGCACCCGGGCAATATGTTTGTGCGCGCCGATGGCGACCTTGCCGCCGTTGATTTTGGCATCATGGGGCGCCTGGACAATAAAACCAGATGCCACTTGGGTGAGCTGCTGTTGGCGTTTTTAACCCGGGATTATCGCCGCGCCGCAGAAGTTCATTTTGAAGCAGGCTGGATTGGCCCGGAACAATCCGTTGATACCTTCACCCAGGCATGTCGTTCCATTGCCGAACCGATCCTCGATTTGCCGCAAAATGAAATTTCTATCGCCAGACTGTTAGGCCAACTCTTCTCCATCACCAAGACTTTCAACATGGAAACCCAGCCGCAATTGCTGTTGCTGCAAAAAACCATGCTGACGGCGGAAGGCACCGGACGCAAACTTAACCCGCAAGCCAATATGTGGATGATGTCCAAACCCCTGATCGAGGAATGGATGATCTCAAATCTTGGGCCGGAAGCCCGCCTGATTGACGCCGCCGGGGATATGACCCAGGCCATACGCCGCCTGCCAAGGGTGCTTGAAAATTTGGATAAAGGTGCCCAGGAGCTTGCCCAAGGACGCTTGCGTCTGCATCCAGAAACCATACGCGCCCTGAAAGGGGAAAGCCGTTTCGGTGTCGGTTTCTTCTCGTTGATGGCGGCAGCGGTCATTTTTGCTGGTTTGCTCGCCATTATCCTTTCCTGAAAATAGGACTCCCCCCTTGCCAGTAAGCTCCAACGTCCCTAAATTAATAACACCAAATTTCCGTTAAATATTTTTATGGTACACACAGCCGTGGGAAAACGCGTTTTACTTATTGTTTCAGGAGGCATTGCCGCCATTAAGTGTCCGGATTTAATCCGCCGCTTAAGCGCCAAAGACATTGCCACGCGCTGTATCCTGACGCGCAGCGGTGCCGAATTTGTCACCCCCCTGTCCCTGGCCGCCCTTAGCGGTGACAAGGTCTATGACCATTTGTTCTCCCTGAGCGATGAAAGCGAGATGGGCCATATCGAACTTTCTCGCAGCGCCGACCTGATCCTGGTCGCCCCGGCCACGGCCCATATATTGGCCCGCATGGCGTCCGGTCTTGCCGATGATCTGGCAACAACGGCCTTGCTGGCCACGGACAAGCCGGTGATGGTTGCCCCGGCCATGAATGTCCGTATGTGGGAGCACGCGGCGACGGTTCAAAACCTGGACATTCTTAGAAGGCGCGGGGTCATGATCGTTGGCCCTGAAGAAGGTGACATGGCCTGCGGCGAATTCGGCTTTGGTCGCATGAGCGAGCCTGAAGACATTGTCGGAGAAATCGAAAATTTTTTTAGCCATACTGTTTCAAACCATGGCAAACGTCTGAGCGGTAAGCGAGCCCTGGTGACCAGCGGCCCAACCTTCGAAGCCATTGATCCTGTGCGTTACATCGCCAATCGGTCATCAGGCAAGCAAGGCCATGCCATTGCCCAGGCCCTGGCCCGTCTTGGCGCTGAAACAACCCTGGTATCCGGACCCAGTAATGAGGCGGACCCCGCCGGAGTTTCGGTCGTGCACGTTGAAAGTGGGCGCGAAATGCTGGCCGCTTGTGAAAGCGCCTTACCCGCGGACATCGCCGTTTGTGCGGCCGCTGTTTCCGACTGGCGCCCCAGTGAGCCGTCCCAATCAAAGTTGAAAAAAAACGGAGTGGACCCGGCCCCGCTTGAACTCGCCCTCAACCCGGATATCCTTGCGGCCTTGTCAAAGCCTTCCAACAAGCGCCCGACACTGGTGGTGGGTTTTGCCGCCGAAACAAATGACGTCATCGCCCACGCCACACAAAAAAGAGCCTCTAAAGGCTGCGACTGGATTGTCGCCAACGATGTTTCCAGTGAAACGGGAACCTTTGGCGGGGCCGACAACACCATCCATTTAATCACTGCCCATGGGCTTGAAGACTGGCCAAAAATGTCCAAGCCCCAGGTTGCGGAAAAACTTTCCCTGCGCATTGCCGACACTCTTGATCAATTGGCCGAAGGATAACCTATGAGTACCCTGCAGGTTCAAGTGCAGCGATTACGTAACAGTGACGGTCTTGACCTGCCCGCCTACGCGACGCCGGCCAGCGCCGGAATGGATCTACTGGCCGCAACGGACGGGCCTATGTCAATTCACTGTGGTGAACGCGCCATGGTGGTCACCGGTATCGCCATAGCCTTACCCACAGGTTACGAGGCACAAGTCAGGCCACGCTCTGGTCTGGCCCTTAAACATGGCGTTACTGTGCTTAATGCGCCGGGCACTATTGATGCGGATTACCGGGGCGAGATAGGGGTCATTCTTATTAATCACGGAAACGAAACTTTCACAATTGAGCGGGGCATGCGTATAGCCCAGATCGTTTTTGCCAAAGTCCATACGGCCGACTGGGAAGAAGTCGCCGAACTACCTGAAAGCGTTCGCGCCGAAGGTGGGTTTGGATCAACGGGCCTTTAGGGGGGCTTTCAATGTTAAGACTGTCCAAGAAAATGCTGTTTGCCATCGAGGCGGTTCTCGATATCGCTTTTCATGCTGGAAGCGAGCCCGTGCAAAGCCGCGAGATTACCCGGCGGCAGGAAATACCCCGGCGCTACCTTGAACAAGCCCTGCAGCAACTTGTCCGGCATGGCGTCCTGATGGGCGTCAGGGGGCCACGCGGTGGCTACCGGCTGGCCCGGGAACGTCGTCGCATTTCTATCGGTGATATCGTGCGTGTTGTCCGCGATATGGAGGCCAGCGACGACCCCATTCATGATGCTGGCGGATCGGAACTTGGTGTCAAAGTGGTCAGGCCCATGTGGATGAAAATGCAGAGCAGCATTATGGATGAGCTGGATAACATTTCCATTGATGACTTGTGCGACAATGCGGCCAAGGTAGATATTGTCAGCGAGGGGCAGACAAATCTGGACTTTTCCATATGAACGACCGCCCCCCCGACAACAACAGGGCTGCGTTTCGCGGCCAAATCTATAACGATTTAACAGAAACAGTCGGGGCGACGCCGCTTGTCCGTCTGACGCGCCTGAGCGCAGACACCAACTGCAAGGCCGAAATCATTGGCAAGTGTGAATTCTTTAACCCGCTAGGTTCCGTCAAGGATCGTATAGGCCTGGCAATGATTACAGCCGCCGAAGAGTCAGGGCAAATAAAGGCAGGATCTGTTTTGATCGAGGCCACATCGGGAAATACCGGCATTGCCCTGGCCTTTGTCTGTGCTGCCAAGGGTTACCGCTTGATTCTAACCATGCCTGAAAGCATGTCCACGGAACGCCGCAAGATGCTGGCCCTGCTGGGGGCCGAAATCGAACTGACCCCGGCTGCCAACGGCATGAAAGGTGCCATTGCCCGGGCCGAGGAACTGGTGCGCGAAATTCCCCATGCTGTAATGCTGCAGCAATTTGAAAACCCGGCCAATCCGCAAGTCCATCGCGACACCACGGCTGAAGAAATTTGGGGCGACACAGACGGTAAGGTCGATGTTGTTATCAGTGGCGTCGGCACCGGCGGAACCCTGAGCGGCGTTGGCGACGTTTTAAAAAATCGTAATCCAAACATAAAAATTATTGCCATAGAACCTGAAGACAGCGCAATTCTGTCCGGTGGTGTTCCCGGCCCTCACAAAATACAAGGCATCGGGGCAGGCTTCGTCCCGGCCATTTTGAACACTGGGCTGATTGACGAGGTTATTAAAATTGGTAACGAGACGTCATTTTCCATGGCCCGTAAGGCCGCCCAACTGGAAGGGCTGACCATTGGGATTTCTTCAGGTGCAGCGCTGGCAGCAGCCGTTGAAGTTGGCTCAAGGCCTGAAATGACAGGTAAAATGATTGTTGTCATTCTGCCTTCCTTTGCCGAGCGTTACCTTTCCACATCCCTTTTTGACGGCCTTGGATTTGAATAGAAAGATTTGAACTTTGGAATTTAGTGAACAACAAATACAGCGTTATGCCCGTCACATCCTTCTCGATCAGATTGGCGGCACCGGTCAGGCTTCCTTGATAGACTCGAAAGTCCTGGTTGTTGGTGCCGGTGGCCTTGGCTCGCCTGTCATTTTATATCTGGCCGCAGCAGGGGTCGGGACTATTGGTGTTATTGATGATGATGTGGTGGACCTGTCCAATCTGCAACGCCAGATCCTTCATACCACCCGCTCTGTCGGGACCGCCAAGGTCCTTAGTGCCGAACAAACCATTCATGGAATTAACCCGGAAGTAAAAATTATTCCTATTCAGGAACGTATTGGGCCGGATAATGCCATGGATATCATTGCGGATTACGACCTTGTTGCCGATGGCTGTGATAATTTTGAGACCCGTTTTCTGGTTAACGATGCCTGTTATTTCTCCCGCAAGACCCTTGTATCAGCCGCTATTCTTCGATTTGACGGGCAGATATATACTTTCAAGCCCCACGAAAAAGACGCCGAAGGAAACCAGCTTCCTTGTTACCGCTGCCTGTTCCCCAAGGCCCCGCCCCCAGGTCAAATCCCGACCTGCGCCGAAGCCGGCGTCCTGGGCGCACTGTGTGGCACCGTCGGCTCCTTACAAACGACGGAGATCATCAAGGAACTGCTTGGTATCGGCGAAAGCCTTGCGGGCTCTCTTGTTATTTACGAAGGTCTATCTTCTGAATTCAGGAAAATCACCATCAAGGCAGACCCGGGTTGTCACTTGTGTGGGGCAAACCCCGAGATCACGGATTTATCCAGTCATGTCAAATGAGCGCCCGCAAAAACTGTCCATCGTCGTCTTTTCCGGCGACTTTGATAAGGTCCACTACGCCCTCGTTATGGCCAGCGCCGCGGCGGCAATTGATATTCCGGTAACACTTTTTTTCACTATGGGGGCGTCAAAGGCCCTGTTGGCCTCACCTGAAAACGCATGGCGTGATCTTCCCGGCGGCGAGATCGCCGCTACTGGCGAAACTGGTGGTGATGTGGATAATAAATTCAAGGCACGCACAGTGGCCACTTTTGAAGACTTGCTTCAGGCCTGTGTTTCCCTGGATGTCAAATTCATGATCTGCGACATGGGCCTACGAGCCATGGACCTTGAAGGTGCTGCCTTGCGCGATGATGTCCCTGTTGAAACCGGCGGCATGGTGACTTTCCTGAATGATGCCCGCGCCGATGGCCAAATGGTCTTTATCTAAGCTTCTTAAACTAGAACGCATCACCGATGACTCTGTCCGGTGGCTTGTGGCCGTCGGCAAAGGTTTTGATATTGACCAGAACCTTTTCACCCATATCAATGCGGCCCTCGTAGGTAGCCGATCCCATATGGGGCAATAGCAAAACATTATCCAGCTTGTTCAGTTTCGGATTAACCGCCGGTTCATGTTCAAACACATCGAGACCAGCCCCGGCGATTTCACCGGCAATCAACATGCGGGTCAGGGCATTTTCATCAATCACCTCGCCACGCGATGTGTTGACGATAAAGGCATGGGGCTGCAACAGCTTCAGGCGACGGGCTGACAATAAGTGGAAAGTCGCCGGGGTATGCGGGCAGTTTACGGAAACGATGTCGACCCTTGAGAGCATCTGATCAAGGCTTTCCCAATATGTAGCTTCCAGTTCTTCCTCCACATCGGAATGAACCCGGTGACGATTATGGTAATGTACGGCAAGTCCAAATCCGCGGGCACGGCGTGCGACGGCAGTACCGATCCGGCCCATGCCAATAATTCCCAGGCGTTTACCAAAAATGCGGTGACCCAACATCCAGGTTGGCGACCAGCCTTGCCAGGCTTCCGAGCGCAATGCCCGTTCGCCTTCTGCAACGCGGCGGGGCACGGCCAACATCAGGGCCATGGTCATGTCCGCCGTATCTTCCGTTAAAACGTCCGGCGTGTTGGTGACCGTAATGCCGCGCTGACGCGAACTGGCCAGATCAATATGATCAACGCCTGTCCCATAGTTGGCAATCAAGCGCAGGTTTTCGCCCGCCTGAGAAAGAACTTTAGAATCTATTTTATCCGTAACGGTCGGCACTAATACGTCTGCGGTCTTAACAGCTTCGATCAATTCCAGTTTTGTCATAGGTGTATCGTCAAGATTTAGGCGTACATCGAACAGTTCCATCATCCGGGTTTCGATGGTATCCGGGAGTTTACGTGTTACGACGACAACCGTTTTCTTTTGCGACATGGGTAATCCTTGGTAAACCTTTTTGACTTCTAATGAGAACTTACTCGGCATCCGCCAGCCGGGGCAACACGTATCCTTAATGCGAGACACTTGACCACCATGCAAAAGGCCCCCTAATAATGCACCCCATGCTTATAAACTCAACTCGTACCGTCCTTTCGTGCGCCTTATACCTCATGGTTTCCATTGGTATTTCAGGCACTCCCGCGCCAAGTTTAGCAGCAGAAGGAACCGGATTGCCGCTGCCTCGCTTCGTCAGCCTGCGCGCTGATCAGGTCAACCTGCGCACGGGGCCAGGTGTCCAGTACCCGGTTGAATGGGTCTATCAACGCCAGAGCCTGCCCGTTGAAATCATTGCTGAATATCGCACATGGCGAAAAATTCGTGACTGGCAAAGTACCCAGGGCTGGGTTCACCAGAGTATGCTTTCTGGCCGTCGCTCAGTCATCGTCACTGGAAAGCGTCGATCCCTTCGCAGCAGTGCGGATACCAAAAGCCCGCCAGTTGCCGAAATCGAAGCTGGGGCCATCGCCCACCTGGATAAATGCCCAAGTGGCGGCGGTTGGTGCTTTGTCGATGCTGAAAATCTGAAGGGCTGGCTCAGAAAAGTAGAATTCTGGGGCGCTTATCGGGACGAAGTACTGAAATAAGTTTTCTTCGTGATCCTAATCAAAATCCGCAGCCAGAGCGTTACGCATGGCCTGGGGCATAATCGCCATGTGACCATATTTTTCGTGGTCGATGCCAATCACCACCTTATTGCTTAAGTCTTTGAATCCGCTTACTTGTTCGTCTGTGAAGGGGAAATGCAAAAACTGGATGGCCGAGGCCTTACCGTCAGCAGTAGTGCGGTCAATGTCATCTTCTGCAACGCCCTTGATGACGTCATCACCAACGGTGATGCTTAATGTTTCCTCAACCCCGCCAAGGCCACTTAACAAAGCTGCCCTGCGATTGGGATCATCAACTTCAAACATCAATGTCATAACCAGTTCGCGGCCATTTGGAACCATCGGGGCGTAAGCAGTCAGCTCGTCCTCGATTTGCGCCTCGCCGCCCTTTTCAACAAACAGCATTTCGTGGATCTGGTGGCGCATGGTCTCAAAATTTTCGAAATAGCTGGTGGCATCAGGGCCGACACCAAGACGCCGGTCCTTTTTCATTGCCGTGATCGCGCGGCGGCGCTCCTTGCGCACCTTGCCATAGGCATCCATATCCATAATATCGTCGCGACTAAGCTTCTTCGCCATGTTGTTTTAATCCTGGTAAGAAATTGCCAATAGTTCAATAGGGTGCTGAACCTGTTCCGGCTCCGTTTTGGGAGTCTCCGTGTCCACTCGTTCAACACCTTGCAAGATATGCTCGCGGGCCAGCACGCATTCAGAGACAACATAGCGTGAGGCGGCTTTTGCCGTGTCCCGGGCGACGGGCTTGCCAACTTTAAGGGCCGTCTCAAAATTACCCTTCATGACACCCCATGATCCGCCGTGACCGGAGCAACGCTCGATCACATTCACTTGCGTATCCGGTATCAAATTCAGCATATCTGCGCCCTTACGACCCATATTCTGGGCCCTAGCATGGCAGGCAATATGCAAAGTGACCCCACCTTCAAGAGGCTTCAGGCCATCCGCAACACCTTCCTTGGCAGCGATATCGACCAGATATTCACTAATATCAAAAGTCGCTGCGGACAGTTTTTTGACATTTTCATCTTCAGGCTCAATCAGCGGCCATTCAAACTTCAACATCAATGAACAAGACGCCACCAGACCAACCACATCGTAACCTTTATCAATCCAGTCAGCCATTTCGGCGGCGATGGCTTTAGCGCCCTTGGCAACGCGACCAACATCGCCATGCTCCAACTGGGGCATGCCGCAACAACCGGGATAGACGAATTGCGTTTCGACACCGTTTTTAGCCAGTACTTGTGCGGCTGCCAGCCCCAGATCGGCCGAATTGTATTCACTTGTGCAAGTTGAATATATAACCGCCTTGCGGCCATGGGCAGGGGCGCTGGTGTTAATGGAAAGGGGATCGTTTCGCTTGCTTAACCGCTTTGAATTAAACCGGGGCAAAGCGGCATTCTTGTCAATTCCCGTGATCGCCTGCATGACTGGGCGGGTCAATGAGTTGGTCGTATTTGATGCCCAGTTGACTAAGGTAGAAGTGGAACAGCCCAATTTTCCATTCCGGTCGGTCTCCGTCAATTGCTGATGCATGGTGGAGATCTCACCCTTCTTCAATTGCACCGCCCGGTAGCGCAACATCAAGTGTGGGAAATCCAGATCAAATTCGTGGGGGGGGACGTAAGGACACTTAACCATGAAGCACATGTCACACAAGGTGCAGGCGTCAACGATGGGCTTGAAGTCCTGGCTTTTGACACTGTCCAACTCGCCAGTTTCTGATTCATCGACAAGATCAAAAAGTTTTGGAAAACTGTCGCACAGATTAAAACAACGACGACAACCGTGGCATATGTCAAAGACCCGCCTGATTTCCAGGTCAAGCTTATCTGCGTCGTAATAGTCCTCATCCCGCCAGGGTATGGTGTGGCGGGTAGGCGCTTCCAGGCTACCTTCAACCATTGGCACGTGCTCCAAATTCATGCATCAAAACTAAAAACAACAACGGGGGGTCCGAATTCGAACCCCCCGTCTGATCACGTCAATAATCCGAGATTACAGAGTATCGAGGGCTTTCTGGAAACGTCCAGCATGAGACTTTTCAGCCTTGGCAAGAGTTTCAAACCAGTCCGCAATTTCGTCAAATCCTTCATCGCGGGCAGTTTTCATCATGCCCGGGTACATGTCGGTGTACTCGTGTGTTTCACCGGCAACGGATGCCTTCAGGTTATCACCGGTTCCACCAATGGGCAGGCCGGTTGCGGGATCGCCAGTTTCTTCAAGAAATTCCAGGTGACCGTGAGCATGGCCGGTTTCGCCTTCAGCGGTTGAACGGAAAACCGTGGCGACATCGTTGTGACCTTCAATGTCAGCCTTTTGGGCGAAGTACAAATAACGACGGTTCGCCTGAGATTCACCGGCGAAGGCGTCTTTAAGGTTTTGTTCTGTCTGAGAATCTTTCAATGCAGGCATTTGTTTCCTCCAGTAATGCTACTTTTAATTAGGGCATCTGTTATCAGTGCCCCCTATAAACCGAACAACAATATGAAGCCCGGAACGTCTAAAGTCAAGAATATTGATTCATTCTAAACTATCTTATAAAATATTGATTTTATTGATTTTTATTTTGAATCAACTACCGTGACAACAATATCGACACTTTTAATTTCGGTGCCTTCGGGAGCCACAGGTAATTTATCGATGGAAATAATATCCTCAGGGATATCACACAATTTACGATCTTTTTCAAAATAGAAATGGTGGTGATTCCCGGTGTTGGTATCAAAGTAAGAGCGCGAGGCATCGACAACGATTTCACGCAACATTCCAGCTTCCGTAAACTGGTGCAAGGTATTGTAGACGGTTGCCAGGGAGACTCTGACTTTTTCCGACTGGGCTTCCTGATGCAAGATTTCCGCCGTTACATGGCGATCCTCGCCGTCAAACAAAAGCTTAGCCAGAGCCAGGCGTTGACGGGTCGGGCGAAGCCCAGCAGATCGGATTTGTTCAACCAAATAGCTATAGGGGCGCATAGGCTTTCACTTTTCTTCTATTAAGAAATTACGCAACGCTAGCGCTACTTTAGAACAGTTCAACTTCCAAAGAAACCTTTATCCACAAATAATTGAGGGCTTTGCCTAAAGTCCTGGTTTTTTATGCTTTAAACAGGTCAGTCGCCTGTAATCATCCGCTCGACAAGTTCCTGGACGCTTGGCACGAAGCCATCTTTGTAGAAGGGATCATCAGCAAATTTATAGGCATTGTGACCGGAGAACATCAAATTATCCTCAAGTGACCCCCCGTGGGCGATGTCCTGAAGGGTCTTCTGGATACAGAAAGAACGGGGATCTGCCCGCTTTCCCGTGGTTCCTTCTTCGCCTTCTGCCCAGTTTGAAAAACGACACTGTGACAGACAGCCCATGCAGTTGCCCTGGTCTTCAACAATTTCCTGTGCTTTTTGCGGTTCTACAAAAATAACCGTGCCGTCAGGCGTCTTCATGGGCTCAGTAAAACCCTCTGCGATCCAGGCTTCGGCTTTTGCCTTGTCATCGGAGGCAAGATAGATCGGGCGACCACGGGCACCCACGGGCAGTGCTTCGCTCATATCGCCTTCCGGCTTGCGGCTATAGGGAACTTGATGCTGGCTTCGTTGTTCCAGCTCATTAAGTAAATTATTGCGCACCGCCGACGAATAAAACCCAGTTGGGCTAAATTTGTTAAGGAAGATATCCCCTTCCTTCAAGGATAGAAGGCGATCCCGCCAGGCTTTCGAAACTGGGCTTTCCTGGGTCAGCAAAGGGCGGGTGCCAAACTGAAAGGCAATGGGCCCAACATCCGGATTATCCAGCCAGTCCTGCCACTCGCGTAAGTACCAGACGCCACCAGCCATAACGATGGGGGTGTTATCAAGGCCGAACTCGCGCATTTGATTGCGTAGTTCAACAATACGCGGATAGGGGTCTTGCGGCTTTTTCGGGTCCTCAACATTACTAAGCCCGTTATGACCACCGGCCAGCCAGGGGTCTTCGTAAACCACACTACCAAGAAATTCTGCGTGCTTGTGATACGCCCGCTTCCACAATGCCCTGAAAGCCCGCGCCGATGAAATAATCGGGTGATAATAAACACCGTAGCTAGAGGCAATCTCGGCAATCTTGTAAGGCATGCCGGCACCACAAGTGACGCCGTGAACCAGGCCCTTGGCCCCTTCCAAAATACCTTTGAGAACTTGCGGCGTGCCACCGGCTTCCCACAAAACGTTGACGTGAACACGGCCCTCACCACCGGATTTCTCGTGGGCGATTTTGGCTTGTGCAATGCCGCCATCAATGGCGTAAGCAATCAGTTCGTGCCAGCGTTCGCGCCGGGTCGTGGCATGATAGATTTGCCGGATAACGTTACCGTTATCATCATAAGAATCCGCATTAACGCCGGATATGGTGCCAACGCAGCCAGCCGCTGCAAAGGCACCAGCACTCTGGCCGTTAGACACTGCAACGCCTTTGCCGCCTTCAATAATAGGCAGAACTTCACGACCGGAAATAAGTACAGGGTTTAGAGTCTTCACCGGGTATCCTTAAACATTGTCGTCGCACACCGGGTCCGCCGACTCTCTGTTCAACAATATATAATTAGGCACGCTCATAACAGATAAAAAGGGCGGATGAAATATTATCATCCACCCTTTTCTACTTTAGCTTAAAGAAATCGCGATGCTTTATTTAGGGATTTCTTCACCTGTTTTCTGATCAACAACTTTCATGGACAGCTTAACCTTGCCCCGGTCATCGATACCGATCAGCTTGACCTTGACCATATCGCCTTCGTTGACGATATCAGTAGTCTTGCCAACCCGTTCCGGTGCCAGCTCACTGATATGAACAAGGCCGTCCTTGGCACCCATGAAGTTAACAAAGGCACCAAAATCGACGGTTTTCACAACTTTACCATCATAAATGGCCCCAACTTCAGGCTCCTGGGTCAAATCCTTGATCCATTTGATCGCAGCTTCCGCAGCCTTTTCGTCGACGGCGGCAACTTTCACCGTACCATCATCATCAAGGTCGATCTTGGCCCCAGTGGTTTCCGTGATCTCGCGGATCATCTTGCCACCCGGTCCGATAACTTCGCGGATTTTGTCTTTATTGATCTTGAAGGCGGTAATACGAGGCGCATTGGAGCTAACCTCACCGCGCGACGTATCAATAGACTTGGCCATCTCGCCAAGAATGTGCATGCGTCCACCATTGGCCTGGGCCAGGGCGTCTTCCATGATCGCCGGGGTAATGGATGTAATCTTGATATCCATTTGCAGAGATGTGATCCCTTTTTCCGTACCGGCAACCTTGAAGTCCATATCGCCCAGATGATCTTCATCACCCAGAATATCGGAAAGCACGGCGTATTCGTCGCCTTCCTTAATCAGGCCCATGGCAATACCCGCAACCGGACGAGCAAGCGGAACGCCTGCATCCATCATTGCCAGTGAGGTGCCACAAACCGTCGCCATGGAGGATGAACCGTTGGATTCAGTAATTTCCGAAACAATACGGATGGTATACGGGAAGTCTTCCTTGGAAGGCATAACCGGATTGATCGCCCGCCACGCAAGTTTACCATGACCAATTTCACGCCGACCAGTAAAGCCGAAGCGTCCGGCTTCGCCAACTGAATACGGCGGAAAATTGTAGTGCAGCATAAAGTGTTGGAAGTGCTCGCCCGCCAGGGCGTCAACACGCTGTTCATCTTGACCGGTGCCCAAGGTAGCAACCGCAATCGCCTGGGTTTCACCACGGGTGAAAAGGGCCGAGCCGTGAGAGCGCGGCAAGAAGCCGACTTCAGCAGCAATCGGGCGTACCGTCTTTGTGTCACGGCCATCAATGCGAAGGCCCGTGTTCAGAACATCGCGGCGCACAATATGCTTTTCGGTCTTCTTGAAAGCATCGCCCATGACCTTATCAAGCAGATCCTGGTCAATTGACCCATCGCCTTGAAGTTCTTCCTTAACGGCGTTTTTGCAAGCTGACACTTTGGCTTGGCGTTCCATCTTGTCTTTTTCAGCGTAAGCATCACGAAGTCCGCCTTCAGCTTTTTCACCAATCATGGCGATCATTGCTTCAGCGCCTTCAACCGGTTCCGGCAAAGGACGCGGCTCTTTGGCACAGGCTTCAGCCATTTCAATAATGGCTTCAATGACCGGCTGGAATTCCTTGTGACCAAATGCAACTGCGCCAAGCATGATTTCTTCGGAAAGCTCGTTGGCTTCCGATTCAACCATCAAAACGCCTTCGGTTGTACCGGCAACAATTAGGTCAAGATCCGTGTTTGCCATGTCATCAACTGTTGGGTTGAGAACATATTCGCCATCAATGTAACCGACGCGGCAACCACCAATCGGACCCATGAAAGGCAGGCCGGAAATGGTAAGGGCCGCGGATGTCCCAACCATGGCAACGATGTCCGGCTGGTTCTCCATGTCATGGGAGACACATGTCAGAATAACCTGTGTTTCACATTTGAAGTCTTTCGGGAACAACGGACGGATCGGCCTGTCAATCAGGCGGGACGTCAGTGTTTCAAAATCACTGGGACGACCTTCGCGTTTCAAATAACCGCCGGGTATTTTACCGGCCGCGTAAGCTTTTTCCAGGTAGTGCACACCCAGCGGGAAGAAATCCAGGCCGGGTTTCGGATTTTTTTCACCGACAACGGTGCAAAGAACCTTGGTGTCGCCGTAGGTGACCATAACCGCACCATCGGCCTGACGGGCGACTTTGCCGGTTTCAAAAACCAGCGGGCGTCCACCCCATTCTATCTCTTTTCTAAACTCTTTAAACATCTCTCATACTATCCTTCATCTCCATCAGAACCATTCCTGATGGGATCAGAGCAACCTGCGTTTAAAGAACGCAGGTAAGTTGCTCGGTTTCTAAATAACGATCAAATTATCTGCATTCAGTTGACTGCAGTTTGATCTACGTTTGGGACCATTTCATCCGGATTGATAAATTTATCACCCCGCCATTTACATATAATTCGACTGGGCGTGGCCCTCATGGGTCCTGGAGACCTGGCCTAACGGCGAAGTCCCAGGCGCTTGATCAGGTCATCGTAACGATCAACCTTTTTACTTTTCAGGTAATCAAGCAGGCGTCGGCGTTGGCCGACCATCATCAGCAGCCCACGACGGGAGTGATGATCTTTCTTGTGGGTTTTCAGGTGGTCGGTCAAATTGGTGATCCGTTCAGACAGGATCGCGACCTGTACTTCTGGCGACCCTGTGTCGCCTTTTCCCGTTGCGTATTCTGCAACGAGTTCGTTCTTTCTTTCAGCAGTAATCGACATCGTGTACTCCTCATCAATGTTTACATGTTCATGACACGCAGGGGACGAACTTCGCCACCTACGATCTTGGTTAAAGCAACCAACTTTCCCGAAGACATGGCGCAATAGACTGCGTCAGGATCAACTTTTTTAAGGGAAGATCGATTTGCAACAGGAAGGATCGAAATTGCTCTTCCATGTTGCAGATTACGGGCCTCATCTTCTGTCAGGGCCAGTGCCGGGATGTCGTCCAGCGCGGTCTCAACAGCGAGTAGGTGGTCCGCAAGCGGCGCACTATGCCCCAGAGCCTCAAGTTTATCCAGGGAAATCGCGCACTTTTCGTCGAAAGGACCGACTTTCAAGCGCCTTAAGGCAGATATATGCCCCACGGTGCCTAGGTGAAGGGCCAAATCACGTGCAAGGCCCCGCATATAGGAGCCTTTTCCGGCAACGACTTCGAACGTGGCATGGTCTTGATCAGGCCTATCGATCAGATCAAAACGCTCAATATGAATGGTTCTGGGCTGAAGTTCGACAGCTACATTATCACGCGCCAATGCGTAAGCCCGCTTGCCGTCAACTTTGATCGCAGAATAAACTGGCGGCACTTGTTCAATATCACCAACAAAGGACGCGAGCGCCGTCTCAATGGCCGCCGTGTCCGGGCGCACATCACTGCGCGCAGTGACCTCGCCTTCACTGTCATCCGTGGTTCGGCTTTCGCCCCAGCGAATGGTAAAGCGATAATCCTTGATACCGTCCATAACATAAGAGACGGTTTTTGTGGCCTCGCCAAAAGCAATCGGCAAGATGCCGCTGGCCATTGGGTCCAGGGTACCGCCGTGTCCGGCTTTTGCCGCATTGAACAAGCGACGAACCCGGCCAACAACAGAGCTTGACGTCAACCCCAAGGGTTTATCAACAATCAGCCAGCCATGAACCGGATCGCCCTTACGCTTACGACCCATCGTCTTCACTTTCCTTCAGGTCGCGGGCGACTTCAGGCAGGTTCAGCAAATCATTGATATGTCCGGCTTCGTCAAAAGTTGTATCGGCAAGGAATGATAAATTAGGAGCACTACGAAGATGCACGCTTTGAACAACCCGGTGGCGCAGGAATGACTTGATACGATTAAGGGCGGCAACAATCACATCGACATCGCCAAGCCCACCCAAGGGAACCACATAAGCCGTCGCATTTTTCAGGTCCGGGCTAATGCGAACTTCGGTAACCGTGATGGCCTTTCCGGCCAAATCAGGATCGCGCACTTCCCCGCGCTCAAGAACATGAGCGAGAGCATGGCGGACCTCTTCGCCGACACGAAGCTGGCGCTGGGATGGCGCACGGACATTACGCTTATTCATATTACGTGTGGGAAAACCCTGGAGCCTGGCCGTTTAAGACACTTCAAGCTCGCGGGCAACCTCCTCAATATCGAAACATTCGATCCGGTCACCAGACTGCAAATCCTGATAGTTGGCAAACGCCATACCACACTCATTGCCTTCCTTGACCTCTTTAACATCATCCTTAAAGCGCTTGAGCTGACTAAGCTCACCTTCATGAATAACCACATCGTCGCGCAGCAGTCGAACGGAAGAGCCCCGCTTGACTTGTCCTTCGGTGACCATGCAGCCGGCAATTTTGCCAACCTTGGACACATTGAAAACTTCCAAAATATCTGCATAACCAAGTAGATGTTCACGCATGGTCGGCGCCAGCATGCCCGATAAGGCCTGACGTAAATCATCAATCACATTATAGATGATTGAGTAATAACGAAGATCAACACCTTCGTGCTTGGCCAGGTCGCGAGCCTGCGGATTGGCACGAACGTTAAAGCCAATGACAAACCCGCCACTGGCCTGGGCCAGGGTAATGTCAGATTCATTAATACCGCCAACACCAGAATGCAAAATTTGCACCTTGACCTCGTCAGTTGCCATTTTATTGAGCGCCAAACTGATTGCTTCAACCGAGCCATGGGCATCGGCTTTCAAAACCACTGGTAATATCTGAGCTTCGCCCTGGCCGATTTTCTCGAACATTTGCTCCAGAGAGCCACGTGCACCGGCAGCCGCACGGGCGTCTTTATCACGACGCTGACGGAAATCAGTAACTTCACGGGCACGGGCTTCGCTTTCCACCGCAGCAACTTCATCACCTGCGTCCGGGGATCCGTTTAGGCCCAAGACCTCGATCGGCATAGCCGGTCCAGCTTGCGTTACCTGATTGCCGTGGTCATCGACCAAGGCGCGAACACGACCCCACTCGCCGCCAGCGACAAAAATATCACCGGTTCTAAGGGTCCCGCGCTGAACCAGAATGGTAGCGACTGATCCGCGGCCACGTTCCATTTTTGATTCAACCACAACACCTTCGGCGGCACGATCAGGATTGGCTTTCAAATCAAGTAACTCAGACTGCAGGAGGATCATCTCTTCAAGCTTGTCCAGATTGCTCTTTTCCTTGGCCGAAACCTCGACAGCGATAACTTCGCCGCCCATTTCTTCAACCACCAGATCATGCTGCAAAAGCTCCTGACGGACCCGATTCGCATCGGCGCCCCCCACATCCATCTTGTTGATGGCAACAATGATTGGCACTTCTGCTGCCTTGGCATGAGAAATCGCCTCGATGGTCTGCGGCATAATGCCGTCATCGGCTGCAACCACCAGAACAACAATATCGGTGACCTTGGCACCACGGGCACGCATATCTGTAAAGGCCGCGTGACCAGGGGTATCAACGAAAGTGATTTTATCTCCACCTTCAAGAGTCACCTGATAAGCCCCGATATGCTGGGTAATGCCGCCCGCTTCGCGATCTGCCACATCGGTTTCGCGAAGGGCGTCCAACAGGGACGTTTTACCATGGTCAACGTGACCCATGACCGTCACCACCGGTGCCCGCGAAACCATATTTTCGTCTTTATCGTTATCAGAACCCTTAAGGCCGATTTCAACATCCGCCGCGCTAACCCTTTTCAAATTGTGGCCAAACTCACTAACCACCAGCTCGGCAGTATCGGCGTCTATGGACTGATTGATCGTCGCCATGACGTCCATTTGCATAAGGGTCCTGATCACATCCGTCGCGCGTTCGGCCATGCGGTTGGCCAATTCCTGAACGGTAATGGTTTCCGGAACAACAACATCACGAATGATCTTCTTGCCTTCGGAAAGGACCATCTTTTGCTTTTGTTTTTCTTTTTCACGGGCGCGTTTGACTGATGCGAGAGAACGCGTCCTCTCTTCACCATCACCCAATGCCTCAGCAATGGTCAGCTTGCCGGAACGCCGTCGCTTGTCACCGCGTTGTTTCGGTGTTGGACGTTTCTGCATTTCCTCGCGCGGGGCTGCAGGCTTGATACGTGGCTTGGCGACTTCAGTTTCACCACTAGCGGCATCATCCAGTTTTTGAGCAGCTGCAGATGCATCCGCAGCGGCTTGTTCTTTTTCAATGCGCTCAGCCTCTTCTTTTGCCTGGCGTTCTTCTTCAGCCTTTTCGTCGGCATTCTCATCGACCTCGGGCTCAGGCGGAGGCGGAGGCGCGTTCTTCAACTCTTCTTCAGCCTTTTCGTCGGCAACTTTTGCATCTAGCAAAGCACGCGCGCGCGATGCTTTTTCTTCGCTCGTCAATTTTGATCCCGGTGGGGGTGGAGGGGCGGCTTCCTCTTTTTCAACAGGTGCAACGACCTCTTCCTTAGGCTCGCTAAAGGCCTCTAGTTCCTCTTTCACTTCGGACATACGACCAGAATCATTTTGTGCGTAGGTGCGCTTTTTGCGGACCTCGACCTGGACCATTTTCGAGCGGCCATGGGAGAAGCTCTGGCGAACCTGACCGGATTCAATGGTCTTGTTCAATTCCAGCGTGCCCGGACGTGACAGGCCCAGGGGCTTCTTCTTCTTGTTCTTGTCTTTGTCTTTGGTCTCGCTCATCTAACTTCCGTTCACTTTTCGCTTCAATTCAGACCCTCAGGCCTTCTAGCCGGCGAGCCGTTGCCAGCAGACCTTCTGCCAGACGCCCCGGTGCAACGATCACATGGACCGTCCGTTCCCGGGAAAACGCCACTCCCAGCTCGTCTGCATCAAGAGCGACGATAACCGGCACTTCTTCTGCCCAGGCACGGACCTTCTTTCGTCCATCCTGCGCCCCGTCGACAGCTGCCAACAGAACTCCGGCGGGCTTGCCGGACTTTAACCAGACTTCGACCTTGGCGAAACCTGACACGGCCTGTCCGGCACGCCGGGCCAGACCAATAAGGTTCTGACACCTTCGAACCAGCAATCGTTCCACCCGATCAACCAGATCATCCGGAACCTTTACTTTTGCCCGCGCTGCCTTGGCAAAATGGTTTTTAACGCACGCTGTATGTATCACATCACGGCGTGCACTCAACCAAAATCCCCGACCCGGCAAACGCGCTTCAATATCCGCAACAATCTCTTCATCAGGGCCGACAACAAAACGAACCATCTGATCCCTTGGCATTTCAACGTTGCTTGCGATGCAACGCTTGAGCGACAATTCCCCTTTATCTGATTTTCGGGGACGCTTGCGCCCGGCCATATTCTTGTCCGCCTTCTTGTCTTATTCCTTAACGTCTTCGCCAGGTGCCGTTGTCTCAGCCGCCTCGCCTTGTTCATCAGTTTGTGCTTCCGGGGTCTCGTCATCCGGGAACCAGTGAGCCCGGGCGGCCATAATAATGTCATTGGCCTGGGTCAGGTTCATGGAAATTTCCGCAGGAAGCATTTCCAGCAATTCATCACCAGCAAGGTCGGCAAGATCATCAAGAGACTTGATCTTGTTTTCACCGACCGCGACCATGATCGCAGGAGTAATACCTTCAAGGGCCGCGATTTCCTCGCTAACGCCCAGTTCGGCACAGCGCTTGACCAATAGTGTATCGCGTTGTTCGAGATGGGTCCGAGCCCTTTCACGCAGTTCTTCTGCGACGTCTTCATCAAAGCCTTCGATACCTGTCAGATCGTCAACCGGGACAAAAGCAACCTGTTCAATGGACGAGAATCCTTCGGTAACCAGCAAGTGGGCGATGACTTCGTCAACATCCAGCGCATCCACAAACATTTGAGAGAGCGCAACAAACTCCTGCTGGCGACGTTCTGATTCTACAGCTTCCGTCAGGATATCAATATCCCAGCCGGAAAGCTGTGAACCAAGACGCACATTCTGACCGCGGCGACCGATGGCCAAGCTTAATTGTTCATCGGGAACAACAACCTCAATTTTATTATTTTCTTCGTCAAGCACGACCTTGGATACTTCTGCCGGGGCCAGGGCATTAACGATGAAAGTTGCCGGATCTTCCGACCATTGGATGATATCAATTTTTTCACCCTGCAATTCACCGACGACAGCCTGAACACGCGATCCGCGCATACCAATGCAAGGGCCGACCGGGTCAATGCTGGAATCGTTGGACAACACAGCAATTTTGGCACGCGAGCCAGGATCACGCGCGACGGACTTGATCTCAATAATGCCGTCATAGATTTCCGGCACTTCCTGGGCAAACAGCATTGCCATGAATTGCGGATGAGTTCTCGAAAGAAAAATCTGCGGCCCTCGAAGCTCTTCGCGGACATCAACGATATAGGCCCTGATCCTGTCGCCATTATTAAAGTGTTCGCGTGGAATAGCTTCGTCACGGCGAAGCAGGGCTTCAGCGCGGCCAAGATCGACGATGATATTGCCGAATTCAACACGCTTAACCAGACCATTGACGACTTCGCCAATACGATCCTTGTATTCTGCATACTGGCGCTTACGCTCCGCATCGCGAACTTTTTGAACGATTACCTGCTTGGCAGTCTGGGCCGCGATGCGACCAAAATCAATGGGCGGGAGGGGATCGACGAGGAATTCACCCAGTTCAGCGTCGGCCTTGGTCTTGCGCGCTTCATCAAGAGTGGTCTGGGTAATTTCATTTTCAATTTCTTCAGCCACTTCAATGTAGCGGGCCAGACTGATTTCACCGGATTTGCGGTCAATGTTGGCGCGGATGTCATGCTCCTGACCATACTTGGAACGTCCGGCCTTTTGAATGGCCTGCTCCATGGCTTCCAGAACTTCGTCCTGCTCAATACCCTTGTCACGGGCGACAGTTTCAGCAACCTGCAAAAGTTCAGGGCGGGCGTGTACAGCATCTGTTTCGTTCATCATCTCACTCATTGTTTTAGCAGTCCTTCAGAAGCCGCTATCAATTCATCGCTTAGCAGCAATTTTGCCTTGTCTATGTCCTGATACGCCAGTTCGAAAACCTCATTCTTGGCATCGATCGTGACGATCCCTTCTTTAACTTTCGCCAACCGGCCCTTGAAGCGCTTGCGCCCGTTAATGGCCCTGCTGGTTTCAATTTTCGCATCAAAACCCAAATACTTTTCAAAGTCCTCTAACCTGACCAGCGGCCTGTCGATCCCCGGCGAAGAAATTTCCAGGTCATAGGCACCCGCCAGAGGGTCTTCCACATCCAGAACCGCAGAAATCGCACGGCTTACGTTTGCGCAGTCTTCTACATTCATCCGGCCTGTTTCGGCGTGTTCGGCCATAATTTGAAGCCGCGGATTTTTACCACCCGAATAGGTCACACTAACCAAGCGGAAGCCCATAGCTTCAACACTGGGGGTGATCATTCCCTCGATACGATGGACAAATTCCATTCGATCAAGTCCTACTTCTGGGCGTTTCGCCTTAACGCCAAAAAAACAAAAGGCGGGCCAAAGGCCCACCCCATCAATTTCGATCAATGCCGAACCTAACGAGTGACGTAATGCGTTACGTCAGTGGGCGAACATATACACCCGATAACAATTGAAGCACAAGGCTTTTCTGGCGTCTAGGTGTCCCGGGCGAGGCGGTTAAAAAGCAGGTACGCCGGGCGCTCCGCGCGGGCTAGCGCCTTTTCTTCATAGCGGGTCGCCACCCAGTCTTGCGGAGGGATGCGCCAGTCCCTGGCCGAACGAGCATTCCAGGTAAAGGCCGGATGGTTAATAAGGTGCTCCAAAGCCCACGATACAAAGCCGTAATGATCACTGGCGAAGCGCAACTGGGCACCGTCTTTCAAAACCCGGGCAAGGCGGTCAAGGTTTTCCATAACAATAAAGCGGCGCTTGTGATGACGCTTTTTCGGCCACGGGTCCGAGAACAGAATAAAAGCCCGATCAATCGACTGGTCATCCATGACGTCCAGCAGCGGCCGTGCATCGTCGTCACAAATGCGGATGTTCTTCAGGTTGTCGGCCTGGATCGAGGTCAGTAGCTTGGCGACACCGTTTATGAACGGCTCACATCCGATGAAGCCTGTTTGTGGGTTGGCCTTGGCCTGGGCCGCCAGATGTTCGCCGCCGCCAAAGCCTATTTCAAGCCATACCTGTTCGGGTACTTCGGACATGGTTGTCTCAAAATGAGGATCATGATTTGACGGCGTTATCTGCAAACGCGGCAACAGGTTCTCAAGCAGCTCCTTCTGACCAACCCGCAGTTTTTTACCAAAGCGACGACCGTGCCAATCAGGCCTGTCGGGCCGCCCCTGTGAAGGGGCAGCCACGTCAGTTCCTGATTGTTTTTTGCTCAAAGGGGTATCAGAAAGCCGATTTCAGCGCATCAGCGAGATCGGTCTTTTCCCAAGAGAAACCGCCATCGGCTTCTGCATCACGGCCAAAGTGGCCGTAAGCAGATGTGCGCTCATAGATCGGACGGCTCAACTTCAAATGCTCACGAATTCCGCGCGGGCTCAAATCAACCATGTCGCAAAGAGTGGCGACAAGCTTGGCTTCATCCACATTGCTAGTGCCGTGAGTGTCCACATATACGGACAAGGGTTTGGAAACGCCAATAGCATAGGCAAGCTGAATGGTGCAGCCATCGGCAATACCGGCAGCAACGACGTTCTTTGCCAGATAACGCGCAGCGTAAGCGGCCGAGCGGTCAACCTTGGTGGGATCTTTACCAGAAAATGCGCCGCCGCCATGGGGGGCCGCACCGCCGTAGGTATCAACAATAATCTTGCGACCAGTCAGACCGGCATCGCCGTCGGGGCCACCAATAACAAAACGGCCTGTGGGATTGACGTAAAATTCATCTTCCGGGCACATCCAGCCGCTGGGCAAGATTTTTTCTACGTGGGGGCGAACCAATTCGCGGACATCGTCCTGGGACAAGCTTTCCTCGTGCTGGGTCGACACCACAACCGAAGTCGCACCAACTGGCTTGCCGTCAACGTAACGCAAGGTCACCTGACTTTTGGAATCCGGCAACAATCCCGGGGCCGCGCCCGAATGACGGGCTTCAGCCATGGAATGTAAAATACCATGGGATAAATGAATAGGGGCAGGCATCAGGCTATCGGTTTCAGTGCAGGCATAACCGAACATGATGCCCTGATCGCCAGCACCTTCGTCCTTGTTGCCCGCCGCATCGACGCCCATGGCAATATCAACGGACTGGCCATGCAGATAGACCTGAACATCAGAATTCTTCCAGTGGAAGCCGTCTTGTTCATAGCCAATGGATTTTACAGCCTGGCGGGTAAGTTCTTCCATTTTAGCTTTGTCGACGTTGCCTTTAGCATCAACCAGAGACTCAGGTCCGCGCACTTCGCCAGCCAAAACAATACGATTTGTCGTGCACAAGGTTTCACAAGCAACCCTGGAAAGCGGGTCGGCTCCCAAAAATGCATCAACGACGGCGTCCGATACCCGGTCCGACACTTTGTCAGGATGCCCTTCGGAAACGGATTCACTGGTAAATAAATAATCAGAATTTGACACGTTTGATCCCTTCGATCTTTGGTTTATGTCCAATTGGACCAAGGGCCTGAACGGTCACACCGTCATTAAAAGTAGCCCACTTAGCGCTTTATTTAACGTGGCGGCAAGTAGTCCAAATCCATCCACGGTCTTAAGGCTCTATCCCTAAAAAGGGTGAAACCGAAAGACTTTTTGTCAATTTTTTAGGAGGCGGTCAAGCAGTTTCCACAAATAAGCCCCATTGCCCAAACACCCGTCTACTCAAGAAATCCCGAAGGCGGTTTTTGAAGCTTCCTGCCTTTAGCTGGCGTTAAGGCTATTAGCCAATGTTTTCGTTAGCTCGAACAAACGTTTGCGAACTTTCGGGTCTTCAATCTTGTAGTAAGCCCTTACAAGTTCAAGAGTTTCACGCCGTGCCAAAGGATCCGATTCCAGTTCCGCCTGATCACCATCGGCCAAGGCTTTTGGATCAATACGACGGCCACGGCTTGCCTTGGTTTTGTCGTTCATGTCATCAAAGAAAAACGATACGGGGATATCAAGAACACGCGAAAATTCATATAAGCGCGAAGCGCCGACCCGATTTGCACCGCGTTCGTACTTCTGAATTTGCTGGAAAGTCAGACCGACAGCTTCACCAAGCTTCTCCTGACTGATACCAAGCAAAGTACGGCGAAGCCGCAAGCGGGCACCAACATGAATATCAACGGCACGAGGAACCCCAAGAAGGGCATCATCTGCTTTTGGCGCGCGCGGCCTGCGTTTCGTTGCTGTTGTTTTCTTCATCTGTAGGATCACCGTTGTTATATTAAGTTGAGACGTTTCATCTCAGCTCTGACTATTAGATAAACGCGCATAATCAGGCGCAAACCTGAAAACTTTACCAGCAATAATTATGGCTATTCACACCATAATATTCAAGTCTGTCCTACTATATTTTTTTATGTTTCAGGGCCTTTGCCACCAGAATTTGTCAAAACTCCGGCTCCGGTAATAATCAGAATCAGAAAAAGAACAAACCAGTTCCCCAACCTGCCATAGAGTGTTGGTTTGAGCGGCCTTGGTAAAACACTGTCCAAGGTTCCTTTTGTTCCCAGCGAAAGTTTGGAGACAACCCGTCCATAACCATCGATAACGCCGGAAATCCCCGTATTCGCGACCCGAACAAGGGGGAGGCCTTCTTCAACGGCACGCAAACGAGCCGCGTCAAAATGCTGATAAGGGCCTGAACTGGCGCCATACCAACCATCGTTCGTTAAATTGAGCAACCATTCAGGGCGGTCTTGCCGATCAACAACCTGGGTCGGGAAAATCACCTCATAACAAATTAGCGGTGAAACCGGGGGCAGGCCTTTCAGGCGTAACGTGCGTGGCCCGGGCCCGGCAGAAAAATCTGTCATCCCAGCAGTGAGTTTGGAAAATTTAAAAATCTTACGCAAAGGCACGTACTCACCAAAAGGCACAAGGTGAAACTTATCGTAGGTACCAACAACATTTCCCACCTCATCAATGCCGTGCATGCTGTTCCAGACCTGATAGATCTCGTCGTCTCTTTGTACAGTACGCGGGGCACCTGTAATGGTTAACCCGCCTTTGGGAGTCGAGCGGGCAATGGCCCTGCGCGCGGCGAGGTCCTTGTCGATGAAATAAGTAGCCGCGGTTTCCGCCCAAATAACGTGCGTCGGGATTGGCAGGCCAGGCCCTGAGGCCGCCCCGCCCATGCGGATCTGCTCCTTGAAATTTTCCTGCCTGTGACCAGCTTTCCATTTTAATTTCTGGTCAATATTTGGCTGAACCAGACGCAAGACAACATCCGGGACAACATCATCAGATGCCCCCGATATCCTGAACGCCCCACCAGCCCAGACAACAATCAAGGCCAGTGCTGCGACGCTGATTGGGCGAAAAGGACTTCCACTTACCGACCAACCATCTTTACCTGCCAGAATAACTGGCATGCCGGCCACAATAAGGGTGAGCAATCCCAACCCATAAACGCCAGCCAGAGCGACGCTCTGGATCATGGCGTCGGAAAAAGTCCAGATTGATCCGATCAGGTTCCACGGGAACCCGGTAAACATCCAGCTTCGCACCCATTCGAAAAAGACCCACATGGCGGCAAAGACAAGTACCCGACCAACGCCGGAGCTATGTCGCCCAAGTGCCCTACTGGCAACAACGCAAAGAGCAGGAAACAGCGCCACCAACCCGGCCAGGGCGAAAACTGCAAACGGAGCCATCCAGCCGAAACGATCAGGATAAACAAACAGGGCATTGGCGACCCAATAAAAACCGGCGGCAAAATGACCAAGGCCAAACCACCAGCCGGTGGCAAAAGCCCCACGTACACACGGGCTTGCGAACGTCAGCCATATCAGGCCCATCATCGCCGGGATTAAAAGAAACACCGCGTGAACCGGTGCCATTGCCCCCGCGCCAAGGACCCCCAAAAGAAATGCCAACGCCCATCGTCGCCAGCCCTTTTGGCCTTTCAGCTGAACATAAACAAACTGCGCTGCCTGCATGCTTCAATCCCGGCTTTCATCCGGTTTTGAATTTGTAATCATGTCCTGAGTGCGCAAGCGCAGTCTTTTGATGCGTCTGGGGTCCGCATCAAGAATTTCAAATTCCAGACCGCTGGAATGGCTGATCAGTTCACCGCGTACAGGAACCCGTCCCGCCAGTGAGAAGACCAAACCGCCCAGGGTGTCAATGTCTTCGCGTTCTTCGTCACTGACAAGAACACCCAGACGTTCTTCCAGCATCTCAATGGTCGCCCGGGCATCGGCGATTAACGTGCCATTCGGGTCGTCAACCATAATTGGCTCATCGGTCCGGTCATGCTCGTCCTCAATCTCGCCGACGATTTCCTCGACCAGATCCTCAATTGTCACCAGGCCATCAATGCCGCCATATTCATCGACCACCAGGGCCATGTGGCAGCGCGTCGCGCGCATTTCCAGTAACAGTTCCAGCACTTGCATGGAAGGCGGCACAAACAAGACCTTGCGGACAATATCTCGAAGAGAAAATTCACTATCCTTGCCGCGCCAGGCAAGCACATCCTTGATGTGAATCATACCGATGGCATCATCCAGCGCCCCCCGGAAAACTGGCATCCGGGAATGCCCCTCACGAGTAATCAGGTCAATAACGTTAGACAGATTACTCTCGCACTCAACAGGTATGATATCCGCCCTGGGCACCATGACATCGTGGATGGTGCGGTCTTTTAGCTCCAAAATATTCGCCAGCAGAAGACGTTCTTCATCATCAATGGGAACCTCGCCCTCTTCACGCTCTTCTATTAATTCTTCAAGCACGTCGCGGGCAGAATTTTCTCCGTTGCCGGGCTTAAACAACCGCTTCAGCCAACCAAAAAGGCCATCTGCCGAGGGGGACTCGTCACCATTGTCATTACCATTTGTTGTTTTAAGAAGTGCCGGGTCGTTCATCACAGGTCCATAGGTTCTGTCGCATTATAGGGATCGGGGATGCCAAGCCCTGCCAACGTACTGGTTTCAAGGGCCTCCATCAGCTCTGCCTCGACACGGTCTTCATGATCGTGCCCTAGCAGATGCAGCATACCGTGAATAACCAAGTGGCTCAAATGATCGGCTAATTTTTTGTTTTCCTGTTCGGCTTCGCTAACGCTCGTCTCAAAAGCAATGACGATATCCCCCAACAATTGGGGCATGGCCTCAAGCGGGGCCGTTTCCTCCTCGTCCATACTGGCAAAGGAGAGCACGTTCGTCGGCTTGTCAATATTCCGATATTGCTTGTTCAGGGCGCGCAGCTGTTCATCATCGCTCAACAGGATACTGACTTCTGCGGGGGCCAGACCTGGTTCAGCACTGGCGTCAAAAGCTGCAAGGGCAGCCCGCTGGCACACACTCTCAACATCTCCAAGAGCCGTCGTCCAGCGGCTTTGAGAAATAGACACATCTGTATGAAGACGCTCAGCCATTATTTTCTGGCTTGGCCCCCTTTTCATAGCGAGCCGACGCCCGGCGCCGCATTTCCTCATCGTCGTAGGCCCTGACGATTTGAGTCACCAGACGGTGACGAACCACATCTTCGTGACCGAAGCGGGTAAAGGCAACGCCACTGACGTTGCTGAGAATTTCAGAAGCATCGCGCAAACCCGAACGGGTTCCGCGCGGAAGATCGACCTGGGATAAATCACCAGTCACCACCATGCGGGCATTCTCGCCCAGGCGAGTGAGAAACATTTTCATTTGTACGGCCGTTGTGTTTTGCGCCTCATCAAGAATAACAAACGCATTGGCAAGGGTACGCCCGCGCATGAAAGCAAGCGGCGCCACCTCAATCTCCCCACTTTCAAGTCGCTTGGTAACCTGATCAGTGGGTAACATGTCGTAAAGAGCGTCATAAAGCGGGCGCAAATACGGATCGACTTTTTCACGCATATCGCCGGGAAGAAAGCCCAATTGCTCACCGGCTTCAACGGCAGGGCGCGACAAAATAATCCTGTCAACATCACCCCTGACCAAACGTTCGACAGCCTTGGCAACGGCCAGATAGGTTTTGCCCGTACCGGCCGGACCAATGCCAAAGACCAGTTCGTTCTCGTCTATCGCCCGCAGATAGTTGGCCTGGGTCGGTGTCCTAGGCGAAATTGTCCGCTTACGGGTTTTGACCTCGATATCCGCATCGCTGACGTTCGCTCCCGAATGGGAAGCCATACGCAACACGGCTTCAACCTCGTGACGATCCACTTGCATACCTTTTTCAAGACGCCCGAAAAGACCGGTCATGGCATCTGCGGCAGCATTGATGTCATCACATTCGCCAATCAGTGTTACTTCGTTGCCCACGGCCTGGGCCGTGACGTTCAGCTCTTTTTCAATAATCGCCAGATGTGAATGGTGAGACCCGAACAACTGCATGGCCAGGGCATTATCGTCAAAGACCAGCTTGCGGCTATCTGCACCATTATTCTGCAGGCTATTTGGTTTGCTTGGCGGTGTCATGCAACATTCTCGCTTTGACTTGCGGTTTCCAGTGACCCGGCCAGACTGTTGGCCTGCCCAACGTCAATGTGCAGATGGACTATGGTTCCAAATAAATGCTCAGGGGCGCTTAAATGAACCGGCTGCATGTAAGGGCTACGCCCGATCATCTGTCCTTTAAATCGCCCCGGCCTGTCGAGCAAAACCGGCATGGAACGCCCGACGCAACTTTCATTAAAAGCTAACTGCTGTTTATTAAGTTCGTCTTGTAAAATTTTCAGGCGTTCGGTTTTTATTTCTTCCGGAACTTGGTTGTCCAGACTGGCTGCCGGCGTGCCTGGTCTGGGGCTATACTTAAAAGAATATGCCTGAATGAAACCGACATCCTTGACCAGCCTCATGGTGTCATTGAAATCAGCATCGGTTTCTCCGGGAAAGCCAACAATAAAATCTGATGACAACGCAATGTCAGGGCGGGCCTTCACGAGACGCTCCACAAGCGCGCGGTATTGGTCCGCGCCGTGGCGACGGTTCATGGCTTTCAAGACCCTGTCCGATCCTGATTGAACAGGCAGATGCAGGAACGGCATCAGTGCGGCAATTTCGCCGTGGGCTGAAATCAGCTCATCATCCATATCCGCCGGATAGGACGTCATGTAACGAATGCGCTCAATACCTTCAAGCTCCGCAATTTCGCGGATCAGTCGGCCCAACCTCCATTCCGTGTCACCACTTGCGACACCGTGATAGCTGTTAACGTTCTGACCCAGCAAAGTCACCTCTTTGACGCCAAGATCAGCCAACCGGGCGGCTTCTTCAAGAACATCGCTGACAGGGCGGGAATATTCAGCGCCGCGGGTATAAGGCACCACACAAAAGGCGCAAAACTTATCGCAGCCTTCTTGAACCGTCAAATAAGCAGAAGCCCCATCAATCGCCTCACTGTCCGGCGTTATTTCCGGCAAATGATCGAACTTTACCTGGGTCGGAAAATCTGTGTTCAACACCGCCCCACTGGCCCGCGAGACCCGGGCAATCATTTCAGGCAGGTCGTGGTAGGCCTGCGGACCAAACACCAGATCCACAAACGGGGCGCGACGAAGTATTTCATCACCTTCCGCCTGGGCGACACATCCGGCAACGGCCAGAATCATATGTGAACCCGCGTTCTTTTTACGACGTTTGATCTTATTCATACGGCCCAGTTCAGAGTAAACTTTCTCGGCCGCTTTTTCCCGAATATGGCAGGTGTTGAGGATCACCATATCCGCGTCGTCCGGGCTATCGCTCAAGCCGTAGCCCAATGGCTTAAGAACGTCAGTCATCCTGGCCGAGTCATAAACGTTCATCTGACAGCCGTAGGTCTTGATATGCAGTTTCTTGGTCAAATATCAGGCCCGTTCTTGCGGGTTTTTGACAATGTAATACCCATGAAAAAAAGTAGCACCCCGATACGGTGTGTCAATACTGTTGGCAGACATTCACTGGCCTTTTTCATCATCATCAATAGGCACACCGTAAAGTTCGAGCCTGTGGCCTATCAGCCTGAGACCCTTCTGTTCGGCAATTTTGCGCTGTAGGCTCTCAATTTGTTCATTGTGAAATTCAATGACGTCACCATTCTTGACGTTTATCAGATGATCATGGTGATCGTCCGTCGCCTCTTCATAGCGCGCACTACCGCCGCCAAAATCATGCTTCTCAAGAATTCCGGCTTCTTCAAACAGGCGCACGGTTCGATAAACCGTGGCAATTGAAATCTTTGGATCAATGCCTGACGCACGGCTATATACTTCATCCACATTGGGATGATCGTCAGAGTCGGAGAGAACCTGGGCAATAACCCGGCGCTGGCCGGTCATCTTCATGCCCCTGTTGATGCAAATCTTCTCAATACTTGATACTGCAGTCATTTACAGTCTCGTTGATCAGCCACTCTTGTGATTTCCCTTGCGAGACTTCGTCCCCAAACCTATTTTCTTCGCCAGGTTGGAGCGATGCTTGGCGTAGTTGGGGGCAACCATCGGATAATCGGCGCTCAGTCCCCAGCGATTACGATACTCTTCAGGCGACAAACTGTAGGATGTCATAATATGGCGCTTCAGCATTTTCAGTTTTTTGCCATCTTCCAGACAAACAATGTAATCAGGGAAAATAGATTTTTTAACCGGGACAGCAGGACGCGGGCGTTCCGTAGTAATCTGTTCACTTCCAACCGATGACAGAGTTTTGTATACTCCTTGAATCAGGCTAGGCAGGTCACCAATTGCGACCGAATTATTGCTCACATGGGCTGAAACAATCTCTGTTGTCAGCTCGAGTATTTCATTTATGTTTGGCTTGTCGCTCATATTATAACAATTCCGTAAAAAAACTAAGTTAATAGACACTATATAAACAACATATCACTTCATCACAAGATACGGGCATGAATAAAAGTTCCAAAACCATGAATAGAGAGGGGGTCGACTTCTTTCTCGATATTACACCGGAAACCTGTCCAATGACCTTTGTTCGCACCAAATTGATGATTGAACAAATGAGCAAGGGTGACGTTGCCGAGGTCCGCCTGCAAGGGGCAGAACCGCTTGAAAATGTCCCACGTTCTGTTGAGGACATGGGCAATGTTATCGTCTCTCTTGAACTTGAAGACGGTGCTACTGACCCCCATGGCATCCACCGTTTATTGATTCGTAAAGCCTGAGCTTTACTTGGCAGGAATATTCACGGCGTAAATAATGGCATCAAGCCTGCCTGAGGCCCGCCCGTAATATCCCGGCCGCTTCCCGGTAATTTCAAACCCGGCCTTTTCATAAAAAGTTCTGGCCGCCGTATTGTCCGCAGCGACCTCAAGAAACATCTTTACCGCATCGCGTTTGCCAGCCGCGTCAATTGACGCCTGCAACAGTAGCTGGGCCAGGCCTTTTTTGCGGGCCGTCGGGATCACACCAATACTGATAATTTCCGCCTCATGGGCGGCAACCCGAAACAGGATGAAACCTTGTGGTGTCTCCACATCAGCGCCTATGAGCAAGCCCGTGGTCCCGGCCATGTTAAGAATTTCACTTATGGATTTTTCATTCCAGGTTTCTTTAAAACAAGCACCGTGCAAAAGCGAGATAACTGGTGCATGGACAATACCCGCCTCGACAATCTTTGCGGTCATGGCCTGAGACGGCCCCCGTCCTTGGGCAACTTGGCGTCAGGTGGGCGCAAATACAGGGGCGTTGGGGCTTGCAGGATGTCCCCCGGGGTCCAGCGCCGGGACGCAAGATCGGCCACAACTGCCGCGTCAGGCACTTCAGGCGCTTCAATAACATTGGTCTCAAGTCCAGCTTCAATCAAAACAGCCGTTGCCAGTTCCCTGGCATCGCCAACAACATAAATAGGGCCGGGGACATCTTGCAGCCAGCCCCCAAGGATCGCCGGATCCATTGCCCTGGCGTCACTTATAGGCTTAGGCCCTGCCTGAAAAGTCTGCACATAAATATCCGCACGCCTGGAATCTAACGCCACCAACAAGGTGCCTTGCTGCCATGTACTGGCATCTACGGCGTGGGCAATGACTTCTGTCGTCGTCAGGCCAAGGCACGGCACATGTGCCGCTAAAGCCATTGCACGAGCTGTCGCAAGGCCGATCCTTAAACCCGTAAAAGCGCCCGGGCCAACAGTTACGGCCAACAAATCAAGATCGCTTGCAGTGACTTTGGCTTCAGCAAGAACGTCGCTGATCATTGGCGCCAGGGCTTCTGCCTGGCCACGGGACATTACGTCGCGGCGCGCAGCAACAATGGTCTCATCCCACCACAGGGCAACCGAGCATGAACTGGTCGCCGTATCCATCCCTAAAATCCGCATCAAATTAATAGCTCCTGAGCCCAGGGTCCAAACCCATTAAAACGATCCATTGCGCGTGGGATATTTTGTCAATGGGTAGAAAGTGCGTCGCAGGAATATCGGCAAAATTTCAAGACGTGCTGACGCATCCATTGGCAAAATTTCCCTCGCCCTTCGGGTTGACATAGTAAAGCCGACTGCCGCGTCAATAACGCTTGAATATGCGCTGGCATGTCCGGCGCGTTGATTTCCTTGCAGTCGGCTTTACTATGTCAACGCAATTGCATTGTTTTAATGGGTTTGGACCCTAAGGGTCTTATACTGGGATTCCAGATAACAACAAGGTTCTATTGACTGTCATGACGTTAATTCCCATCACCACTAAAAGCCATGACGTGGCTATAGACATAAAATATGCCACGACGGACAACTTTACCGGCAAGCCTATTTACGCTCGCCCCGGCTGTTATCTGCTCGATGAAGCAGAAGTCCTTTTCAGACGCGCCATTGATCTGGCCCGAGTTCAGGGTTGGCACTTTTTGGTGTTTGATGCCTTCCGCCCGTCAGAGGCTCAATTCAAAATGTGGGCGCACACACCGGACCCTGATTTCCTGGCCGACCCCAAGCGCGGCTCCCCCCATTCAAGGGGCGTCGCCATTGATCTGACTTTGGTCGAAACGGCGAGCGGTGAAATTCTTGATATGGGCACGGGCTTTGATGCCTTCACGCCCCTGTCTTTTCACGGCAACACAGAAATTTCCCAGCAAGCCCAGGAAAACAGATATCGCCTGTTGGGCCTGATGACGGCGGCAGGCTGGGATTGCTATTTGAATGAATGGTGGCATTACCAGCTTTTCAATAGTCGCACCTATGATGTGCTACCGGATGACGTTCTTGACACATCCATGATGGATTAATCTATTCGACAGGCCTCAGAAAATTCAAGACGCGGGCCACGCGGATGCAGGTGATCGTCATTACCGTAACCGATTGAACAGATAAAGTTTGATTTTACGGCGCTGTCAGCAAAGAAAGCAGCATCTACCGCAGCATTATCAAAGCCGGACATGGGGCCGCAGTCCAGCCCCAAGGCCCGCGCGGCCATCATAAAATAGGCCCCCTGAAGGGTGCCATTTCTGAACGCGGTGGTAAAGATTAGCTCCTCGTTTCCAACAAACCAGGCTTTCGCATTGGTGTGGGGAAACAAGTCTGGCAGGCGCTCGTAAAATTCCAAATCATGGCCAATGATCGCGGTCGCCGGGGCCATCATGGTTTTCGAGACGTTGCCTTCAAGAAGGGCAGGGCGCAATTTTTCCTTGGCCTCTTTGGAGGTGACAAAGACGATGCGGGCCGGAGAGCAATTTGCGCTGGTCGGACCCATGCGGGTTAGATTCCAGATTTCCTGCAACAACCCATCTTCCAGCGGTTTATCCATCCAGCCATTTCGCGTCCTCGCCTTATTGAATAACAGGTCCAGGGTTGCTGTGTCGGCTTTCATAATTATTTATCTCCTGCATATGTATTCTTGATAAGAAGCTTAAAAAATGGGAATAAACGAGTGTATAATCAAGCACATAGTAAGGAGCTTGACGTGAATCACAAAACCCGGACGGTTTCAAACCACTTTCAACGCGCCATATTGGCCATGGTATTGATCCTGGGCTCATTGTTCTGGATGACCATGCAGGCCCATGCGGGTAATTCCGCCGTTATTTTTATGTATCACCGTTTTGGCGAGGGCGAGTTTCCCTCGACCTCCATCAAGCTTGAACAGTTCGAAGCCCATCTGGCAGAAATTAAATCAGGTGGTTATACGGTGATGGCCTTACCTGACATCATCAAGGCCCTGAAAAGTGGCACAGACTTGCCAGATAAAACCATCGGTCTGACCATCGACGATGCTTATCTTTCCGTCTTTGAGAAGGCATGGCCCAGATTTAAAGAACTTGGACTTCCGGTCACGCTTTTTGTTGCCACCGATCCCGTTGATCAGGGCGTCCGTGGATATATGTCCTGGTCGCAAATTCGCGAGTTGAAGGAAGGCGGCGTCACCATCGGCTCCCAGACAGCGTCGCACCTACATATGGCCGCTGCCAGTGAGTTTACAAATCGACGCGAGCTGGAAAAATCTAACGCCCGTTTCAAAAAAGAACTTGGCGCCCGCCCCGATCTAATTGCCTATCCCTACGGTGAAGCCAGCCAAAGTGTCGGACAACTGGCCCAGGCTTCTGGCTTTGTCGCTGGTTTTGGTCAACATTCCGGGGTCGCCGCGAAAACGCCTGACATGTTCTATTTACCGCGCTTTGCCCTGAACGAAAACTACGGCGACATCAAACGCTTTAAACTAGCGGCAGGGGCCCTCGCCCTGAATACAGGCGATCTGAGTCCGCTCGACCCCTTGATAGATTCAGATGATGACAATCCACCAGCCTTCGGCTTCACCATTAAGGGAGATGCAGTCCTGACAAAAAGCCTGAACAGGCTGTCGTGTTTTGCCTCACACGAAGGCAAGCTGGACGTTACACGACTGGGCGGGGAAAACGGCCAGACCCGTATTGAAATCAGAATGCAAAAAACACTGCCCAAGGGTCGAACCAGACTGAACTGCACCCTGCCAGCCAAAGACGGCCGCTGGTACTGGTTCGGACGCCAATTTTATAGCAAAAATTAAATGGCCGACGCGCTGGCGCTGGTATCAAGGCGCGCACCATCAAGAAGGGCCAGTCCATTGTGGTCAATCAGATTACGCAGGGCGATCACGTAATCCACGCCACGCTCTGAATACTTATGAAGCTTACCAGCCAGAACCCGGCCACCAATGGCGCTACCCGAACGACGTATGCTTTGACGGGTGCTTCTGAAACCTTTGTAGGCACGGTGGCTGTTCAGGTTCAAGGTGTAGGCGCGCACGGAATCAATCAACGTTTCAAAGGATTGAACCTTGTGGCTTTTACCTTTGTCACGCTTGAGCGGGACCAAGCCCTTGGACGAGGCCCGTGCCCATTGGCCAAACATGGCATTGCCTTCCCGGGCAAAGCGCGATGTTCCCCAACCACTTTCTTCCGCAGCCTGGGCCAGGGCAAGAGAGGTTGGGACAACATCAATTCGGCTGAACAAGGCATCTATTTCACCAGCCTTGACCTTATAGCGTTCTGTCATCACACGCAGCCACAAACGATCAGCAGCACTGGGCTTTTGACCCAGCGCGGTTTGATAACGCAATTTCCACAGTCGGCGGCGGTCATTCAGAATTTCTTCATTGACCTGCAACACCAAGGGTAACAAAGCCTGAAAGAAAATCGCCTTACGCTGCTTGTTTTCTGGCACCCGAGACAAGTCACCGGGCAGGCTGGTCAGAAAGACTCGCGGCACGGGATGATTATCGGACATCACCTTGTCCAGTTGATAGCCCAAACGCCCAAACGTCTTGTGCAAGGTTTTTGCGCTCGAACCAACAGGCCCGGCAGCAACATCGAAGCCATTTAGATCTTCTATAGGCGCGCTGGTGACAAACCCGGGCAACAAGCCGCCACTCAAAATCAAAGGTTCAGCTTTGCCGATGGAGGCACGCGGTGATGCCGTGCCACTTTCCGGTGGATTTAACCAAGCCACGGAAATCAACACAGAAACAAAGGCCCCGACGAGGGCAAGTGCGCCACGTTCAAAATACATTGTTTTCTCAGGATTTGTCCGGGAACGGTTCACTTTTCCCGAATCTGGATTTTTAAGCCCCATTTGACCGCCTGTCCCACCCAAAATAATGACACAATATATACTATATATTGTGAACTAATCAACATATACGCTAAATATAGTGCCCATAGCGTAATATTCAAGTGGATGCATGGCCAGCAATGGCGCAGATACTATGAAATTAGCCTCAGTGAGTCACGCAGATTCAATCCACAAAAGTGCATAAGCGCCATGCAAATGATGCATGAACGCAACAGTGATCATTTAATGCAGGAATTTACTCTGCCTGGCGGACTTCGGTCACTTCCGGGATGTAGTGACGCAGCATGTTTTCAATGCCATGCTTCAGGGTGGCACTAGAGGACGGGCAACCAGAGCAAGCGCCTTGCATGGTCAGGTAGACAACTCCGTCTTCGAAAGAATGGAAAATGATATCGCCGCCATCCTGGGCCACCGCCGGACGGACGCGGGTCTCCAGCAATTCCTTGATTTGGGATTCGATGGAACCGTCAGCCGCATCATCGTCATCATCAAGATCAGCCTCTTCAATAACCGGTATACCGGCGCTGAAGTGCTCCATGATAGCGCCAAGAACGAGGGGCTTCATGGTTTCCCATTCTTTAACATCGGTTTTGGTAACAGTGATAAAATCACCGCCCAGATAAACCCCGTCGACGCCTTCCGTTTCAAACAAACGGACAGCCAAAGGCGAGCGCGCCGCCATTTCTAAATTGGTGAAATTAGCGGCACCTTGGCCCATAACATCACAGCCCGGCAGGAATTTCAGAGTTGCCGGATTGGGCGTGCTTTCGGTCTGAATAAACATCTTGGATTTCGCCTTTGCTATTTGAAGCGGTGTCTAAAAATACTGAGCCCCATAAATGGGGCCAGATGAATTAAAAATCAAGGGGAAGAGCTTAACTCATGCCCCTACTTTTTCAAAAACCCAATGGTTTCGCGAACTTCTTCCAGGATTGGTTCGGCCATGGCCTGGGCTCGTGCGGCACCTTGCGAAAGCACGGAATCCACATAGGCGGTGTCTGCCATAAGACGACGCATTTCATCTTGAATTGGCGATAGCTTGGCAACAGCCAGATCGGCCAATTCCTGCTTGAAGGTGGAAAACTGTTCACCACCAAAGCGTTGGCAGACTTCCTTAATGTCAGTATCTGACAATGCCGCGTAAATACCCATAAGGTTTGCTGCTTCCGGCCTGCCCTCAAAGCCATCCGGGCTATCAGGCAACACATCAGGATCGGACTTTGCCTTCCTGATTTTCTTGGCAATGGCGTCCGCATCATCGGTCATGGTAATGCGCGACAGGTCCGACGGGTCGGACTTACTCATTTTCTTGCTGCCGTCCCGCAGGGACATGACCCTTGTTGCGGCACCAAAAATCAAGGGCTCAACAACGGGGAACAGTTCTTTCTTAAAGTCATTGTTGAACTTTTGGGCAATGTCGCGGGTTAACTCAAGGTGTTGTTTCTGATCTTCGCCAACAGGAACATGGGTCGCCTTATAGAGCAGAATATCGGCCGCCATGAGGCACGGGTAGGCGAACAAACCAATAGAGGCATTCTCCTTGTGCTTGCCGGCTTTTTCCTTGAACTGGGTCATGCGATTAAGCCAGCCCATGCGCGCCACACAATTGAATATCCAGGCCAGTTCCGCATGGCCCGGCACCTGACTTTGGTTGAAAACAATGTTTTGTTCCGGATCTATGCCCGAGGCCAAAAGGGCGGCGGCGACTTCGCGGGTGCTGGCGCGTAAGGACTCCGGCTCCTGCCATACCGTAATGGCGTGCATATCAACGACACAAAATAAGCATTCGTAATCGTCCTGCAAACGCACCCAGTTACGGATTGCCCCTAAATAGTTACCTAAATGAAGATCGCCGGTGGGCTGAACGCCCGAGAATATTCTGCTCATAAGTTTGGACCTTAAAGCCTTTGATTGGGAGGCAGAGTTTATGGAGCCTTATGGAAGACGGGTCAAGTGACTGCAATTATCGGCGCAGGCTTTTAATGTCCCTTTGCTGCGCAGCACCACTGATTAAGGCCAGGCCGCCAAAGCTGACAAGGCCTGCAATAACAAGAACGGCAAGGGCAAAGGCGCGCTCTAACTCCACACCACCACCAAGCCAGGGGGCCAGTTTGGCCGCCGCAAAATAAAGAACCACACTCATGCCAATACTCGCCAACAAGATTCTCGGGAAACGGCTTTTCAGGCGATCATCAAAAACAAAATGGCCGCGTTTATGCAGCACAAACGCCATCAAGCCCGCATTGAGCCAGCTTGACGCCGCCGTCGCCATAGCAATGCCCACATGCAAATAAGGTCCCATAAGGATCAAGCTAAGAATCACATTCACCACCATGGCCGCGGCGGCTATTTTCACCGGTGTGGCCGTATCACCGCGCCCGAAGAAGCCCGGTGCCAGGGCCTTGATTAGAACATAGGCGGGCAGACCAAGGGCAAAGATCGCAAGCGCCGCCGCCGTTGCACTGGCCTGCACATCACCAAAGGCACCGCGCTGAAACAGCACTTGAACCACAGGGTCCGCCATCACGAACAGGGCACAAGCCGCAGGCAAGGTCAGCAATAAGGAAAACTCCACAGCCCGGTTTTGACTGTTTTGGGCTGCCACCGCATCTCCGGCCCTGATCTGACGCGACAGCAGGGGAAGCAGGGCCGTGCCAACGGCGACCCCGACCACACCCAGAGGTAGCTGATTAACCCTGTCGGCGAAAAACAGATAGGAAATAGACCCTTCCGGCAAAAATGACGCGATGATGGTGTCAACCAGCAGATTGATTTGATAAACCCCCGCGCCCAGGGCCACGGGCAGGGCACGACGCAACAAAAGCCTGACATTATCGCTTAAGGCTAGGATAGGCCTGTGCAACCAAATGCCATTTTTAGCACAGTGATAGACGAGCCAGAAAAATTGTACAAAACCAGCCAGAAAAACCCCCCAGGCCAGGGCATGGCCAGGGCTTTCGGATATGGGCACCAAAAACAAAACAGCCCCTATCAAACACAAATTAAGCAAAATAGGCGTCGCAGCGGCGGCGGCAAACTTGCCGAAGGAGTTCAGCACACCAGCCAATAAAGAAACCAGAGAGACCAGCAAAATATAGGGGAAGGTGATGCGGGCCAGCTCGACGGCCAAGTCGAACTTTTTGGGATCATCCAAAAACCCCGGAGCAAACACCCGCATGGCCCACGGCATGGCCAGCTCCATAACAATAACAAGAACCAGCAAGCCACCAAGCAATATGCCCATGGCCTGATCAGCGAATTCCTTGGCCTTTGCCTCGCCCTCTTCTTCCAGTAACCCTGCGAAGATGGGCACGAAGGCCATGGAAAAGGCGCCTTCCGCAAAAAGTCTGCGGAACAGGTTGGGAAACTTGAAGGCGACAAAAAACACATCCGCCGCCATGCCTGCCCCCAGGGTGGCAGCAATCAGAATGTCCCGGACAAATCCGAAAACCCGACTGATCATGGTCATGGACCCAACAGTCGCAATGGAATGCAATAAAGCCATGCAGCCTGAATAGCTGTTAATTAGGGCCTTGAAAAGGCGGGATTAGGCTTTGTCGGATACCTCAGGCGACGTTTTGCCCGTTTTCTTTTTGCCAGACTTTACGTCCTTGGCGTCTTTCGGTGGATCAATGGCGTCCAGTAGGGCGCGTTTAATCTGGGTGATTTTGCCCTCGTGCTCCACGCGCAGGCCAAACACGTCCTTCACATAAAACACATCAACCACCCGCTCGCCGTAGGTGGAAATATGGGCCGAGGCGATTTGCAGGCCGCTGTCCGTAAGGGCCTCTGTGGCATCACTGAGGAAACCCAGACGATCGCGACCATTCACTTCGATCACCGTGTATTTGGCACTGGCCGTATTGTCTATGAGGACCCTGGGCGGCACCTTGAAAACACGGGTCCGGCTTAGCATGGCTTGCTCGCGGGCCTTTTGAAGCTCTTTGGAGGGTTGCAGCTTGCCGTTCAGGGCATTTTCAATACGCCTCTTCAAACGCTTCAGGCTTTCTTTCTTCTTGAAAGGCCCGCCGTTTGCATCCTGAATCCAGAAAGTATCCAGCGCCATACCATGGGCAAGGGTGGAAATTCTGGCATCAACGATGGTCGCATTGGTCAAAGACATGGCCCCGGCGATACGGGCAAAAACGCCTGGATGGTCGTGGGTGTATATGACGACCTCGGTAACTTCACGCTCTGTATCAATGCGATCTGCGATGGTGATTTCCTGGCCTTTTTCATCGGCCTTGGCAATCATTTCGGCGTGACGTGCGTGGGATGGGCCATCGTAGCCAAGCCAGTAATCATCATAGCCCTTGGCCAGATGAGCCTCCACGTCTTCATCTTTCCATGTCGAGAGCAGATCTTTGAGTTCTTCCTTGGCACGGGCAACCTTGTTGGCACGAACTTCTTCAGTAGTCGTGCCCGCGATATTTTCCTGGGCGCTGTAATAAAGATCGCGCAACAACTGCGCCTTCCAGCCATTCCATATACCCGGACCGACGGCGCGGATATCGCACGCCGTCAGAATCAAAAGAAGGCGCAGGCGTTCCGGTGACTGCACCAGCCCAACAAAATCACTAATTGTCTGGGGGTCATCTATATCGCGCTTGAAGGCGGTGTCACTCATGATCAAATGCTGTTTGACCAGCCATGAAACGGTTTGCGTTTCCCACTCGTTCAGACCCAATCGTGGGCACAACTTTAATGCCATGGCGCTGCCGATTTCCGCATGATCACCGCCGCGACCCTTGGCGATGTCATGCAACAAAACAGACAGATAAAGTGTGCTGCGTGATTGCACTTCGCGAATGACGGAGCTTGCCACCGGCAATTCATCGACAAGCTCACCCCTTTCGATCTTGGCCAAAATACCAATGGCGCGGATGGTGTGCTCATCAACCGTATAGACGTGATACATGTCGTATTGCATTTGGGCGACGACCCGTCCGAATTCAGGGATAAAGCGGCCCAACACCCCGGCTTCGTTCATGCGCCTAAGGGCCAGTTCCGGGTCTTTTTTCGAAGTCAGGATATCCATAAAAACCCGGTTGGCTTCCGCATCCCGTCGCATGGGTTTTTTGATTAACCCCAAAGACTGGGTGACCGCGCGCAGGGCACTTGGATGAATATCCAGCTCGAGACGCTGGGCTTCGGCAAAGAGAGTCAAAAGCTTGATCGGTTTCTTTATTAAAGCATCATCCCTTTCCAATATCAGACGGTCGCCATCGACACTGAAGCCTTTGATATTACGGCGCAAGAAAGACAGCCTGGGCATACGGAAGCGGCGTTTCTTGTGTTCGGCCTCCAACACTGCACAGATTATCCGGGTTAGATCGCCAACGTCTTTTGCAATCAGAAAGTAGTGCTTCATGAAGCGCTCAACGCCGCGCGCCCCGGCATGGTCCTTATAGGCCATGCGCTGGGCAAGTTCACTTTGCACATTAAAAGTCAGGCGTTCTTCAGGACGTCCGGATAAATTATGCAGGTGAATACGAACGGTCCACAGGAAGTTCTGGGCTTTGGCAAAACGCTTGGCATCACGTTTTGTCAGCACGTCCTTTGTAACCAGTTCGGAAACGTCATCGACCCGGTAAAGATATTTGGCAATCCAGAACAGGGTTTGCAGGTCCCGCAGGCCACCCTTGCCTTCTTTAATATTGGGTTCCAGTACATAGCGGGTGTCGCCCATGCGTTCATGGCGCTCGTCACGTTCGCCCAGCTTGGCCTCGACAAAGGCAGGCCCTGATGAGGCTTCTACATCGGCTGAAAATTTTTCCTTATAACGCAAATAAAGGGCTTCTTCTCCCCACAAGAAGCGTGCCTCCAGCAAGGAAGTCCGGATCGTCAGGTCATCGTTGGAAAGTTTCACCGCCTCGTCGATAGAGCGCGTCGCATGGCCGACCTTAAGACCCAGATCCCACAACATGTAGAGCATGTATTCTATGACCTGCTCTGTGCGTGGGGTGCGTTTGTAATTAAGCAAGAACATCAGATCAATATCTGAAAACGGTGCCAGCTCACCGCGTCCGTATCCACCCGTGGCGACAATGGCTATCTGCTCGCCCAAGGTGGGATTTGCGACCGGATAAACGTAGGTAACAGCAACGTCGTAAAGCACGCGAATTAACTGATCCACAAGAAAAGCCTGGGCGCGCACCGTATCGGAGCCTTTGACGCGCTCGTTCTCGAAGCGCTTGCGGACCTCGCTATTTCCGGCGGCCAGGGCCTCTTTAAAAATATTCAGGGCATCTGCGCGGTTGCGATCTGTGATGCCCGACCAGGCGGCCATTTCCTCAAAGCGGGCAAACAGAACTTTGCGATCTATAATGTCCCGTTGTTTTGTGATTTTTTTTAGGGCCTGGGCCATGGCTAGTCTTTCAGTAAACCCTTGAGAACATAAAGGGCTTCCAGCGCTTCTTTCGGGGTCAATTCGTCCGGGTGGATTTCCCCTAAAGCCTGATCCACCGGCGACGGGCCACTGGTTTTTGCAAGCGCCACAGGGGCGTTTTGAAACAAGGGTAAATCATCGGCCAATTTGGTCAGGGCTGAAGACTGGTCGCCAGTTTCCAGATTGTCGAGAATTTCCTCGGCGCGGGTAATCACCGCTTGTGGCAATCCGGCCAGATCGGCCACATGAATACCGTAAGAACGATCTGCCGCCCCATGACCAACCTCATGCAGGAAGACCACATCGCCCTGCCATTCCTTAACCTTCATGGTGTGGCAGGCGAGCTGATCCAGGCGCGCACTGAGGGCCGTCAACTCATGATAGTGGGTCGCGAACAAGGCGCGACTTTGATTGACCTCGTGCAAATTCTCGATTACGGCCCAGGCAATGGACAAGCCATCGAAAGTGGCCGTGCCGCGACCAATTTCATCAAGAATGACCAATGCTTGCGGCCCGGCCTGATTTAGGATCGCCGCCGTTTCGACCATTTCAACCATGAAGGTCGAGCGCCCGCGCGCCAGATCATCGGCTGCCCCAACACGTGAAAACAGCCGGTCCACGGTGCCGATGTGGGCGCTTTCAGCCGGAACGTACGAACCCATCTGGGCCATTACCGCAATCAACGCATTTTGGCGCAAGAATGTACTTTTACCGGCCATGTTCGGACCAGTTAAAAGCCACAGACGACCATCATCATCCCCATCACCGCCAAGACGACAATCATTGGCGACAAACGCTGGCTCGCCGCGTTCAGCCAGGGCCGCTTCAACTACCGGATGACGCGCGCCCTTAAGATCAAACGCCGGGGAACCATCAACCCGGGGCCGTGCATAGCGCCGTTGGCGGGCAAGATCGGCCAGGGCGGAAGCCACATCAAGACGGGCCAATGAGGCCGCCGCCAGGGCAATGTCATCAAGTCGACCTGTAACTTCGCCTAACAAGTCATCAAACAGAGCAAGCTCAAGAGCCAGGGCGCGCTCACCGGCGCTGGCGATTTTTTGTTGCAGCTCGCTAAGCTCGACCGTTGAAAAGCGCACGGCGTTGGCCATGGTTTGGCGATGAATAAAAACATCTTCAGGGCCTGAAGGCACCTTGTCGCCCTGTTTAGCCGGAACCTCGACAAAAAAACCAAGCACATTGTTGTGTTTGATCTTCAGGTTGCCAACACCGGTTTCATCCACATAACGGCTTTGCAGGCCTGCGATAAGGCGGCGGCTTTCATCACGAAGAGAGCGAAACTCGTCGAGTTCTGCCGCATATCCCTGAGCTATAAATCCGCCATCGCGAGCGTAAAAAGGAAGCTCCGCCGCCAAGGCACGCGATAGACGTTCAATCACATCACCATGTTGACCAAGACCCTTAATGGCACTGGCAATGCCTTGTGGTGGGCTGGCAAGGGAGGGGGCTTCAAGGGTGGCACGCAGATCCATAGCCAATTGCAAGCCATCGCGGATCGCCCCCAGATCGCGCGGGCCGCCACGGCCTAAGCTTAAACGGGATAAAGCCCGCTCAATATCAGGACAGCGCTTGAGAGCGCTGCGAACATCCGTTGCCACAGCCTCGCCATCCATAAAAAACTGCACCATGTCCAGGCGCCCGTCAATTTCGGCCGGGTCTCGCAAGGGGGCCGCAAGATGGGACGCCAACAAGCGAGCCCCCGAACCACTCAGGGTTCTGTCCATTACGCTAAGCAATGAGCCTTTGCGCTCGCCACTTAAGGTCATGGTCAATTCAAGATTACGCCGGGTCGCCGCATCAATCTCCATCACCTGATTGAGGGTCAATTGCTTTGGCCGGGAAAGACGGGGCAGGCGGCCTTTCTGGGTCAGCTCAATGTAGTCCACCAAAGCGGCAGCGGCGGCCAATTCGGCCCGTCCGAACTCACCAAAAGCCTCCAGCGTCTTGACGCCATAAAGAACTTGCAGGCGTTTCTCGCCATTAGCGCTGTCAAAGCGGGCTTGCGGTTGCACGGATAGTTGCTCGCACCACTCGCCAAGGGTCTCAAACAAATCAGACCTCCCCGTCAAGCTGTCAGAAACCAGAAGCTCCCCGGGGTCAATACGCGCAAGGGCCGCTGCAAGAAAAGCTGCTTCAAGGGGCTGGGTCAGGAATTCGCCGGTGGAAATTTCAATCCACGCCAAACCCAGTTTGCCACCGGCTTCAGCCACCGCCGCCAGATAATTATGGGCGCGGGCGTCAAGCAAGGTTTCTTCGATCAAGGTACCGGGAGTGACAATGCGCTGGACGGCCCGCTTAACAACTGACTTGGCGCCGCGTTTTTTAGCTTCCGCCGGGTCTTCCACCTGCTCACAAACAGCAACCTTAAAGCCGCTGGAGATCAATTTGTTCAGATAACTTTCATGACTGTGCACAGGCACGCCGCACATGGGGATGTCCTCGCCCAGGTGTTTGCCGCGCTTGGTCAGGGTAATATCAAGGGTCGCAGCGGCCTTAACCGCATCATCGAAGAACAGCTCGTAGAAATCACCCATGCGATAAAACAGGATGGCTTCCGGGTGTTCTGCCTTGATTTCAAGAAACTGCGCCATCATCGGCGTCACGCCATCGTTTTTTGATGCCATGGAGGCCTTTTTATCAGGTGGCGTCGGGCCAACCTGAGGCGGCTCGGTGGGACTTTCTTGAATATCGCTATCGGGCACGGGTTCCATCCGGGGCTTTCACTGTTCAGGGCATATTATCATACTGGAAGCTAAGTGATTTTATTCTTTAAGGCTAGGAATCTTGGGGTCCCTTATGCACAATGAAATCTGTACCTTGGGACTATAAGGAAATAATGGTCACGAACGGTGCCGACAACGTCCACATTCATCAGAAAAGTTAAGTCTCCATGGCCGACAACAAAAATAATATCACCGACGCTGAGGCCTTGAAATTCCACGCCCGCGGCAGGCCCGGCAAGCTGGAAATTCAGGCGACCAAGCCATTAACCACCCAACGCGACCTGTCCCTGGCCTATTCACCGGGCGTCGCCGCCCCCTGCCTTGAGATCGAGCGCGATCCATCGTTGGCTTATGACTACACGGCCAAGGGCAATTTGGTGGCCATTATTTCCAACGGCTCTGCCGTATTGGGGCTTGGTAATTTAGGGGCACTTGCCTCAAAGCCTGTCATGGAAGGCAAGGCTGTCCTGTTTAAACGCTTCGCCGATGTGGATGGCATTGACCTGGAAGTCGACACCCAGGATGTGGATGAATTTATCAACTGCGTCAAATATCTGGGCGCCACCTTCGGCGGCATTAATCTTGAAGACATCAAAGCCCCGGAATGTTTCATCATCGAGCAACAATTGCGCGAGATCATGGATATTCCCGTATTCCACGACGATCAACACGGCACCGCCATTATCACTGCTGCCGGATTAATTAACGCCCTGGACCTGACTGATCGCGACATATCAAAGGTCAGGCTGGTCGCCAACGGAGCTGGCGCCGCGTCCATTGCCTGTGTCGAGCTGATTAAAAGCATGGGCATGCCCCACGAAAATGTCACCATGTGCGATTCCAAAGGCGTCCTTTATCAAGGCCGCGAAGAAGGCATGAACCAGTGGAAGTCTGCCCACGCCATAGAAACCGATGCGCGTACACTTGAAGACGCAATGGTCGGCGCAGATGTCTTCCTGGGCCTTTCGGTCAAGGGTGCCCTAAGCACTGAAATGGTTCTCTCCATGGCTGACCAGCCTATCATTTTTGCCATGGCCAACCCGAACCCGGAAATCCTTCCCGAAGAAGCGAAGGCGGCAAGACCAGATGTGTTAATCGCCACGGGGCGTTCGGACTATCCTAATCAGGTCAACAATGTGCTGGGCTTTCCCTACATCTTCCGTGGCGCTTTGGATGTTCGCGCCTCAACCATTAACGACGAAATGAAGATCGCCGCGGCCCATGCTATCGCCGAGCTGGCCCGCGAAGATGTGCCCGACGAGGTCGGTGCAGCCTACGCCGGTCAAACCTTGCAGTATGGGCCCGAATACATGATCCCGGCACCCTTCGACCCGCGCTTGATCAAGGCCGTCGCCCAAGCCGTCGCCCAAGCGGCCATGAGTTCAGGGGTGGCGCGCAATCCGATTATCGATATTGAAGCTTACGGCCACGAGCTTTCCGCTCGCCTTGACCCGACCGCGGCAAGCCTGCAGGCAATTTTTGAAGAGGTCCACGCCAATCCCAGACGAGTTGTCTTTGCCGAGGGCGAAGAGGAAAAGAGCATCCGCGCCGCCGTCTCGTTCTACAACTCAGGCTACGGCATTCCGGTCCTGCTGGGACGCGAGGAAAACGTTCTCGAGACCATGCAGTCCCTGGGCTTGCCCATGATCGACGGTCTTGAAATTCACAACGCTCAAATAAGCACATCCAACAAAGACTACACGGACTTTTTGTATGAGCGCCTGCAGCGCAAAGGGGCGCTTTACCGAGATTGTCAACGCATGGTCAATCAGGAGCGCAATTTGTTCGCTGCCTGCATGGTCGCCATGGGAGACGCGGACGCCATGCTGACAGGCCTGACGAGAAACTATTACGTGGCGTTGGACGAAATCACACGCGTTCTCGACCCCTTGCCCGACGAATATATTTTCGGTCTGTCCATACTCCTTGCCCGTGATCGCACCCTCTTTGTTGCCGACACCGCCGTTCATGAGTTGCCGGAAGCCAGCCAACTTGCCGACTTTGCTATTCAGGCGGCCTCCGTTGCCCGTCGCATGGGCCACGAACCCAGAGTCGCCCTGTTATCATTTTCTAATTTTGGCAATCCCATGCTGGAACGCTCGCAACTCATTCGCGACGCCGTTCATCTTCTTGATGAACGTCAGGTTTCCTTTGAGTACGACGGCGAAATGGGCGTTGATGTGGCCCTGAATTCGGAATTACTGGACCTATACCCGTTCTGCCGTCTGTCGGCCCCGGCCAATGTGCTGATCATGCCCGGACTGCACTCATCGCAGATCGCCACCAACCTGCTTCACGAACTTGGCGGCGGTACGGTAATCGGCCCCATGCTTCAGGGCCTGTCCAAACCGGCCCAAATCGTGCCCATGGGAGCAACTGTTTCAGACATCGTCAATATGGCAGCACTGGCTGCCCATGATGCCATTTAGATTATTTTGAGAGGCCTTGCCAATCAGCAAGTGCCTCTTCATGGGCTTTGCGCGAGGTGTCATCAAAACAGCAAAAAATAACCTGCTCGATGCGATCCTCCTCGCTCAGCAAAGCGGCTGTTGTGCTGATCGCTATTTTTGCAGCGCGCTCTACGGGAAAGCCGTAGACACCTGTCGAGATCGCCGGGAAGGCGACGGACTTTAAATTGTTGCCAAGAACCAGGCCTAAGGCACGCCGGTAGCACTGGGCCAGAAGGCCGTCTTCGTTGTCCTCGCCGCCTTGCCAAACCGGGCCAACCGTATGAATGACAAACCTGGCTTTCAGGTTATAGGCATTGGTGATGCGTGCTTCGCCCGTCGGGCAGCCGCCGGGAATTTGTTGACATTCTGCGAGCAGGCCCGGCCCGGCTGCGGCGTGGATCGCCCCATCGACACCACCACCGCCCAACAGGGTTTCGTTAGCGGCGTTGACGATGGCGTCAACGGCCAGGGTTGTTATGTCGACTTCAATAATTTGAATGCTGTCAATGGCCATCGGGCAAGCTTAAGTTTTTTACGGTAGCCTGAATAGACTTAAACCTTCTTAATCTTCGGCCCGCGCCATGCCAACACGAATAAGCTCCATGGCTTCTTCCGCTTCGCCCCAACCCTTAACCTTGGCCCATTTGCCTTTTTCAAGATCCTTGTAGTGGGTGAAGAAGTGTTCGATCTGGTCAAGCTGGATCTTACGCAGGTCCCGGTAAGAGCCTATATTCCCATAAAACGGGTGCAACTTATCGACAGGAACACAAAGGATTTTCTCGTCAACGCCGCTTTCGTCTTCCATCATCAAAACGCCAACGGGACGCGAGCGAATGACACAACCAGACATCACTGGAATTTGCCCCATCACAGCCGCATCAACCGCATCACCATCATCAGACAAGGTGTGGGGAATAAAGCCGTAGTTACACGGGTAGTACATGGCCGTGTGCAAAAAACGATCAACGAACATGGCGCCGGATTTTTTATCCAGCTCATACTTCACAGGATTTCCGCCGATTGGGATTTCAATTATGACATTTACATCGTATGGGGCGTTCTCACCGACGGGTATTTTGTTGACATCCATTAGTCCGGATCCTGCGTGTGTTAAATAAAAACCTGTGTTTGACTGGTGTTGTTTAGAGACCTTGATGTTTCACCGCAACAATAAATCCAAAACAAGTGGGCCAGCCCGCGTTGCTTTGGGTTGGTCAGTCGATGGGAATATGATATCCGATGACAGTCTTTCGTCTTTGCGGAGAAACATTTCATGAATCCGGTCTTGCCCAAAAGCGTACTTGTCTATGTCGGTCTTGATCGGGTCGGCGATGGACTTTTGAAATTACCTTTCGTGCGCGGCCTGCGCCAAGCCTTCCCGGACGCCCGCATCACATGGTTGGCTGGCAAAGAAACCAGCGTTTATGCCTCAATCCTGGCCCCTGTTGTCGAAGGATTAATTGACGAGGTTATCGAGTACGCTGGTATTGGCTTACACCCGTCTGAATTGCTAAAGAGACCCCTTGGCGGGCGCAAGTTTGATCTGGTTATCGACAGCCAGAAAATTATGTGGGCATCGTTCTCCCTGTGGCGTATTCCCCACAAGACATTTATCTCGCCCGCCGGAAGATTTTTACTGTCTTCAATAAAACCGCCCAAGGGCTACAAATTCCCCAAATCCATGCAACGTCAACTGCTTGACCTTTTGGAGTTAGCCAGTGGACAAACTTTCGAGACGCCCAAGACCCTTAACCTTGATCCGGGCAAGGGCTACCGAAGCGATGCTCTTGAACTGTTACCGGATGGTAAAGACTACATTGGCTTTGCCCCAGGCAGTGGCGGCAAGCCCAAGTGTTGGGATTTGGAAAATTTCATGGGCCTTGCCCAGGCCCAGGCTGATCAAGGCCGCGTTCCGGTATTTTTCCTGGGGCCCCAGGAACCGGAATGGATGGCCCCCGTGCAGGCGCAAGTCCCTTCGGCCCTGTTCCCTTTGCAAATCAAAGACAATAACTTTGATCCGCTTTACACCATCGCCCTTGCAGAGCGCATGAGCGCCACCGTCTCCAATGATTCCGGGGTCGGCCATATGATGGCCTTGGGAGGCAAGCCGCTGGTCTCCCTGTTCGGGCCGACGGTGCCTGAAAAATTTATGCCCATGGGCGATAAGTTGACCATCATCGAAGCAAAAACCTTCGGTGGCCGCGACATGTCGTTTATTCCCTATGACGTGGTCGCTAAGGCCCTGCAGGAGTCTCTTGGACAGGCAAGCGCTTGATCAACCAGACCAGGACTATTAGCCCCGGCACGGCGGCAAAAGTAGTCAGCACAAAGTAGGCCGTCCAATCCATATGGTCAGCAAGCCAACCACCGCCCGAGGCAAAGACCGTGCGGGTCACGTTCATCAATGATGTAAACAGGGCAAACTGGGTCGCCGTATAGGCGATATTACACAAGGAAGACAAATAGGCAATGAAGGCCGTCGTCGCCATGCCCGCGGTCAGATTTTCAATACTAATGGTAACGGCCAGCATGGGGACGGAATATCCAACCATGGCCTGTGCGGCAAAGGCCAGGTTAGCGAAACATTGCAGAACGCCCGCATACAACAGGGCCTTCATAATACCGTAGCGCGCCACCATGATGCCGCCAAGATAACCACCGACCAATGTCATGGTCAGGCCATACCCCTTGGAGACGGCGGCGATTTCAGACTTTGAAAAGCCCAGATCCAGATAAAATGGATTGGCCATAATGCCAAGTAATGCCTCGCCGTATTTATAAAGGGCAACAAACAACAAGATCATCACCCAGTGGGGCCGGCTCATAAAATCAGCAAAGGGGCAGATCACCGCCTCGTAAATTCTAACCATGGCTGAATGGAAAAAATTCGGCAGATGAGCGTACCTGTCCATAAAAGCGACAACTTTTTCCTCACGCGCTGTCGTTTCCTTGCTGGGGCGATGTTCAGGCTCAGGACTAAGCAGCACAGTCACTATGCCCACGCTCATCAAGGCCGCCATCAACCCGTAAGCAGCGCACCAACTCCACACATCGGCAACGAATAAAGCCCCGGCCCCAGCCGCCAACATGGCAATACGATAGCCCAAAACATAGTTGGCCGAACCCGCCCCCATTTGTTCCTCGTCCAGACTTTCAATACGGTAGGCATCAACGGCGATGTCTTGTGTCGCCGACGCGAATGCCAATGCCACCGCCCACATGGCGACCCACGACAGATCCTGGGTCGGGTCTGCACTGCCAAGCCCCAACATAGCAAGGGCAATCAGGCCTTGCGAGAAAACCATCCAGGCGCGTCGCTGCCCTAAAGCCCGCGAAAGAACAGGTATGGGCATCTTATCAACTAACGGCGCCCACAAAAATTTCAGGGCATAGGCCGTGCTGGCCAGGGAAAACCAACCAATCATGGTCAGAGAAACTTCTGATTCCTTAAGCCATGCAGATAAGGTCTGAAAAACAAGCAGCAAAGGCAGGCCACTTGAAAAACCAAGCAACAGGATAACCAGGACTCGGCGTTCCAGATAAATTTTGGAAGCCTGAACCCAGCTATTCATTCCTTGGAATCCAACAGCTGTTCAGCCACGCGCCAGACCTCATCGATCTGGACTGCCTCAACACAGGGGAAAACATCAAACTTGGTCGCCCGTTTCGGACAGTTCCAAAAACAATGATAACAGTCCATGCGGTGATAAACAAAGCGGGCATGATCGGGTCGGATTTCTTCCGGATAAGGCACGAAACAACCAAAATGGCCGCCACCGACCACAACCAGTGTTGGCGTGCCAAGAGCAATGGAAAGATGGGCCGGGCCCGTATCGTTGCTGACCACCAGCCGGGCATGGTTCATAAGATCAAGCAACTGCTCAAGACTGGTTTTTCCAATGAGATCAATAATCAACCCCGCGCCCTCATCGATGGCACCGGGATGTTCGTTTTTACCGCCGACAAACACAACGTGCAGACCCTTGGCCACAAGTTTTTTTGCCAATTCCTGATATTTAGCCAGCGGCCAGCGGCGACCAAATTCGTTAGAGCCCGGATTAAGGACCACGTAATCGCTCCCGGCAGGAACAACGTCTTGCGGCGGTAAGGTCTCACGCCACGAAATTCGCGGCGCTTCCGGCTTGATCTGGCGTCCCGCAACACTGGATAGAAAATTAAAATGACGCACCACCTCATGGGTCGGATAATCACCAGTTGGTATAATCTCGTCTGCCTGAGAGAGATAATACTGATATTCCGGGCGGGTACTCTCACTAATAAACGGCAAGGATGAAACAATACGCGGCGCACCGGAAATCCACACCAGACTATCCGCCATCAGGGTGCGCCGCAGATAAGAATCACAAACGCCGATGGCCGGATTAATGGCTCGCACCCTTAAAGACACCCAGAATCTGTACAGCGGCCAGCGGGCAAAACTATGCTCGTTAATGGTCAGGATTTTATAATCTTTGAAGACCTCGCTTGTGATGGCGTCCCAGCTTTCACAGCCAAGAACCGTAATGTCAGATTTTTCCACCCCGAAAACTTCTGCGTAATGATCCAGTGACGTCCTGAAAAGCACCATATCGCCGATGCCGTCCATACGAACCACCAGCACACCCTGACGCGAGTGAAAGACCGGTATATATTTGGCAATTAGATCAAAAAACCTGAACAACCACCAGCGACGACGCATGCCAGCAGGCAGCATCCGCCAGAAGGGGTTGCTAACAAAATGATTGCCGGAAATGGAGGCCTTGTGTTCGGGTGAATTACTCATGGCTCTTTTTACGTGCCGCAGGGACGTGCGGCAAGGGCTGCTTGCGTCAACTTAGTCAATGCCTGCGAGTTTATCACCGTCACCGGGGCGGTCCATGGAAAAGACCCTGTCCACACAGGCGTAATCCTTGTAACCAAGACGGGTCAGCAATTTTAGTTTTGTATTATCAATCATGCCATCGCTTAAGATCGTCTCATCAATGTGGAGGCCGACCACATGGCCGATAACCATGGTGTTTGGCTGTTTGGGATTTGTGCTCATAAGATCAATAACCTGGACCAGACGGCACTCCATATTAATTGGCGACTGGGCAATTCTGGGCGGCTTGACCAACTGCGATGGGGCCGGGCTCAATCCGGCAAGGGCGAATTCGTCTTCGTGGGGTTTCGCCGCCAAACTTGTCATGTTCATGGCGTCGCGCAAATCCCACGTCGCCACGTTGACAACAAATTCTTTGGTTTCGCGAATATTGCTCAAAGTATCCTTGGGACCATGGGGCTGGGTGCCGTTGGTCGAATACATAACCTGGGGCGGATCAGAGGCAATGCCGTTAAAAAAACTATAGGGCGCAATATTGGCGACCCCTGCTGCACTCAAGGTCGAAATCCAGCCAATAGGGCGCGGTGCGACACAGGCCTTGAACGGGTCATGCGGCATATTGTGCTCGTTTTTATCAGTGCTGTAAAACACGGCGGCTCCTTTAAACAACATATAGAAACATCAAATAGGGTGATAAACAACAACGACGCCATCAACACCAGTTTCTATCAACAAAGGCCAAAATGATAATCAGGGGACAACATCACAGTGCCTATCGCTGTTGCGATTCAGAAGAAACCCGCGCTTTTTATGAAGACTGTCTTGAACTGACCCTGGCCGACTGGCAAGTGCATAAAGCACTCTAACCGCGTTTCTCACGACCGCGCTCGACCCGTTTGCGTTCGTGGGGATCCAGATGGGTTTTGCGAAGGCGAACATTTTCCGGTGTTACTTCAACCAGCTCATCATCATCAATATAGGCAATGGCTTCTTCCAGGTTCATGCTGCGCGGTGTGGTCAGACGCACGGCATCGTCCGTACCGGATGCCCGCACATTGGTCAACTGCTTGGCCTTCATGGGATTAACGGCCAAGTCGCCAGACTTGGAATGCTCGCCGATGATCATGCCCTCATAAACAGGCACGCCGGAGGTAATGAACAAAAAGCCACGACCCTCAAGATTAGCCAGCGCGTAAGCAACAGTCTTACCCGGTGCATTTGATACCAAGACGCCGTTACGCCGGCCCGTAATTTCACCCACATGTGGGCCGTAACTGTTATAGGTCCGGCTCATAACGCCAGTGCCACGGGTTTCCGTCAGAAATTCACCGTGATAGCCAATCAGGCCACGGGCCGGAGCCAGGAACGACAAGCGCACCTTACCGCCGCCGGAGGGATGCATTTCCGTCATCTTGCCTTTACGAACGGAGATGGCCTCAACGACGATGCCGGAAAACTCCTCATCAACATCAATTTGGACATCCTCGTAGGGCTCCAGGATATTACCCGTGTCAGGGTCGTCCTGAAAGAGCACCCGTGGGCGTGAGATAGAAAGCTCAAAACCTTCACGCCGCATCTGTTCGATCAGAACTCCCAATTGCAATTCGCCGCGCCCGGCAACTTCAAAGGCGTCCGTGTTGTCCGATTGAGAAACCCGAATTGCAACATTTCCTTCGGCCTCGCTCATCAGGCGATCGCGGATCATGCGCGACGTCACTTTAGAGCCTTCCTGCCCGGCCATGGGGGACGAATTAATTGAAAACGTCATGGCCAGAGTCGGCGGATCAACCGGGTCTGCCTTCAAGGGTTCGGATACTTCCGGCGCACACAAAGTGTCGGCAACAGTCGCCTTGGTTAGGCCTGCAATGGCAATAAGATCACCGGAAGATGCCTCATTTACCGGTTCGCGGCGAACATCACGAAAAGCCAGCAGTTTGGTGGCACGACCCAGATCAACTTCCTTGCCGTCACGATCAAGAGCATGAATATGGTCATTAGCCTTAATCGTGCCCGACTGAATACGCCCGGTCAGAATACGGCCCAAAAACGAATCGGATTCCAGTGTCGTCGCCAACATGGAAAACGGTGTCTCCATATCCACCTCAGGTTCAGGAACATGGCTAAGAATATGATCAAAAATGTCATGCATGTTTTCCTGTGCGCCGTCCGGCTCCATCGCCGCCCAGCCATTTTTGGCAGAAGCGAAGACGGTCGGGAAATCGAGCTGCTCGTCGTTGGCATCCAGGGCGGTGAACAGGTCAAACACTTCGTCTTGAACTTCGTAGGGACGCCCGTCAGGACGATCCACCTTATTGATTACAACAACAGGTTTGAGGCCCAGCTTCAGAGCCTTGGCCGTGACAAACTTTGTTTGCGGCATGGGGCCTTCTGCTGCATCGACGAGCAACAAAACCCCATCAACCATGGACAGAATACGTTCAACTTCGCCACCGAAATCCGCATGGCCCGGGGTATCAACGATATTGATACGCACACCCTTCCATTCAACAGATGTGCATTTGGCTAAAATAGTGATGCCCCGTTCACGTTCCAGGTCGCCGGAATCCATGGCCCGTTCTGCGACTTTCTGATTGTCGCGAAAAGCACCGGACTGTTGCATCAAGGTGTCTACCAGTGTGGTCTTGCCATGATCGACGTGGGCGATGATGGCGATATTACGGAGTTCCATTTAAGAGAGTTTCTCTGCTACTAGTTTTTTAAGGGAGACATCGGGACGCGCGCCCACATGGCTGATAACTTCCGCCGAGCAAATGCCGCCCAGGCGGCCGCAGACATCAAGAGGTTGATCAGTTGTCAGGCCATGCAGAAAACCGGCGGCATAGGCATCGCCGGCACCGGTCGTATCAACGACCTGCTCTATCGGTTCCGCATCAACAATATGAACTTCATTTCCGCGCACGACGACGGAGCCTTTTTCACTGCGGGTCAACGCGGCAATATCGCAATCCGCGCGTACGGCCTGCAAGGCGGCATCAAAACCTTCAACTTGATAAAGCGACATGATTTCTTCTTCGTTGGCGAACAGTATATTGACGTGATTTTTCACAAGGTCGAGAAAGTCATCGCGGTGGCGATCTACGCAAAATGGGTCAGACAGGCTAAGTGACACCAAGCGCCCGGCGGCCTGGGCAGCCTTGGCGGCTTTACGAAAGGCCTGCTTGGCTTGTTCTGGGTCCCACAGATAGCCTTCAAGATAAGTAACGCGAGCATCGGCGATGATGGCGTCATCAATATCGTCCGGACCAAGATTGACGCAAGCGCCAAGAAAAGTCTGCATGGTGCGCTGGGCATCAGGCGTGACATGGATCATGCAGCGAGCCGTCGACGGGCCATCCACGTCAGCAGTGGTGTCAAAGTTAATCCCAAGGGACGTAATGTCGTGACGAAAAACCTTGCCCAATTGGTCGTCTTTAACCTTGCCGATAAAAGCACCACTGGCCCCTAAGGACGCGAGGGCAGCGATGGTATTAGCGGCAGAACCACCGGAACATTCAACGCCCGATCCCATCTTCTCATAAACGGTTTCTGCTGCCCCCTCATCGACCAGACTCATGGTTCCCTTAACCAGATCGTTTTCATTAATGAACTGATCGTTCGCATGGGCCAATACATCAACAATGGCATTGCCGATACCAACCACGTCAAAACGGGGCTCACTCATAACAAGACTCTCCTTCAAGGGGGTGCAAGGCGGCGCAGTATAGCGACAAAGGCTTAGCTTGCAAGAGGCTGATGGCTCTACTTGCAGGAGGCTGATGGCTCTGCTTGCAAGAGGCTGATGGCTCTGCTTGCAAGAGGCTGATGGCTCTGCTTGCAAGAGGCTGATGGCTCCCCACAAAAGGGTAAAGCCCTTGCCGGACATAGTGGTTTAAGTTTAAACATCCAGTACTTCTTTTTTGGCGCAATAAAGACGGATGGCATTGTGATCAAGGCATTTATCAAGGCAGCGGGACAAATTTCCGATCCCAAAGCAAGGCGGGTTGTCTGGATTGCCCTTGCGGCAGCGGCGGCGGTCTTTATTTTGTTGTGGACGCTGGTTGGTTTTCTGCTTGCAAATACGGCTCTTTTTTCCATTGGCTGGCTTGAAACGGCCATTGACTGGCTTGGCGGACTGGCAACAGGGGTCTTAACCTGGCTGCTGTTCCCGGCGGCAATCAGTGCTGTTATTGGCTTTTTTCTTGAAGATATTGCCAGCGCCGTCGAACAAAGGCACTACCCGGACTTGGCCCCTGCCCATGGCATGTCCACAGGTGATACGGTGCTGACAACCCTTCGTTTCCTGGCGATCATGCTGTCCTTGAACATTCTCATGCTACCGTTCTTGTTAACCGGACCGCTTTTCCCTTTTGTTTTCTACAGCGTGAACGGCTATCTTCTAAGCCGTGAATATTTCGAGCTGGTAGCGTTGCGACGTTTGGGGCCTGCTGAAGCCAAGGCCCTTCGAAAGAAAAACGCATTTCGGCTGTTTTTGACCGGTGTGCTTGTGGCTTTTATGTTGACGGTGCCGATTGTTAATCTGTTAGCTCCGATTATAGCCACGGGAATGATGGTTCATTTGTTCGAGGATTTTCGCAACCGCGTTTAAATAGTATTTCTGGAGGGATGGCCATGTTCGGGCGAAACAAGGATAATGCAAACAACAAAGAGGGCGATGCCAACAGCGATATAGACGCGCCACCTTTAAAACCGTTTGCATCCAAAGGAACACACGCCCCAACCAAACCGCCGACGAAAGTGCCCAATCTAGCTAGCGGCGGTTCAAATACGTCGTCGTCGAAGCGCCCTGTTGATATTCCTTCCGTACCCAATCACCTTGATCGCCCTCGCCAAGGCGAGACGGATTCCAAACGCTTAGTGGTCGGACGCAATATCCGGCTTTCCGGTGAAATTACCGCCTGTGAGCATCTTGTTGTTGAAGGCCAGGTTGAAGTTACCCTGGCCGGCGCGCGCCTGCTCGAAGTTGCCTTAAGCGGTGTCTTTAAAGGCAGCGCCCATGTGGATGATGCGGTTATCAGTGGCCACATTGATGGCGACTTAACGGTCAATAATAAACTGACCGTTCGCGCAGGCGGTAAAATCAGCGGCTCGGTCCGTTATGGCAGCATTATCATCGAAGCCGGTGGTGAAGTTTCCGGGGATATGCAGGCCCTTGAAACGACTTCCAAGGATTCCAGCCCGGCGTGACCTTCTTACTTCGTTTTATATTTATTCCTGTTGTCCTGATCATGGCCCTGAACGCCTGTGTGATTTCTAACCAAGAAAAACCAGGCACAACGGCATCCCAGGCATCGAAAAGCGGTAATGATCTCGCCCACACGCCCCCAGTGCCAATGCTGCCGCCTGAAAGAGCCATGCTAAATGGCATCCACGATCCAGATATCCCTGGTCCTAAGAGACTGCTGGGTCTTTTCGCAGATGATGTGCGCAAGATGTTTGGCGTGCCAGACTTCAAGCGCCACGACCCGCCCGCCGAAATATGGCAATACCGCAAAGACGGTTGTTTACTTGATGTCTTTTTATATCTTGAAAAGGACCATCCCCAAACCTTACGCGTCAGACACGTAGAGTCTCGCGGACGAAGCGTCACCGAAGTTTCCCATAAAGAATGCTTTCTTGAGGCCTTGCTGCGCTAAAGCGTTGTCTTGCCTTTAAAAGCGCAAACGTCACTTACAACGCAGTGATAACACTCAGGCTTCCTGGCCTTGCACACATAACGTCCTAGCAAAATCAGCCAGTGATGAGCGTGCAGCTTCCAGTGCGCAGGGGTGATCTTTTCCAATTTGTTTTCAACCGCCAGCACGGTTTTTCCCGGTGCCAACCCGGTCCGATTTGAAATTCGGTAGATATGCGTGTCGACAGCAATTGTCGGCGCGCCAAAAGCAATATTCATGACAACACTGGCCGTCTTGCGCCCGACACCGGGCAGGCGTTCAAGGGCGGCGCGATCTTCCGGCACCTTGCCGGCGTGCTCGTCAATCAGCATGTGGGATAGTTTGATGACGTTCTTGGCCTTGGTGTTAAACAAGCCGATAGACTTGATGTATTCCTTCAGGCCAGCCTCGCCCAGCTTGACCATAGCCTTGGGTGTTTTGACCTTTTTAAAAAGCGGGCCGCAGGCCTTGTTGACACCAATGTCCGTCGCTTGTGCGCTAAGCACGACGGCCACCAACAGGGTATAGACATTGACCCAATCAAGCTCGCCCTTGGGTTCCGGGTTTTGATCAGACAGCGCCTGATAAAAAATTTCAATGTTGGCTTTTTTCAAAGGCCAAGCACATCACGCATGGAATAAAGGCCCGGGCCTTTGTTCTCGCACCATTTTGCGGCACGCACCGCACCGCGTGCGAAGACCGTCCGGCTGGACGCTTTGTGGGTTACTTCTATGCGCTCGCCATCGGCGGCAAAAATAACCGAATGATCGCCAACCACATCGCCGCCTCGTAAAGTGGCAAAACCGATATCACCGGGGTTTCGAGCACCCGTATGACCATCGCGGACCCGCTCGGATACAGCTTCCAGATCAACACCGCGACCATCCGCCGCCGCCTGACCCAGGGCCAGGGCCGTGCCGGATGGCGCGTCGACTTTATGGCGGTGATGCATTTCAAGAATTTCAATGTCGTAGTCGTTTTCCAACACGCCCGCGACCTGTGAGGTCAGGCCGAGCAGAAGATTAATGCCGACGGAATAGTTTGCCGCCTGAACAACGGCCACACTGTTTGATGCTTTTTCAACAGCCGCCTGTTCTTCCTTGCCCAAGCCCGTCGTGCCAATAACCAGTGCCGTGCCATGCTTGATGGCGGCCTGGGTATGGCCGATGGTGGCTTGTGGCAGGGTAAAATCAATAACCACATCGGCCGCTGCAAAAAGAGCGTCCGTATCGCTGCCAATAGTAATGCCAGCCTCATCAAGACCGGCAAGGGCGGCAATATCCTGACCCAGAAAGGCGCTTTCACCATGTTCTGTGCCGCCGATAAGCGTCGCCCCACCGCCAGCCATAATCTCGGCCACCAACATACGACCCATGCGTCCAGCACAACCAACAATTCCGATTTTCATGATACCGCGCCCTCTATTCTTTTAAATCTTCCCACAGGTCCTTGACCTTGTCAAAGAAGCCATGGGACTCAGGGCTGTGTTTTTCGTGACTGCTTTCTTCTTCAAATTCCTTAAGCAGGTCCTTCTGTTTCTTGCTTAAGGAGACAGGCGTTTCAACAGCGACCTGAACAAACATGTCGCCACGGGCGTCTGATCTTAAGACCCGCATGCCCTTACCCTTGAGACGAAACTGCTGACCGGACTGGGCACCCGCAGGAATGGAAACCCGGGTCAGCTTACCTTCCACGGTCGGCACTTCAATGGTGCCGCCAAGGGCTGCCGTGGTCATGGGGATGGGGGCACGGCAATGGATATTGGCGCCATCGCGCCTGAACATGCGATGTGGGCTGATTGATAGAAAAATATATAAATCACCCGCGGGCGCGCCGCGCAACCCAGCCTCGCCCTCGTCACCCAGACGAATGCGTGTGCCGTCTTCAACACCAGACGGGACACTGACCGACAGTTTCTTTTCCTTATGAGTCCGGCCCTGGCCGCCACAAATGGAACATGGTTCCTTGATCACCTCGCCTGTACCCTGACATGAAGGGCAAGTGCGCTCGACCGTAAAAAAGCCCTGTTGCGTGCGAACCCGGCCATGTCCGCCACAAGTAGCGCACGTTACTGGCGCAGAACCACCAGCTGCGCCCGAACCTTTGCAGCCATCGCAAGAGACAGATGTGGGAACGCGAATATTGGTCTTCTTGCCCTCGAAGGCTTCTTCCAGGGTGATCTCCATGTTGTAACGCAAGTCAGAACCGCGTCCGGCGCTGCTTCTGCCGCCACCGCCACCCTGGGACCCGAAGTCCCCAAACATTTCATCAAAGATATCTGCAAAACCGCCAAAGCCACCACCGCCGCCGCCAAAGCCACCCGCACCGGGGCCACCTTGTTCAAACGCCGCATGGCCGAAGCGATCAAAAGCCGCACGCTTTTCTTCGTCTTTCAAGACCTCATAGGCCTCGTTGACTTCTTTGAACTTGCGTTCCGCTTCTTCGTCGCCCGGGTTGCGATCGGGATGGTACTTCATGGCCAACTTGCGATAGGCCTTTTTAATATCATCGCTTTCCGCATCCCGCTCAACGCCCAGAAGTATGTAGAAATCTTCCTTGGACATGCTTACTTGAGCCTTAATGCACAACCGCCCCGACGTGTTTTTAAAAACCCGCCGGGGTGGTTTTTTTTAGTTAAAAGACGAGATTATCAGTCGTCTTTTTTATCTTCTTTCTTTTCTTCTTCGGGCTGGTCTTGATCGGAATTGACCTCTTCGAATTCTGCGTCAACAACATCAGCGTCATCGCCACCCTTGTCGTCAGAAGAGGCCTCTTCGCCAGCACCTTCGGCGGCTTCAGCTTCAGCCTGGCTTGCCTTGTACATGGCTTCGCCAAGCTTCATGGCCTGTTCGCTCAACGCATCACTCTTGGTCTTGATTTCTTCCGGATCGGGATCTTCGCCTTCCAGCAGAGTCTTTAATTCCTGCAGACTGGTTTCGATGATGGTCTTGTCTTCTTCAGAAATTTTATCGCCGTGTTCTTTCAAATTGTTTTCCGTTGAATGAACAAGACCGTCAGCGTGATTACGCGCTTCAACCACTTCCTTGCGCTTCTTGTCTTCATCGGCGTGGCTTTCGGCGTCATTGACCATTTTTTCAATGTCATCATCGCTTAGCCCGCCTGAGGCCTGGATGCGAATCTGTTGCTCCTTGCCTGTGGCTTTGTCTTTTGCTGAAACGTTAACGATACCGTTTGCATCAATATCGAAGGTCACTTCAATTTGCGGAATACCGCGCTGGGCCGGGGGAATGCCAACCAGATCGAATTGCCCCAGTACCTTATTATCGGCGGCCATTTCCCGTTCGCCCTGAAAGACGCGGATGGTAACCGCGGTCTGGCTGTCTTCGGCGGTGGAAAAGACCTGTGACTTACGGGTCGGGATCGTCGTATTGCGATCAATCAGGCGGGTAAAGACGCCGCCCAGGGTTTCAATGCCCAAGCTTAGGGGGGTGACATCAAGTAGAAGAACGTCTTTGACGTCGCCCTGCAGCACACCGCCCTGAATGGCAGCGCCAATGGCGACCACTTCATCCGGGTTAACCCCCTTGTGGGGGTCGCGACCAAAAAATTCCTTAACCGCTTCGACGACTTTGGGCATACGGGTCATACCGCCGACCAGGATCACTTCGTCGATTTCGCCTGCCGTAAGGCCCGCATCTTTAAGCGCTTTTTTACAAGGCTCAATGGTGCGTTTGATCAAATCTTCGACGAGGGCTTCCAACTTGGCCCGGGTCAGCTTGATATTGAGATGTTTGGGACCTGAGGCATCGGCCGTGATAAACGGCAGATTGACTTCCGTTTGCATAGCGCTGGACAATTCGATCTTGGCCTTCTCGCCTTCTTCTTTCAGGCGTTGCAGGGCCAGCTTGTCTTCGCGCAGATCAATGCCGTTGTCTTTTTTGAATTCATCGGCAAGGTAATCAACAATGCGGGCGTCAAAATCTTCACCGCCCAGGAATGTATCACCATTGGTGGATTTCACTTCAAACACGCCGTCGCCGATTTCAAGAGCCGACACATCGAAGGTGCCGCCGCCAAGGTCATAAACAACGATGGTGCCGGTTTCTTTCTTTTCCAGTCCGTATGCGAGGGCCGCGGCTGTTGGCTCGTTAATAATACGCAGCACTTCAAGGCCAGCGATTTTACCGGCATCCTTGGTTGCCTGACGCTGGCTGTCGTTAAAGTAAGCCGGAACCGTAATCACCGCTTGCGTTACCTCTTCGCCAAGATAACTCTCGGCGGTTTCTTTCATCTTTTGCAAGGTGAAGGCGCTGACCTGGCTGGGGCTATATTTCTTGCCCGACGCTTCAACCCAGGCATCGCCACTGTCACCGGAAACGATTTTAAAGGGAACCATGCCCTTGTCTTTTTCCGTCAGCGGGTCGTCATAACGACGGCCGATCAAACGCTTGATGGCGAACAAGGTGTTTTCCGGGTTAGTCACAGCCTGGCGTTTGGCGGGCTGGCCAACAAGGCGCTCACCAGAATCTGTAAAGCCGACAATTGACGGTGTTGTACGGACGCCTTCGGCGTTTTCAATAACCTTGGCATCCTTACCGTCCATCAGGGCGATACAGGAGTTTGTGGTACCAAGGTCGATACCAATAACCTTGCTCATGTCATATCCTTCATCTTCTTTCGGCGGATTTCCCTTTTAAAACCCCTTTTGGGCGTCATAGGCGGGATATCCCCATGTATTTAAAAATCTCGAAAGCGGCAGCTTCCGGGCGTTATATATGTCGCAAAATCAAGCGGCGCAACCATCTTTGGAAACTTTTACTGGCCTAAAGCTCTTTATCGACCTTGCTACCGGTTTCAGCCGATGGCTCATAAGCCTGAGCTGCGCCTTCGGCTTCTGCAGGATCGCTTTCTTTAGCGCCATCGCCAGCAGCTATTTTAGGGCCACCTTTTGAGACCCCGACCTTGGCTTCACGCAACAGACGCTCACGCAAAACATAGCCCGCTTCAATGACCTGCATAACGGTTCCCGTGGGTTTCTCAAGGTCTTCAACTTCAAACAAGGCATGATGAAGTTTTGGATCAAAAGGTTGGCCGACAGGCTCGATCTTTTCAATGCCGATGCGCTCGAACGTCTTTTGCATTTCAGTCTCGATCATGGTCACGCCAAGAATGAAATTATTAAAACGCTCAAGCAAATCTGCAGCACTGAGTTCTGCATTGGCCTGCTTTTCCTCTTCCTGGCGTTGGCTATCCAGGGCGCGAACCATATTGTCCGACACGCTGAGCATTTCGCGGGCAAAATTAGTAATGGCGTACTTTCCTGCATCTTCTTTCTCGCGCTGGGCGCGCCTGCGGACATTTTCCGTTTCGGCAACTGCGCGCAGTAGCTGATCATTGACCTCTGCCAGTTGTTCTTCAAGTTCGTCGAGACGATCGCCACCCGCACCGTCGAGAAGTTCAAGCTCTTCATCAGATGCTTCCGGGCCGAAATCAGCTGATACGACATTCTCATCGCCATCATCATCAACTTTTTCTGCGATTTCTTCCTCAACGCTGTCTGGCGCTTCCAGGTTTTCGGTCTCGTTTTCCTGGTCCGTGTCTTGATCTGTAACGTGTGACATTGTTCTTGGATCTTTCTTCTTTAAGCTATTCGTTTAGTGATTGTCGACCAGGCGGCCAACAAGTTTTGCCGTGTAATCCACCATGGGGACGATGCGGGCATAGTTCATTCGTGTCGGTCCGACAACCCCGATTGCGCCAACGACCTGTTCGCGACTATCGCGATAGGAGCCAACAATCATGGAGCAGCCGGACATTCCAAACAACTGATTGTCAGAGCCTATAAACACCTGCACCCCTTCGGCGACGTCTGTCAGTGACAGTAATTTAAGCATTGTATCCTTGGTCTCAAGGGCCTCGAACAAAGAACGTATTTGCTCTAAATCCGTCGCCGCCCCCACATCTTCCAGAAGATTGGCCTGACCACTGACAATCAGGGTACCGCCTTCATCGCCACCGGCCCAACTGGCAAGACCGGATTTCACAACGCTGCTGGTCAGGCTGTCCAATTGGGCCCGATGTTGATCAAGTTCCGCGATAATTTGGGCGTGGGCTTCGCTCAAGGTCTTGCCGACCATGCGCGCACTTAAAAAGTTTGAGGCTTCAACAAGGGCCGATGGCGGCAGCTCTGACGGGGTATCGATAATACGGTTTTCGACAACGCCGTTTTCCGTCACCAGCACGACCAGGGCGCGACCGGGGCTCAGGGAAATAATTTCGATATGCTTTAGGGGGACATCGGTTTTTGGCGCCATCACCAGTCCGGCACAATTGGAAAGGCCGGACAAAACAGAGGTCGCTTCCTTCAAAAGCCCTTCCACGGACGTCCCTTCAGCCTGGCACTGGCCTTCAATGCTCTGGCGATCCTCTTTCGTCAAATTACCGATTTGAAGCAGGCCGTTGACGAACAGCTTCAGGCCCGCATCCGTTGGCAAGCGCCCGGCCGACGCGTGCGGGCTGAACAACAGCCCGGCGTCCTCAAGGTCGGACATGACATTCCTCACCGTTGCCGGTGACAGAGATGAACTTAAGCGCTGAGACAAAGTGCGCGACCCAATAGGCTCGCCCGTTGCCACATAGGCATCGACGATATTTTTGAATATTTCGCGCGAGCGTTCATCAAGTTCTGGAATCATAAACGGAAATGTAGTGACCAGACCTTGCCCCGTCAACGCAGGCAGGTTAGCTTTCGCGCAACTTTTAAACATAAGGATCAATCAGGATGAGACCTTCCGGCCGTACCGCTAACGAACTTCGCGCCATAACGCTAGAGACCGGCGTCAACAAACATGCTGAAGGCTCCTGCCTGATCAAAATGGGCGAAACCCATGTGTTGTGTCTGGCCAGTGTGGAAGAAAGGGTTCCGCCGTGGATGCGAAATTCTGGCAAAGGCTGGGTAACGGCTGAATACGGCATGTTGCCCCGTTCCACCGGATCGCGCATGGGGCGCGAAGCGGCCCGGGGCAAGCAGTCGGGCCGAACTCAGGAAATTCAACGCCTGATCGGACGTTCCTTGCGCGCGGTTACTGATCTGGCCGCCATGGGCGAAATGCAGGTCACCGTCGATTGCGACGTTATTCAGGCCGATGGCGGCACCCGCACGGCAAGCATCACCGGCGCCTACATCGCCCTGCATCTGGCTTTCCAGCGCATGGTCGATCTTGGTGTCTTGAAAAGCGTGCCCTTAACCGATGAAGTCGCGGCCATCTCCTGCGGGCTTTATAATGGTGCTGCGGTTCTTGATCTTGATTACGACGAGGACAGCTCGGCCCAGGCCGACGCTAATTTCGTGCTGACCGGGAAACAGGGCATCGTTGAAATTCAAGGTACGGCGGAAGAGGAGCCTTTTTCCCCGGATCAATTCAGCGACCTTATGACCCTGGCCCGCAAAGGCGTCGATGAATTGGTCGTCTTGCAGCGTCAAACCCTTGGTTTAGATGGCTAGATTTTCTCACTCGTCATTCCCGCGTAGGCGGGAATCCATAAGCGCTAAGGACTGGACTCCCGCCTTCGCGGGAGTGACAAAAGTTATTGTAGGATGGAGGGCGTGCCATGGCTCGCAAGTTTGAAGGTGGAAAACTTGTTATCGCCAGCCATAATCCGGGAAAAGTGCGTGAAATTGGCGAGCTTCTGGCCCCTTTTGGGGCAGATGTCATCTCCGCCGGGGATTTGGGCCTGCCTGAGCCCGTTGAAGACGGCCTGACCTTCATCGCCAATGCCGAAATCAAAGCCCGCGCCGCAGCCATGGCCTCAGGATTTCCCGCCCTGGCCGATGATTCAGGCCTCGCCGTTCACGGCCTGAATGGGGAGCCCGGCATCTATTCAGCACGCTGGGCCGGGCCCCATAAAGACTTTGATCTAGCCATGAAGAAAGTCCAGCAAGAACTTGAAAATATTGATGATAAAAGCGCCCACTTCGCCTGCGCCCTGACATTGTGCTGGCCCGATGGCCACACAGAATCTTTCGAAGGACAGGTGCTTGGGCACATGGTCTGGCCACCCCGGGGCGATAAAGGTTTCGGCTACGACCCAACCTTTGTGGCAGACGGCATGGACATCACCTTCGCCGAGATGCAGCCAGAGGCCAAACACGCCATCAGCCACCGGGCAAAAGCCTTCGAAAAGCTTGTTAAAGCGTGTTTTGGGCCGACTCCGTGAGTTCCGCACTATCCCTTTACATTCATTGGCCTTTTTGCCTGTCCAAATGTCCTTATTGTGACTTTAACAGCCATGTTGCTGAGGGCGAGGTTGATGACGCCCGCTGGCGACGGGCTTTATTAGCGGAAATGGATCATTTTGCGGGTGACTCAATGGCTGGGCGGCAACTGGAAAGCATCTTTTTTGGTGGTGGCACACCGTCAACCATGGCCCCTGAAACCACGGCGGCGCTGATCGAGGCCGCGACATCCCATTGGCCCGCTGCCAGCGAGCCGGAAATCAGCCTTGAGGCCAATCCCACATCCGTGGAGGCAGGCAAGCTCAAGGATTTTGCCGCCGCCGGGGTTAACCGACTTTCACTTGGCGTGCAAAGTTTTGACGATAAGTCATTGAAATTCCTTGGAAGAGAACATTCCGCCACAGAGGCAATAGCCGCCATTGACCTGGCCCGTGCAAACTTTGATCGTTTTTCTTTTGATTTGATTTATGGTCTTCCAGACCAGTCGGTTGAAATATGGAAAGATGAATTAAATCAAGCACTTGGGCTGGCTGTGGGACATTTGTCTTTATATCAGCTGAGTATTGAAACGGGGACGCCGTTCTATCGGGACAAGGTTAGCGAGGCTGATCCGGAAACCGGGGCCGACTTATATGAAACAACACATGAGCTAACAGCCCTAGCTGGTTTAAATCATTATGAAATTTCAAACTATGCACAGCCCGGCGAGGAATGTCGCCACAATGTGGCCATTTGGCGCGGGGGCGATTATGTGGGTATTGGCCCAGGGGCCCATGGACGGATTTCCAAGGCAAATAATAAGGCTAATAACACGGATGCCCTCTATCAAATCCACGATCCGGCCCGCTGGCTTGAAAAGGTTGAAAATGAAGGCCACGCCACGGCCAAACGAACCTCCTTAACCACCAATGAGCGGGCGCAAGAAGCCATCATGACAGGATTACGTCTAAGCGAGGGCATTGACGCCCGGCGCTTTGAAAACTTCCTCAATAATGAGGCCCTTTTACGTCTAAAAGAAGGAGGTTTCCTGGTCATGGAAGAAGGAATTATTCGGACCACAGATACAGGCCAATTATGCCTTAACAGCGTTCTTGGTGAACTTCTAAGCTCTTGAATTTACTCGCTAAAGGCTTATTATTTATTCGCTAAAGGCTTCTTGATTACTCGCTAAAGGCTTCTTGATTACTCGCTAAAGGCTTCTT